>Ga0335394_10000879_pt1 | contig 33092 bp, 29 predicted proteins | sample MAT03_FD_205741 | JGI IMG/M metagenome (GOLD analysis project Ga0335394, IMG submission 205741) | Freshwater microbial communities from Lake Fryxell liftoff mats and glacier meltwater in Antarctica - MAT-03 (spades assembly) (version 2) ...
TCTTTTTTCAACTGAAGTACTTGCTGGATCAACAATGCAGGGTTTTTAGTTCCGATCTCCGCCGCATTTATGGTAGTGGTAAGAAGCGATGGCAAAGCTTTTGGAGCTACTTCTGTATATTCAGCAGGGGATACAAAAGGCTCTGTTGAAGAGGAATCCTTAACCAGAAAGGTTAAAGGCTCCATCTCTATTTGTTTTTTATCGTCATTTTCTATATAAAAATATTTTTGCACGAGTGTTTTCTTTCCAGGGATTACTCCTGTCATTAATTTAAAACTTATAATGATCTCAGGCTCCTGAGGCGCCATGACCCAAATAATCTTAACCGAATTTTCCTCGAAAGTAAAAGACCCTGATTTGCTATCTCCCTCTTTAACAGCGACTTCCCGGGGAACGTCCATCTGATACTTAGCAAAATTTGCCGTAGAGCCCTTTTTTATTTTAACATTGAACGTAACTTCCGAGTTAAGAGCAACAGATTTAGGCAGGTTCGTTTGAATACCAATTTGACATTTTAAAAATGAATGGGTTGCTACTAAACAAATGATTACCACTAAAAGCCTCATAAAATTGATTTTGTACAAATATATTTAATATAAGCCAAACAAGGGAAACACACATGCAATCTTACTAACCGTGCATTCTTAACAACACTGGCCTAAAACAAAAAAGGCTGTCCTTCTAAAAGAACAGCCATATTATATTTTAAAATGAGTTATTGAAAGAAATTGATTCGGTAAGAAATACCTTTAATCATTACCTCTCCAACATTATCGCATTGAGCTTCTAACAGAGGATCTCCCTCATTACCGTAATAAATTTGGCGTGGGTACCCACTTCCAACTGTAAATGAAGCTACACCTGCTTTAAAAGGATGGTGTTCTGAGCCGCGTTTAACAACCACTCCTGGTTGAATTGTAAATGTAACACCAGTAACCTGGTCAGGAGCACATTGAAAATCTCTGATCAATTGCTGTGGTGATTCAATTTTCATCGTATAAGCAACATTTGGTGTTACTTTTCCTTCTTCATCAATCTGAGGTCCCGATCCATTTACTTTACCGTCATACCCAATTATAGCGAGCGACCAGGTAATTGCACCTTTTTGTGAAACAGGAAACACTAAAGGATTAGCTGTATTCTTTAAGGTTTTAAACAATTCACCATCCCAAACCATGTTTTTATTCGGATCTGACGGGTGTGTCATTTTCAATTTGCCCGCTACTCTCCAGGTCAAATTGGTGGTGGCATTGGAATACTTCCCCACTTTAATAGTGCTATAGATATACATAGGAGCGGCATCGTTAAAAAGCTCAATCGTCCAGCCATTTATCTTATAAGTTGAAAAGGTTATTCTACCCTGAAACAAAGCCTCATGCGCATATCTTTGGTTAGAAATTTGTGGAACATACAAGAATATCGATCCGTCACGGAAGTTACCATCAAGACACTTGGAATTATTCCAGGACATTGACATTTGATCTTCGTTCCCATTAGCCGGATTTTGAGTTGTATCCCTCGTTACTACAACTGTACCGCTTGTGCCAGAAGACGACCCAGGATACTCGCCATAAAACATGTTGCTTGTACCGTAATTATTTTCTGCCATAAAGCTACAAGCCATTTCAATATCACTTACAACATAATTTGCAAACGATGCATAGATGGAACTCTGAACTTCAGTGTCAGCTAATGGCGGATCAACTTTTTTTGGTGAACAGCTAAAAACGAAAGCTGCGGATGCTGCTAAGATTGAAAAACCAAGGGTACTTCTTTTCATTTTCATATTTGTTACTAATTTTATATTTTGTGTTTAAGATAGGCAAGTTCATTTAAAACAAACGAAACTTACTCAAATATTTGCTGCAATTTAGTATAATTATTTTAATCCAACAAAAAATGTTAAGGAAATTGAAATTTTAACCTGTCAAAAAACAAATTTCCTTGCCTGTTATTAACTGTTTGCCGGCCTATTACTCCATAAAATTTATCCGGTAAGTGTTGCCTTTTATTAGAACTTCACCCGTATTATCGCACTGGGTTTGCCCCTCATTATTTTCATTCCCATAAAAAATCTGACGTGGATATTTATCTGCGGTTGTAAAAGTTACGATGCCACTTCTTATTGGATGAAATTCCTTAATCCATGAGGTTACTGGTTTGAGGTTAGGCACGCCTCCTACTACATCAGGCCTGCAACCAAAGTCTCTTGTAAGTGGGCGGACATCATTTATGACCATTTTATACGGCACATTGGCTGACGTAAGACCTGTCACTTCACCACGGTATTCTACAACCGCCTTTGTCCAGTTAATTGCGCGCTCCTTCGATGGATGAACCACTGCCGGATCACTTGTATTTTTAAGCGTTTTTTTCAACTTCCCCGTCCAAACCATGTTTTTGGAAGGATCTGAAGGATGCGTGAATTTAAAACTCCCGTCGATAAGCCAGGTTATGTTAGTTTTTGAAGGATCATAGGCTATAGAAGGCAGGGTATTGTAGATATAACAAGGTGTTCCTCCTACATTCTCAATCAACCAGCCGTCAACTCTAAAATCACTCAAAGTGATCTGACCATAAAAGTTATAGTCTCTGTAATAAACCGCATTCGGATCGTCACTGTAATGAATTAAAAACACGCTTCCTGCACGCACGCGTCCATCTTTGCAACGCACATTATTAAAGGTGGTAACAATTTGTTGGTCGCCGGGCGCACCCACTACACTAAATTTAGAAGCATCCTCCTCAGGCGTGGGAATATAAAAAGGTGCAAACCTTTCATTCTCTCCCGAAAAGCTACAAATCATGTCTATGTCAGTAATCATAAAATTTGCAAAGGAAGCGTCCACTGAACTTTGTAGCTCTGTGTCTGGCAAGGGTGCCGCAACTCTAGACTTTGGACAAGCCATTAAAAATGGTGCCACCGCTGCCACAAGCAGAATTGATTTTATTTTTAGTGATCTCATAACATTGGGGTTTTAAGTATATAGTGTTTGGCCGAAAACTCCATTTTCGTCGTTGTGTCAAAAAAAATAATCGCTCATTTACCCCAGTAAACCTCACAATCATTTTTTTTAACACGCCTCGAAACTGAATTTTTCCATCCAAACACCTAGTTTTCGGACAGACACTATATAGTGTTTGGCCGAAAACTCCATTTTCGTCGTTGTGTCAAAAAAAATAATTGCTATTTACCCCAGTAAAACTCACAATCATTTTTTTTAACACGCCTCGAAACTGAATTTTTCCATCCAAACACCTAGTTTTCGGACAGACACTATAGAGAGTTCTTTAACAAATATTATACCAGAACTTGTTAAAAAACTAATCGACCATAGTGTTTACGTGTTAAATTAAATGGTGACCTTTGAAAAAACATTAGACACCGATGTTGGTTTTTCCTAACTGCAAAATAAATCTTGGCTTACACGTGGTATCAAAGCGTGAGGACGGTTTTCATAACATTGAAACCGTTTTCTACCCTGTTAACTGGTGCGATGCCATTGAAATCATTGAAAACAAAACGGCGAACGGACCTTTTATTTTTTCACAAAGCGGGATACCGGTCGGCGGAAGTCCAGATCAAAATCTCATCTACAAAGGCTGGAAGATGATGTCAGATCTGAAAAAAATACCGCCAATTCAAGTGCATCTGCATAAAAACATCCCCATGGGTGCGGGTCTTGGAGGTGGCAGCTCTGACGCAGCTTACTTTATAAATCTCCTTAACGATCAATTTAACCTTGGCTTTTCTCTTCCCGAAAAATTTCAAATTGCATCGGAGTTAGGAAGCGACTGTGCTTTTTTTATTACAAATACGCCTGTTTTTGCAGAAGGAAAAGGAAATGAATTTTCCGACATAACTGTTTCTCTTGATAAGTATTTTATACTTGTCGTCTACCCGGGCATTCCCTCTAACACGAAAGATGCATACGGAGGGCTTTTGCCGCACAGCCCTGAGCATGACATTAAAAATATACTTAACGAAAACATTCACACCTGGAAAGAACACCTTGTAAATGACTTTGAAGTGTCTATCTTTAATAAGTATTACGACACCAGGTTATTAAAAGAAAAGCTTTATGATGCAGGGGCTCTTTACGCAAGCTTGAGTGGCAGTGGCAGCGCGGTATTTGGAATATTTGATAAAGATCCATTGATTGATTTTCCGCTCCCTTACAGGTCATATTTACAAAAACCGCAAACTAAAATTTTGTAAGTCCTGAAAATATTTTTTTCTTTGCGACTCTTAAATGACTATTTGTTCTCAAATAAAACATAAGTGTAAATGCCGCTAAGGCATTATAATTCTATATTAGAGCTACGGTCTCTGATCTTTTTCAAAATTTTGTTACTTATTTTAATAACCAATACGCAAAGAATATGTTTCTTGTTTTAAAATTTGGTGGTACAAGTGTAGGCTCTGCAGAGCGCATGAAAGAACTTGTAAAACTCACCGTAAATGATGCTCCTAAAATTGTGGTGTTAAGCGCCATGAGTGGGACAACCAATGTTCTTGTAGAAATTTGTGATGCTTTGTATGCTAAGGACACAGAAAAAGCCGTGGATCTTATTTCAAAGCTGAAGACAAAATATACGAAAGAAATTTCGCAGCTCTATTCGAAACCAGGGAGTCTTGAAAAAGCAAAACACTTGATTGAAAATCATTTTAATCACCTGCACGCGTTTACGATGGATATGTTCACGGCAAACGAAGAAAAAGCTATCCTTGCGCAAGGGGAATTATTAAGTACAGCAATGTTCCACTACTATCTTGAGGAAACAGGCGTAGACTCCGTTTTGCTACCCGCGCTCAACTTTATGAAACTGGATGAGAACGATGAACCAGATATGGCTTACATTGAGAAGTTCATCCTGGAAGAATTGAAATTACATTTCAGAAAAAAACTTTTCATAACACAAGGGTATATCTGCCGCAATGTTTTTGGCGAAATTGACAATTTAAAGCGCGGAGGAAGCGATTACACGGCTTCCATTATCGGTGCAGCCATAAAAAGTCCGGAGATACAGATCTGGACCGACATTGATGGCATGCACAACAATGATCCCCGCATCGTAGATAAAACACATCCCATTCAGGAGCTAAGCTTTGACGAGGCTGCCGAGTTAGCTTACTTCGGGGCGAAGATTCTTCACCCGACCTGTATTTTGCCAGCAAAAAAAAGAAACATACCGGTGCGACTCAAAAACACCTTGCAGCCGGAAGCTCTTGGAACTTTAATAGCGAACATAACTACTAACGAAGGAATTAAAGCCATTGCAGCAAAAGATGGCATCACCGCCATTACTATTAAAAGCGACCGCATGCTTTTGGCCCATGGATTTCTCAGGGCTGTGTTTGAAATCTTTGAACGCTACAAAACGCCTATCGACATGATCTGTACCAGTGAGGTTGCTGTTTCACTTACTATTGATAATGATAAAAATCTAGCCGATATCACCAAAGAACTTAAAGAGATTTCGCAGGTAGAAATTGATAAGGACCAAAGCATTATCTGTATTGTAGGTCAATTACCTAAAGACAAATCAGGTTATGCTTATAAAGTTTTGGAAGCCATAAAGGACATTCCTTTGCGCATGGTATCATACGGAGGAAGCGCCAATAACATTTCTGTTTTAGTGAACGGAAATTTAAAAAAAGATGCCTTGCAGGCACTAAATAAAGGATTGTTCAATTACTAAACACCATTCACATGTTTACCCCTAAACTCACAGACTATTTTAATACCCTCGAAACGCCTTTCTATTATTACGATACGGAGGTTCTGAATAAAACACTGGACGCGATTAAAAAAGCAGCGCTTTCTTCTTACCACATTCACTACGCTTTAAAAGCAAACGCTCACCCTACCCTACTGGAACTCATTAAGAACGCCGGTCTCGGTGCTGATTGTGTAAGTGGAAATGAAGTAAAACGCGCTGTAGAATGCGGCTTTGAAAATACGAACATTGTTTTTGCAGGCGTTGGGAAAAGCGATAAGGAAATTAACTATGCGCTTGATCATTCCATTTTCTGTTTTAATGTGGAAAGTATTCACGAACTCAAAGTTTTAGATCAGCTTTCAAAAAACAAAAATACTAAGGCCAATATTGCTTTACGCATCAATCCCAATGTGGATGCGTATACCCACAAGTATATTACCACTGGACTCGAAGAAAATAAATTTGGAATCAATCCCCACGAGTTTGAGGCTGTATTAAGTGAACTTAAACATCTAAAGAACCTCAACTTTATCGGATTGCATTTTCACATTGGTTCGCAGATACAGGACATGACCGCGTTTAAAAATTTATGCCTGCGTGTTAACGAAATAAACAAATGGTTCATCCAGAAAGGATTTTCACCCGAACATATTAACTTGGGCGGCGGCCTCGGTGTAAATTACGTGGAACCTGATCTCCATGCCATTGTTGACTTTGAAACCTATTTCGGCATTTTCAAACAGTTTCTTGAACTGTTACCAAAACAACAAATTCATTTTGAACTGGGCCGTTGTATTATTGCGCAATGTGGTAGCCTTATAAGCCGGGTGCTTTTCATAAAGAATGGAATCAATACCAATTTCGCTATTCTTGATGCGGGTATGACTGAGTTGATAAGACCAGCGCTTTACCAGGCCTATCATAAAATTGAAAATATCAGCAACCGTAATGCTAAGTCCTTAAAAAAATACGACGTCGTGGGACCCATTTGCGAAAGCAGTGATTGTTTTGGAAAGTCAGTGTTATTGCCGGAAACAGTGCGGGGACATTTAATCGCGATTAGAAGTGCAGGCGCTTACGGTGAAGTGATGAGCAACCGTTACAACTTAAGAGATGGCGTAGCTTCTGTTTTTGATAGTCCTTCTAATTAACTTCATCATATAGATGAATGTCTGTAACGGCTACTTTTAAATTTCCATTTTTTGTAGCCTCAGGAATCATGGGTTTAAATTTTGCGTTCTCAACCAGATCTTCAGCTTTGTAAGAATTTCTTGAGTTTACGTTCTGCGAATACGTGTCGTTTACGGCTTTTATCAAGATTATAAATTCAACATCTCTTTTTTCAAGTTCCTCTTTTGTCAATCCGAACAGCGGACTCTCTTCCTTAATATGATGGACAATCGTCCAGCTGAGTGCCAGGAAATTAACATGACTGATCTCCAGATTTAAATTGATAAACTCGCGTTTGTTTGTCTCAGGATTATTAATAGTCATGGTTAATCGAGCTTCAGACTCTATCAATTCATATTGCTTTTTGTTGGCGATCCTAAACATGATGGCTTTTGAATCTTTGTACGGAGAAATTAAAATGTTTTGGCTGTAAAGCACATCCGCTTTTGGTCTTGAAAACCTTCCGTAAAGCACCCCCGTAGCCAGCGCAAAACTCAGTAATCCAAGCAGAGACTCTACCGCCGCTGCGATGCTGGCTGCGTTGCCAACGGGGTAAATATGTCCGTAACCCAAAGTAGTGATGGTTTGAGCACTAAAAAAAAACAAGCCCATAAATGCATTAAACGCGGTTCCCGCTTCAACTTCGAGTCCCCCAAAATGAGAAGCACCAATTGCGAAATATACACTTGCGAAAAGAAGATTGATGATAATATAGCTTGAAATAATTATCAGGATAAGATTAAACAATGATGCGCTGATCAATGAGTGATAAATGTCTGTATTGTTAATCCATCCAAGTCCCGTTCTTTTTATGTTTACACTGCCATCTTTTCTCAGAAAGCGAACGGAACTGTTGTAGTTTTTTGAGCCGAAACCCAATTCCAGTTCTTCCTTTTCTTTATTCTTAAAAATTGACATGAATGTAAATTATACTGAGTAATTTTGATGCAGTGAATATCGGCATAAATATAACCAGACTCCTATGAACTCCAAATTTAATTTTTACTGGCTTCTTCTCTTGCTGCCGGTCGCATTTGTTACCTGGTACTTTGTTTCTGAAAAAGAAGACAAGCCTAGCCGCTACCTGCCCTACTTCGGTCCGAAACACGCGTTAAAGGTGAACGATACCACTTATCATTTTATTCCTGCTTTTGAATTTACAGATCAGAACAATGAAAAAGTAACACTTGAAACCGTGAAAAATAAAATTTATGTGACAGAATATTTTTTTACTACCTGCAAAAGCATTTGTCCCATAATGAATACCAACCTCGAAAAAGTCTATAAAGAATTTAAGAACCGACCGGACTTCCTGATTCTCTCCCATACTGTAGATCCGGAAACGGATAGTGTTTCCACTTTAAAAGATTACGCGTCAATGAGGGGTGTAAACGACAAGCATTGGCTGTTTGTAACTGGTGAGAAACCAAAACTATATGAGCTGGCAAGAAAAGGATATTTGTTGAACGCAGAAGAAGGGAATGGCGGTGAAGAGGATTTTATTCATACCCAGAATTTTGCGCTTATAGATAAGGAGCAGCATATACGTGGTTTTTACGATGGTATAGATAGTCTCGAAATTAATAGGCTTGAGCAGGATATAAATGTATTATTTAAGGAATATGATTATAAAACAAAAGTGGCTCATTAGTTTTTTATTTCTTGGCTTCCTGGCAAACGCACAGAATTTTAAGGGTGTCTACAAGATCGATCAGTTATTACAACGTGTTGACAATAACGACACCACCTACGTTATTAATTTTTGGGCCACCTGGTGCAAGCCCTGTGTTGAAGAACTCCCGTCATTTGACAGCCTCTTCGCATTAAAAAGTAAAGATCCTGTAAAAATAATTTTGGTCAGCCTTGATTTTTCTGAAGAGCTTGATAAGAAAGTGAAGCCTTTTCTCAAGCATTACAAAATAAAAAATGAATGCGTTTTATTGGACGAAGTGAATGGTAATGATTTCATTAATAAAGTGTCCCCTGCGTGGGGCGGAGCAATACCAGCAACTCTTTTTAAAAAAGGAGAAAAGAAAGTGCTAATTGAAAAGAAAATGAAATTGGCCGAACTAATAGATCATATCATGTCATTAAAATAGTACAGGTGATATTAAAAAGAAATCCCTCCTGTAACCAGCAGAAGGGACGATTGGTTAAACTTTTTAACCGAGACACAACTCAACTCTCTCGATCTAACTAACTGATGTTTATACGTGATAACCAGAAAAAAGTTCGCGTATTCAAAATTTATTTATAGGCGATAGCAATTTTAGCCTCTCCATTTTTCAGCTGGATTTCAGAAGCGCCATTTTTAACTATGCAATTAAATTTCACTTTTAAACTTTTTGTCGGTTGGCCTTTCTCATTCTTATCATAGTCAGCAACATTCATAATTTCGAAATCGCTCTCCTGAGGCTGCACAAGACTTTTGCTACTATAAACAACACCATTGGCATCGGTAAGTATAATTACAACAGACGCAAAAAAACGATTATTCTGAACCTTTGAAAAACTTGCGGTATAGTTGGCGTCACATTGTTGTTCTCGGGTTGCATGTAATTGGTAATATGATAAACACTCTTCACCTGTTAATTTATTGGTAAGCTTAAGCTTAACAGGGAAAGTTCCAAAAGGGCTGGTGTAATACGTTTCACGACTTGTACTCGTTGTAGCGTTTGGCAGTTGCCATTCACAAGAATAAGAGCCTGCTACCAAAGTAGTGTAACTTAACTTATATTTAAGATCGGGTGAGGACGTCTCTCTCTCAGCTGTAATAGTTGTCTGAACATTACTACCAGCTTTAAATACATTCATATGACTTTGTCCACAAATACCTATTCCGTCGCTATAATTTAACGTCACCGAATAAGTTTTACCAACATCAAATATAGGATTGATCGAATATTCTGACTTACCTACTGCATCAGGGAAAAGTCTTGGAGGATTAATTCCGTCTGCAACAACCCATGAAAACAACTCGTTATCTTTAAAAGGTTTAACAGGTTTAAAACTTATCCCTTGCGTGATCCCAACATTATTTTGATCGTTAAATAAATGTTCACCGATACTCAAAGCGCTATCCACAAACATTAAATCACCTGAAGAACTAAGTTTATAATCATTTATCAAAATAGTTACCTGATAACCAGAACCCGTTTCCTTTGCAAGATTAGCTTTAAATACATTAATATTCTCTGCGTCCTCGCGGTACCAGGATGAATTCATGTAGTATGTCTCGTTCCCAGCTTCCATGCTTAAAGGTTGGCCATCGACGTCACACTTTACATAGAAATGCGGGTCAGTAATTTCGGGCACAGGCAAATCCTTTTTCTTTTGGCAGGAAGAAGCAAAAAGAATAAAAACGGCGAGGCATGTTAAAATTATTTTCATAGCCTATTTATCAAATAAGGTATAACTTAAACCTAAGCGCACACCAATTGGCTTTTCAGAAGTCTTAACAGCTTCTGTGTTTTCAAAAATATCGGTAAGGCCGTACGTAAATTCAAGATTTAATCCCAAGCGTTTGCAAAACTGCGTTTTGTAATGCGCGGTCAGCAACACGTTTACCATACTTGTTCCTTTATAAACGCCCTTGTCGTGTGATGTAGAAGAGGCTATACTTTTTTCCTCATTATCCTGCAGGTAATATTTTGAGACCGTATTGCTAGAGCCGATTAAGTATGCAGCATTGACACCGAACCCGATACTATTGGTTGAATTAACCGCATAATTTAACTTTAAGGGTAAAGCCGCGTAATACAATTGATTGCTGGTTACGCGTGTGTAAATATTTTTGGACCCAAAACCATATTCTTTAGAAACAGCCAGGTAAAAAGGCTGGTTGATGTTTGCAATGTTATAAGCTTGAAGACCAAAACTTATGCTGACTTTGTTAGTAAGGTAAAGTCCGTAATTAACTCCCGCAAACCAGTTCATACCTTTTCCGTCTTTGCCTTTTTTTGCATTCCAGCCTAAGAGATAATCCGGACCTAATTCAACATTCATGTAATGCTTTTTAGATTTCTTTCCGTAGTAGTCATCGTAGCGCTGTAAATAGTGAAAAGGAGTTTGCATTAATTCCATATCCATCACTTCGAAAGGAAGTGCAGAGTAAACTGCGCTTAAATCATCTGCGCTCAGAACTTCCTCCGTTGGCGTTTGTAAAGACGAATTGGTAGGATTTAACTCTGTTTTTTTATTTTCTTCTGCTGACAGAACCGACGTTGCGATGGAAGTCTCTTTTGTTTCTTCTGGTTTTTGAATACCATTTTGTGACCCATCCTTTTCTGTAGTGCCAGTCGCTTTTAGGCTAGCATCAGCAAGATTAGACACTGCTTCCTCCAGGTTATTGCTATTAAAAGGCTGTTTCGTGTCTACGGTTTGCCTGGCGGACATGTTTACAACCTTGTTCTTATTAAGTGTAGTTGGTGACTTCACCCGGCTTTCAGCAACTTTTTCCATTTGAGAAATTGATTTTTTTTCTTCCGGCCGACTCATTTTGGTGAGCTCTGTTTTCGAATTCGAGCTGGCTAGTTGCCCAACGTTTTTCAATTGCCTTTGGGCTTGAACTTTTTTTAAGTCTATATTAGCAGATGCTGTAGCCGGTTTAGCTGCATTGGAATTTACATTATTTAAAGTAGTGTTATTTTCATTCTTGTTGGGTTGTATGTGTGAGTTTTCAATATTTAAAAGCACTGGATTGGAAACAGGGTTCGATACTTCTGACACTAAATCTGCACTGGTATTTTTATCACCGAGATAGCCAAATGTAAACACACCAATCGAACCAATGACAATTACCAAAGCAGCAGGCATCAGTAATTTGTTAATTTTCAGTGCGCGTGTTGCTTTTCGTTCTGCATTTAACAAGCTATTGATCTTATCCCAATTACTCTCCTCAAAAGGATAACTCTCCTGCTCTGCCTTACGCCTAATTATACTATCAAATTCTTCTTCGAAGCTCATCTTTCTTTATATTCTGGTTAATACACTGTTTTCTATATACTCTTTTAATTTTTGTCTAGCAGCGTTGAGGTGCCATTTAGAAGTACCCTCGCTGATCGTAAGCATTTCGCCGATCTCCTTGTGTGAGTAACCGTCGATTGCAAATAGATTAAATACTTTTTTAGTGGCTTCTGGCAGTAGGTTGATCTGCACCAATAGCTGGTTGTAATTGATGCGGCTCAGAGCCTCATTTACATCTGAAAAATCGGAACTGTCATAGTACTCCTCCACATATGTCACCCTTTCTCTTTCCTTTTTATTCTTTCTGTACTCGTCAATAAGTGTATTTACCATTACGCGACGGATCCACGATTTAAAAGGGATTTCTGGTTTATAAGTCGTTAGATTTTTTAAGATCTTCATGAAGCCCATATTCAAACACTCTGACGCGCTATCCTTATCTTTCGAATAACGCATACAAATTCCCATTAAATAACTGTAGGTGAGCTTATACAATTCATATTCAGCCTTGCGGTCCTGCTTTATGCACAATGCAATCAGTTGCGGCTGAATATTCATATTAATTAATTAGTCTATTAATTTATACGAATAAAGATAAACAAAAGTTGGGTAAATAAATATATGTACCCGATTGAATTTCAGCAATTTAACTAAATACTTTTTGAGGAATTTAGTTCTTGAACATTTTAAGGAGTATTCCCACCTTTTCTTTCAGTTCCGTTCTTGGAATGATCTTATCTAAAAATCCATGTTCCAATACAAATTCAGCTGTTTGAAAGCCTTTAGGGAGGTCCTTCCCAATCGTTTCTTTTACCACGCGGGGACCTGCAAAGCCAATTAAAGAAGCCGGTTCAGCAATATTGAGATCTCCCAGCATGGCGTAACTCGCGGTGACACCACCTGTGGTTGGATCTGTTAATAAAGATATATAAGGGATTTTGTGCTGGGCAAGCTGACTTAATTTTGCAGAGGTTTTGGCCATCTGCATCAAAGAAAATGCAGCTTCCATCATACGTGCTCCTCCGCTTTTACTAATGATCAACAAAGGTGTATTTGTTTTGATGCAAAAATCGATAGCTCTTGAAATTTTTTCACCCACAACACTACCCATGCTGCCGCCGATAAAGCTAAAATCCATGCAACAAATCACCAGGTCGTAGCCGTTTACTTTGCCATAGGCACTGCGGAGAGCATCCTTTAGATTTGTTTTCCTGATAGTATCCGTGAGTCTATCGGTATATTTTTTAGTATCTGAAAAGTCAAGCGGATCGCCACTTACAAGGTTTTCGTGCAGCTCTGTAAATTGATTGTTATCAAAAATAACTTCAAAATACTCTTTGCTTCCAATCTTTTCGTGGTAACCACATTCTGAGCACACGTATTTGTTTGCTGTATGATCCTGCACTGTATGAATTTTTTTGCAGGAAGGACATTTGTACCACAAGCCTTCAGGTGTTTCCTTCTTCTCTTTTGTAGACGTTGTAATTCCTTCTTTTAATCTTTTAAACCAACCCATTTCTTTAATTTTAGATTTATTGAATTTTTGATTTCATGAATTCTAAAATTCACAAAATTAAAAAACCAAGAATTTAAGCAATCGTGATTGTTTTGTCCAGGTAAACATCCTGTATAGTATTCAGTAATTCAATCCCTTCTTTTACAGGTTTCTGAAAAGCTTTTCTACCGCTGATCAACCCTTGTCCGCCTGCACGCTTATTGATTACCGCAGTCGTTACAGCTTCTGCAAGATCGCTTGCGCCTTTGCTTTCTCCACCACTGTTAATTAAGCCTATGCGGCCCATATAACAATTGGCAACCTGGTAACGGCAAAGGTCAATCGGGTTATCGGAAGTTAATTCTGAATATACTTTTGCGTGCGTTTTACCGAAATTAACAGCAGTGTATCCACCGTTTTTATCGGATAATTTTTGTTTGATGATATCCGCTTGAATGGTTACTCCTAAATGATTTGCCTGCGAAGATAAATCGGTTGCAGTATGGTAATCCACTCCATCCTTTTTAAAAGCGTTGTTACGGGTATAGCACCAAAGGATAGTTGCCATTCCTAATTCATGCGCGCGCTCAAAAGCCTGTGCCACTTCAACGATCTGACGGCCAGACTCAGGAGAGCCGAAATAAATGGTTGCACCCACTGCTACTGCACCCATGTTCCATGCATCTTCTACAGAGCCAAACATGATCTGGTCGAATTTGTTAGGGTAAGATAAAAATTCATTGTGGTTGATCTTAACAATGAAAGGAATTTTGTGTGCGTATTTCCTTGCAACTGATCCTAATACACCATAAGTGGAAGCTACTGCATTGCAGCCACCTTCCATTGCTAACTTAATAATATTTTCGCTGTCAAAATAAATTGGATTCGGTGCGAAGCTTGCGCCAGCACTGTGTTCAATTCCCTGATCGACTGGCAAAATACTCATGTAGCCAGTACCTGACAAACGCCCTGTGTTGTATAATTGCTGCATACTTCTTAAAACCTGGGGATTACGGTTAGAAGGTGCAAATATGCGGTCAACGAAATCGTTGCCCGGTGCATGTATAAGATCTTTAGAGATTGTTTTACAGGTATGATTTAATAATGTATCGGCACTCGCGCCTAATAGTTCTGAAATTTTGGCTGGCATATTTTTACTTTTAAAAAGGGAAACAAATATAATAAAAAAACCCTGTCCCGGTTTAACCTGGACAGGGTTTTTATTTTGAATTATATACAATTATTCATTAACCATGATCATTTTAAAAGGCACATTAATGATGGCCTGATAGTCTTCTCCAGCCTCTAACATATCCTCATCATCTTCCTCATAGTGCCAGTTAATGGTAACTGCACTTCCACCTTTATTAATTCCTTCTAGTTTTTTAAAAACGTCAAGAATACATTTTGACGAAGATGTATTAAAATACTCTAACTGAACATTTACGGTAGTTGCAGGCTTTGCAGCACTTGCATATTTATCTAATGCATCCACCAAAGGCTTATAAAATTCAATTGAATTTTCAGGAATTGAACGCCCTTTTACTTCTAGTATCCCACCATTCAAGTCAAAGTTTATGCTTGGTGTTTTCGGTGTGCCTTCAATAGAATATTTTTCCATAATTGTAAATTTTTAATTTTGTTGATTTGATACTTTTATATTAAGTGTAAAGAAAGAAACTTTATTGTCAATTTCCAAAAAATTATACTCTAATTTTTCACCTGTTTTACGAGCGATATCTATCATTCCTAACCCGCCTCCGCCTTTTAAAGACATTTCCCCGTTATTAAGAATTCGTTTGTAATACTCTTTCAATTCTTCTTTAGTAAGCGAATTTACTTCATCGAGTCTTGCTCTTAATCCGTTAATATTTTCGTTAAGGATATAATTGCCGGTGATGATAGAATATTTATTGTCGATCTTACCAATTGTAAAAATTGCCGAACGGATCTTTTCAGAATCCACTTCTGTAATCTCGTCCAAGTGATGATAAAGGTTTTGCAGGCATTCCACCAATACGTTGTAAACCTTTTTTTTCATTTTAGGTTCTTCCTGCATGTTATCCATTTTGTTCTCCATAATCTGGAGAATGGACGTCAATAAATCAGATGTGATTTCCCCTTTGAAGGAAAGCAAAATATTATTGCGTTCCATTTTATCGTATATATCAAAAACGTCCACTATGGAATAATTAGATTTAATTTGCTGTAAATATATTATTTTAATTTAAATGCCACAGTATTTTCTTTTACGGTAAAAGTTGCCAGATCATCGCAGGTGCCATCCCCGAAATTTACTGATCGCGTTTTAAATCCTTCCGGCGTTAATTCCATTATACCGGAGCGTATATAAGGGCAGTTTGCACGCTTTACAAGGGATGAACCCTGCAATACGTTTATCGAAAAATTTCCGTTATTCCGGTTCGTTCCCGAAGCGACTCCATAAACGTAACAAACAACGTCTGTGTAAAGTGCACCGAATCCCGGATAGATCGTGAAAGTCCGGTCAAATCTGTACTTTATGCTATATCCGGAGGTTTTACAAACCCCATTAATCAATTTGACATTAAAAGACGCGTAATCATTATTCGTCTCATTAGTTGTAACCACAATACTATCACAGGAATAACTAATCTCAGATGAGGAACAGTTAATCATTTTGAAAACACATTGAGAGCCAGCGTATTTTGCCTGGCCTGTTTGTTTTACGGTTAACATGCCGCTTCTCTCCTTCCCATCTGGCATACTGGGCGGACCAGGAACGTAAGTGTAGCTCTGAATACCAGCAACAGTAAAGGCCAGTGCACTTCTTGCAGCAGCGGAAACCAGTGCCATGAATTCCTGATCGGCAATAGCGTAGTCGACGACAGACTGGGTCTCATTATCGACCTCCATGGTTTCTCTTTTGCTACAGTTTGTAAAAAACAGGATAAAGCAGCATCCCAAAACCTGATTACTGAACAAGGATTTTATCATTAACTTTGCTTTAATAAAGACGAATCTAGGGGTTGTATAGACAAATATAATAATTAAATTTAAATTTCAATACCTACAATCAAAACATCATCCACCTGCTCGTGGTTGGCTCTCCAGTCTTCAAAATGCTTTTTAAGCTCGGTTCTCTGTTCTTCTGCGCTTTTCAAATGAATGCCGCCCAATAATTCATGGAAACGTTTTACCATGAATTTTTTTCCTTTCTCACCACCGAACTGATCTGCATAACCGTCAGAGAACATATAGGCCATGGCGGCTGTGGCAGGATTTACCGCATGTGTTGTAAAACTTCTGTTAACGTCGTATTGTGCGCCGCCAATCGGGAATTTATTCCCATCAAGTTTCGAAAGTTCGCCGTCTTTGTTCACCATTACCAGCGGTCGGTTGGCGCCGGCCCACTTGATTTCCTTTTTAGTGTCGTTAATGGCGATAATAGACACATCCATGCCATCATTTGTGCTTATCTCGTTATGACCCTGGCGGAGTGCTTCCTGCACGCCTTTATGCAAATTATTCAGAATTTCTCCCGGATCGGTAATGCCTTTTTCCAAAACAATTTGGTGTAAAAGGTTATGACCAATCATGCTCATGAAAGCACCCGGAACACCATGTCCTGTGCAATCGACCACGGCGAAGATCTTACTTCCGTTTTCTTCTGCGAACCAATAAAAGTCGCCGCTTACGATATCTTTCGGCTGATAAAGAATAAATACTTTTTTGAGCTTTTTATAGATCGTTTCTTTTGATGGGAGAATGGCTTCCTGGATACGTTTGGCGTACGTGATACTGCCCATAATATCCCTGTTTTTTTCTTCGAGTTCTTTGGTACGCTCAGCTACCTTATTTTCAAGGACTTTGTTTTTTTCCTTAATGGCCTTTGTTCTATACTGTGTGTAAAAATAAATGAGTGCTATTCCAAGGATAATTATGATCGCATAAAAGGTTTTTGTTTTCCAGAAAGGGGGAACTACAATGATCTTAATCTCAAAAGGCTTATCATTCCAGATACCATCATTGTTGGCCGCTTTCACTTTGAAAGTATATTCACCACCGGGGAGTTGGGTATAGGAAACATAACGTACGTTGGAAGGGGCTGACCAATCATTGTCGTAGCCCTCAAGTTTGTATTTGAACTTATTTTTACCCGGGTCGCTATAATCCATAGCTGCAAGCTCGAACTGAAAATAGTTTTCGCTCCAGCTAAGGGTGAGTTGTTTTTTATAAGTAATCAGTGAGTCTACTTCAACATCGTTCCCTCCTCTTTTGTAACCGATCACGTATGCTTCAGGTGCATGCAGGTTATCTTTAATTGCCGAGGGGCGAAAAGCGTTAAATCCTTTTGCACCACCAAAATACATAACCCCAGATTCAGATACAAAAGCAGCACCACTGTTATACTCTGTATTAACCAGACCATCTTTAATACTATAATTCTTAAATGTGATCTCCTTTTCTGCATGCATAGGGTTAAAGCGAATGATGCCGGCATTGGAGCTCATCCAAAAATTATTGACACTATCTTTTAAAATAGAATATAAATAAGTATTCGAAAGTCCGTCTTTTGAATAGAAATTATAAAAGCTTCCATTCGCAAGTAATTTACTTAAGCCAGTGGATGTAGCTGCCCAAATATTACCTCCTTTGTCTTCGTTAATACCAAGCACCATATTTGATGCAATCTCGCCTGATTTGCCTTTGTTTGAATAAGTTTTTAAGATCTTCAATTTTCCGTTTTTATCAAAGCCATCCATTTTTACAAGCCCGCGATCTGAAAGTCCTAACCAAACATTTCCTTTTGAGTCTTTGAAGATAGTATTGATGCTCATTCCTGGAAGACCATCTTTATCAGTAAATTGTGTTGTCTCCGATGTTTTTAAGTTGACCTTAAACAAGCCATCTCCCACTGTACCGGCATATACATTTTCACTTTCCATTTTAAGACAAAGAATTGTTCCCCCTAGACCTGAATTTAAAATGCTTTGTGATTTTTTTGTGGCCTTATCGTAACGCATAAGTCCGCTGCCCCAGGTACCCAGCCAATAAATATTTTCTGACTCTTTCGCTATACTAAGCACCGTACCGTCTTCAATACTTTTGTTATGCGGAACAACGGCTCCTGTTTCTAAATTCAACTGGTGAAAGGTCTTAACACCGCCCAGCATCACAGAACCTTTTTTTTCTTCAGAAAAGGCGTAGATGTTTGTAAAATTGGTTTCGAAGTTGTGGGTGGAGTTCGGGAATTTTTGTGAACGGAAAAATGAAATATTCACGCCGCCTAGGTCTGTTCCAATCCAAAAATTATTTTCACGGTCACTAAAAATACAGTTGCAAGGGTTTGAATTCAGCGCTAGAGAAGTTTCCTGCTTCGTATAAAAATCTACATTTTCGTTCAGCAAATTGTAAACGACTACGCCCCACGAGGTTGCAGAAAATATCTTATTATCGCGAATCACAAAATCTTTAATGTAGTTGGAAGCTTCGCTCTGCTTTGCGAAAGAGATCTTTGATTCTATTTCAAATTGTCTGTCTACTTTATAAATACCAAAACCATAAGTACCGAGATACATTTTTCCACCATAACTACCGATGTGGGTAATGGATTCAAGATTTGCGAGTGGAACGTCGAGATAGTCGGGTACGATAAACTGTACCTTTTCCAACTTGTTACTTTTGTTTAGTTTCCACAGACCTTTATTTATAGTGCCGATATAAACCTCATCGTTTACTTTTTCTATTGTTTTTACGTTTACCTTTTCCTCTATTTTAAAATAGGAGTTTTTGATTGTTTTGTCGAGAAAATTCAGCATGAATAAACCACCCTCTGTACCAATGAGTGAGTTGTTCTCGTCCATTTTATAAATCGCGTTGATATGCGAATTCAGTCGAACTTCTACTTTTTGAAGCATTGAGAATTTTTCAGTAACAGGGTCAAAAAAGTTAAGACCCTCTCGTGTACCAACTAACATAAGATTTGCTCTTACATCCTTTAAAGCTGTAACATCAGAACAAGAAATAGAATTTGGATTGGTAGGATCGTTTTTAAAAACCTTCATTTGGTAGCCATCGTATTTATTCAAACCATCTTGTGTCCCAAACCACATAAAGCCGAGCTGATCCTGGCTGATACATTTAACAAAATTCGTACTCAAACCCTCTTCGCTGGTGATGTGTTTGAACTTTAATTGTTGTGACAGTAGTGGGTTTAAAACAAATAAAAACGAAATTAAAATTATATGCTTGAGCATTTTCATAACCAGAGGTTTGATGGTGTTAAGAACCTTCTAAATAAACATTAGAAGCAGCCTCTAAGATAATTATTATTTAAACATCACAAAAAAGTATATTTACGAAAAATAAAAACGCATTGCTTGTTAATTTTCATCGCTTTAAAAGTAGGGTTCATCTAAAAAAGAAGCCAAACTTGTTTAAGCGCTAAGTGTGATTGTTAAGGTAAAAAGTTATTTGTAACATGTGTATGGCAAAAGTTCTCAGGATCATAAATCGTTTTAATCTTGGTGGCATAAGTTACAATGTATCTTACCTGAGCAAGTATTTGCCTTCTGAGTACGAAACACTTTTGATTGGTGGACCGGAAGAAGCAGGAGAAGAAAGTTCTTTGTACATTCCTCAGTCGCTTGGATTAGATCCCCAGATCATTTTTGAATTGCGGAGAAGCGTGAATCCCTTTGGCGATTATCTTGCTTATAAAAAAATAAAAAAGATCATCAAAGAATTTAAGCCTGACATTGTGCATACACATGCCAGCAAGGCGGGGGCTGTAGGGCGACTCGCAGCCTGGCATTGCCGTGTGCCGGTTATTGTTCACACATTTCACGGACATGTATTTCATGGATACTTCGGCAAATTCAAAACCTCTGTTTTTAAATCTATTGAACGTTATTTGGCTAAAAAAAGCACCGCAATTATCGCTATTAGTGCAGTGCAAAAAAAAGAGCTCACTCAAATTCATAAAATTTGTGAACCGTCTAAAATGCATGTCGTGCCGCTTGGTTTCGACCTTGAGCGCTTTACAGAAAACAAACCTGTGAAAAGAGATTCTTTTCGAAAAAAATACATGCTGAATGAAGATGAAATTGCGATTGGGATAATTGGTCGTCTCGCGCCCATAAAAAATCATTTTCTTTTTATTGATGCAATGGAGTTTGTTTTAAAAAACACAAATAAAAAACTGAGAGCTTTTATTATTGGTGACGGAGAAACAAAGGAACAACTCATTTCTTACCTGAAGGGAAAACAACTGCCTTATTGCAACGGAGCCGGCGAAAAATCGCTCTTTACTTTTACAAGTTGGATCAAGGAAATTGACGTGGTACTGGCAGGACTTGATTTGGTATGCCTGACTTCCAAAAACGAGGGCACCCCGGTGAGCCTCATTGAAGCTCAGGCGGCTTCTAAATTTATAATCACCACGAATGTTGGCGGTATACAAGACATTCTTCACCCCGAGTGCGGATTACTTTCGGAGGCCAATGATTCAGAAACTTATAAACAGAATTTATTATATGCTCTAAATAATTTTGAAACAGTGAATCAAAAAGCCGGAATGGCCAGCAAAGAGGTGTTAGAAAAATTCAGTTACAGAAGGCTGTGCAGGGATGTTGCCGGCCTTTATTGTTGTTTACTAAAAGAAAAAAAATAGTGCTTACGAATCCTCTTTTACCTTGAGAAAAAAATAAATTTACTTTTCCATTGTTGTTGCCCGGGAGGTTAAAAAACAGGACTACCACTGGCAACCATATCATTGTGCAGTTTTTTCTATGTCGCTTTTGGTTTTTTGTATTTCCGGCAGATACAGAATTCGGATATTTTTACATTAACTGCATTCTCATTTCCATAGCCTATTTGCTTGCGGTTGCTGAATTTATTTACTCGTTTCTCGGAGCCTATAAACCCTCCTTTAAAAGCGAATAATCGACAAATGCTAGTCTACAGAATACTCAAATGGCAGTCGGGCCTGAACACCCTCAAGACGAAGAACATTTTGCATTTGCTTAAAATACATGTATACAGGCCCTAAATTTCTTTTGATCATTCTTGTTTCCATTTCGCTTTCTTTTTTTCCTAACAAATCGCCAAATGGATTTTTTTGTTTCGGAAGCTCTATGATCTTATACTCCTTTAATTTAGCTTTCGCGGCAGCGTAGGCAATGGCGTCATTGAGACCACCTAATTCATCTACAAGATTTATTTTTAGTGCATCGGCTCCTGTCCAAACACGTCCCTGCCCAATGCTATCCACATTAGCCTGGCTCATGTGGCGACCTTCTGCTACGCGTTTTGTGAAAGTGTCGTAAACCTTTTCTACTGAGCTTTGGATGTAATTGTACTCTTTTTCTGTTACCGGGCGCAAACCTGTCGCCATGTCGCTATACTTATTTGTGTTCACCGTATCCATCGTAATTCCAAGCTTATTTTCCAGCATTTTACCCAGGTTAGGAATAAGTCCGAATACGCCAATAGAACCGGTAATCGTATTTGGTTGGGCGAAAATTCTGTCAGCAGCACAGCTAATATAATATCCACCACTAGCTGCAAGATTTCCCATGCTCACCACTGTAGGTTTTGCTTTTTTTGCAAGTACAACTTCTCTCCAGATCACATCGCTTGCCATGGCGCTACCACCCGGAGAATTTACTCTAAGAACTATTGCTTTGATCTTATCATCGAGGCGGGCTTCGCGAATAGCTTTCGCCAAGCGGTCGCTACCAATTTCGTCATCATCACCGTCTCCACTTGAAATGCTGCCATTTGCATAGATCACCGCAATTTTATCTTTTTTTGATTTAGACTTCTCTTCATGAGTTGCTTCGTATTTTTCGAAATCAACAAATTTTAACTTTTCAGCATCTTTCAACCCAATTGTTTTTTTCAATTCCGCCACTACTTCATCTTCGTAGGCCAAAGCGTCTACAAACTTTCCAAGCGCATCTTCCGGGTAACGGATTTCCAGATTGTTGGCCATCCTGTTCATCTCCTCCACACTTAATTTTCTATCTTTTGAAATAGCATTTAACATACTGCTCCATATGCTGTTTACAAATGCTTCAGATTGGTAACGGTTTGCCTGGCTCATTTTATCCAACAAAAAAGGCTCTACAGCACTTTTAAATTTTCCATGTCTAAAGACCTGCATTTCGATCTCTAGCTTTTCAAAAGCGTGTTTAAAAAACATAAGCCTCATGCCTAAACCCTTCCAGTCTATGTTTCCCTGAGGATTCAAAAATATTTTTGTTGCCACAGAGGCCAGAAAATATTCGTTTTGCGAATAGTCTTCGGAATAAGCATAAATAAATTTGCCTGACTTTTTAAAATCACTCAGGGCATTTCTTAATTCCTGCACAGAAGCAGAACCAGCCTGCATACTTTTTATCACAAGATAAATACCTTTGATGTTTTTGTCTGACTCAGCACTTTTTATTTTTTCAAGAAGTGTGTTTAGGCCCAGCCCGCTGTTCCCGTCAAAAACGCCCATATTTCCAAAATCTTCAAAAGGATTTTGTTTCTCACGTTCGGCAATTTCACCTTCAATAACAAGCTTTAAAATGGAGTTAGGCTTTGCTACTGACGACTCCTCTTTATCTTTGAAAGCGTCTTTAAAACTTGATTTAACAACTGCAACCGTTATGAAAATTGCCAATACGGTTGCTATAACGATTCCTAAAACTGACCCGAAAAATGCTCCAAAAAATTGTTTCATATTTTATTCTTTAAATGTATTATGTAGCCAATCTGAGGCTAATTTCTATATTTGTATTTTACGTAAAATTAAAAATATTAATGACTAGCCTTGTAAAGATGTTATGAATGTGGCTTTTTTAGGTTTAGGCGGAAACATGGGCAATCGTCTGGAAAATCTCGCTAAAATGGTGGCGGGTCTTAAAAGTGAGTGCGGCGATGTTGTTAAGGTTTCGGGGATTTATGAAACGGAAGTATGGGGTTCTGATTCCCGCAAAAAATACCTCAACCAGGTGGTTAAAATCCTTACACCATTAAGCGCACTTGGGTTACTCGAAAAAATGCTTGTTATAGAAAAAAAACTTGGAAGGGTGCGCGAAGAACATAACCTGGACCGTACTGCAGACCTTGATATTTTATTTTTTAATGATGCAATTATACACTCTGAAGAGCTACAAGTGCCTCATCCCCGGTTACATCTGCGTAAGTTTGTATTAATTCCCCTAACCGAAATTGAGCCCGCATTATTTCACCCCAAGCTAAAAGAAACCATCAAAGAACTGCTTAAAAACTGCAAAGATGACTTGACTGTGGAGTCTGTGAAAATTATTGAAAACTAGCTTAAAGAAAATTTTGCGCAGCAATGCAAAAACTAATACATTTAAGGCTTATCGCATGAAAAAAATCCACCTCTTATTTTTTGGTATTTGCATTAGCCTAATCTCGAAAGGACAAATTAACCTGATTGGTCACACCATGATCAATAACTCTCCTTTGAAACAGGTGGCCATTGTTGTTAAAGCAGATGGTGTGACTACAACGAGCCTTAACACCCAGAATAAATCGGATTTTAAGTTGCAACTGGATTACGGCAAAGTGTACGACATTTATTTCTATCACCCGAAAAGTCCCACTATATCCCTGCAAGTTCTGTCTAACACCGTACCACCTGCAAAATATGAATACCTTATGGGGTATGAATTAAACATTCCGTTTGTGTACCGTACCGATGAAGACATTGATACCACTGTGTTTAGAGCCCCATTTTTTAAAGTGATCTTTGATGGTAATAAAAGAATGATAGACGACACCACTTATAACAATGCATTTGCAAGAACAGTTATTAAGAAGGCAATCAAAAAAGAAACCTCACTCGTTGCAGTTGTTGATACAGCCAGCTCTAAGGTTGTTACTCCTGCAAAGACATCTGAAATACAGGCCACTATAACCGGGAAAATATTTTTAAATGGAAATCCACGGTTGACCGTTAAAAACAAACCCATTTCTATTTTAAACAAGAATGGAGAAGTGCTAAAATCAACTTACACCAACCGCTTCGGCGCTTTTGTTTTTACAGGCATTACTGCCACAGAAATCTCAAAAATAAGTCTGGATATTAAAGACGTGTCTTCCGATAATTCGCTCAGTCTGATGACTTCAAAAAACGTATCAGTAAAAAGCTCGAAACCCGCGAATGGCAGCTGTGAATGGACACTTTCGCTCTCAGAGGCCTCCAAACTAATAGATAATCACTTCACCACAAATATTGGAGGCAAACTTGTGGCAGCTAATACTAAGGAGAAGAAATTTTTCGCCAAGCAGGAAGTTTATCTTTTTAATGAGCATCACACGATCATCAAAAAAACAACCACTAATCTTTTCGGAACTTTCGTATTTGAAGACATTAAGCCCGATCATCGCTACTTTATTGGTATTAATCCAAGTAATATTCCCGGAGAAAGGGTTGATCTTTTAAGTAAGGAGGATAACTTTATAGGGTCGCTCGACAGCATGGTAGCGGGAAAGCCGGCCTTGAAGATCAACTCAATGTATAACAAAGTATTTAATGATGTTTCGGTAGATGAAGAGGAAATGAAAATGGATGTGAAAGCGACTATTTATGGAGATAATGTAAACACCCCAATTGGTAAACTAAAGATTATTTTATTGAATGATAAGTACGAAGTGATAGACAGTGCGGTGACAGACAATTTTGGAACATTTAAATTCAAGTACCTTCCTTTTCTGAAACGTTTTTATTTAAGTGCTGAGAATACAGACAACATTTTGGATGTGTTTAAAGATATTATCATCTACAGCAATGAAGACAATCTGATCAAGATTATGACGCATCAGAAAGGATCGAAGTTTTCTTACAAGCCTGTTAATGCAGAAATATCAAGTATGCGGGAGCTTGAACTGGAAGATCCGTGGCTTGAATTCATTGACACTAAGAACCCTGTTACGGCTAATAAAAGAAGTATAACAGAACAACAAACCAAATCGATTGTAGAAAACATTTTATTCGAAAGTGGTAAATACAACCTTAGTCCACAGGCGCGAGAAATTCTTGATAAAATCATTCTCGTATTAAATACTAACAAAAAACTAAAAATTGAAGTTGGCGCACATACCGACAGTAAAGGAAATGAGCAGGCGAATCTGAACCTAAGTCAGCTGCGCGCAAAAAGTGTCCAAGATTATATCGGACGTTCTGGCATAGATGTGAAGCGTATTATTTCTAAAGGTTACGGAGAATCCAAATTATTGAATAATTGCAAGGACGCTCAACCATGCAGCGAACTAGAGCATGCGCAAAACAGACGAATAGAATTTAAAATACTGGGGGGATAAAATGAAGACTACTGAAATAACATTTAAAGTTACTGTTGACGAAAATAATTTACCACACTCGATAAAATGGAGTGCCCCTGATTCTGGAGAGGCAAGTGAATGCAATAGTATAATGATAGCTTTGTGGGATAAAAAAGAAAACAATACACTGAGAATTGACCTTTGGACAAAAGATATGATGGTGGATGAGATGAAAAAATTTTTTCATCAGAATGTAGTAACACTTACAGACACGTATATCCGTGCTACAGGCGATGATGCTACCGGTAAAAAGGTAAAAGAATTCTTTTCCGAAATCGGAAAAGACATTGGCGTTCTTAAATAAGCGGAACGCTCTTTTTATTTTCGAAAAAACTGAAATTCACGTTCCCGTATTTTCTTTGCTGAATAAACCCGGCAAGTTCTTCCAGCTTGGCTTTTGGCCCGTGTTCGATGACGAGGAGACCATTTTCTGTTAACAAATTTCTTTCAAAAACGTATTTGTGAATATCCGGTATTTCCTTCAGATCGTATGGGGGATCTGCGAAAATAAGATCGTAGCGGTACGTTGCCGTTTTTAAGAAAGGGAATACATCGTTCTTAATGGCATTGATATTAAAATTCATTTCTTTACTTATTGCTCGCAAAAAACCGGAGCATTTAAAATGTTTGTCGACTCCAACAACTTCTTTGGCACCTCTTGAAGCAAATTCAAGCGAGATGTGCCCTGTGCCACTGAATAGATCGAGTACCGTTAGTCCTTCAAACTCTATTCTATTGGCAAGGATGTTGAATAAGCCTTCTTTGGCAAAGTCGGTCGTGGGACGCACAGGCAGATCCTTGGGCACTTTTATGGTTTGTCCTTTGTGGGTTCCGCCTATAATTCGCATAGATGCTGATTCAGTAAAGTGAAATAGTAGTGTTTTGGCAGACTTGAAAGCTCGCCATTTAAATTGATTGACGCATCCGTTACACAGAAGTCTACCTGTTTGATGTATTTTTTAAGACTCTTTACCAGTTCATCTGAAGCATCCCTTTGTGCTGCCAGCGACAGTCTCACGTGCAGCGGATTCAACTGAAACTGTTCCATAGTAAACAAGAGGTAATAAAGAATATCTTCATTGTTCTCAAAATTAAACACGTTATAAAACAACAGGTCGTTCTTTTGTTTTGCAGCTATTTCGATATAACCGTCGGCGATATTTAAATAAAGATTAGCATTTTTAAGTGAGTGCTGACTAAAAAACAGGTCAATACTCACTGCGCCCAAATGTCTCACAGAAATGTTTGGAAACGTTTTTTCAAAATAACTGATCAGTTCCTGTTCGATGGTATAACTAAAACTAATCTCTTTTAAATTATGATGGAGCGATCGTTTTATATGTTCAGTGCCGGTTACAAATTTTAAAAGCGGCTTCACATCTTCGCTTTTTGCAAAGGCTTCAGGTATCAATGTAAATTCAGTATTTAAGAAGCAAACATTTACTTTCTCAAACTTTCTTTGAGGCAACAGGTAGTTATCGATCAGGAAAGAAATTTTGTCGGCGATATCAAAAACAGAATTTGCAAGGTGGGTAATTTCTACGTGACAAAGTTCAACCACATTTTTAAAATTGTTGGTGGAAACTGAGTACATGAAAGAAGTGGGGCTTATCAACATGGACAAGAAAAGTAATTCCGTTTTTACGGGCTTTTCGCTGTAATACTGCTTTGTTATGTATACATCGCTGGTCATGAAAAACAAAGCTAATACATTCTTAATTTAAAAAACAATTTATTTGAAAATTCGGACGGATAGGGTCAGCGATTTTTCATTTGTTTTAAGTTGCGATTCTTTCCGGTTAGATTTGTAGCTATTTTTGGAGAACGTATGCTCAAGAAAGATCCCTTACAAAATTTCAAGGACCTCATCCCTACTTTCCTTCCATTTTCTCCGAACAATGACCAGCGCATTGCTATAGAAAAGATTTCGGAGTTTATTTTTAATAGGGATGAAAGAAGCGTATTTGTTCTCAAGGGTTATGCGGGCACAGGAAAAACAAATCTTATTTCTGCGTTTACTAAAGCATTGCCAGGGATTAAATGGCGAAGCGTGCTGCTGGCTCCCACAGGAAGAGCTGCAAAGGTTCTGAGCGGATATTCGCAAAGAGTGGCACAGACGATCCACAAAAAAATATTCAACAAACAAATGGATGCTACTGGGAATATGCATTTTTCGCTTGCTGAAAATTTGCACCGGAACACCCTTTTTATTGTAGATGAGGCTTCGATGATCAGTGCTGACTCAGGAGGCGAAAACGTTTTTAATAGCGTGCTTGAAAATCTGTTTGAATATATTTACAGCGGCGATAATTGTAAACTTATACTTATTGGCGATACCGCCCAACTTCCGCCGGTGGGGAGCAATGAAAGTCCTGCGCTTAACCGCGAGTATTTAAAATCGGCTTTTCACCTCAACATTCATTTTTACGAGTTGAAGGAAGTTGCCAGGCAGCGCCTTGAAAGCGGTATCCTTCTCAATGCCACTAATCTGAGAAACGGAATAGATTCTGAAACCTTTATCCTTCCAAAACTTGTTTGTACTCCTGATGTGATAAGGCTTTCTGGCGAAGATCTTGAAGATACTCTTAACTCCTGTCTGTCTAATTACGGAGAAGACAATGTGGTGATTATTACAAGGAGCAATAAACGCGCAAACCTTTATAATCAAAGCTTTCGCAACCGGATAAAACTTTATGAAGAAGATCTTTGTGCGGGTGATAAGATTATGATCGTTAAAAATAATTACTTCTGGCTCCCCGAAAATAATGGAGAAGTTGGATTTATTGCCAATGGTGACATGGTAGAAATAACGAGGATCATCAATCGCGAAGAACTTTACGGATTTCATTTTTGCGAGTGCGCGGTTAAGTTTGTGGATTATCCAAATCTACCCGAACAACAAGTTAAGCTCCTGACCGATTGTTTGTATACCGACCAGCCGGCCTTGGTTGCAGATGATCAGCGAAAACTCTATGAGGCTGTGATGGACGATGTGAGAGATGAACCCATAAAAGGAATTCGCATGTCGTACCTTAAGAAAAGTCCTTACTACAATGCTTTGCAGGTTAAGTTCAGTTACGCGATCACCTGTCATAAATCTCAGGGTGGACAATGGCCTGTTGTTTTTATCGACCAGGGATTTTTAAAAGATGAGAATGTGGATGAAGGTTTTACTAGGTGGCTGTACACTGCGATTACAAGGGCAACAGAGAAAATTTTCCTGATGAATTTCAATGAGCACTTTTTTTCCTAATTCTCTAATTATTAACTGTTTAATGTTTATTAAAAAATCATTTAATTTTTTAGTCTGCCTATAAACCCTTATTTTTGCTAGATGTTGATGGCGTTTTAATAGATGAACAGACCTATATTTTTAATTTTATTTTCATTTTTATGGTATGCTATTGGTGCTCAGAGCTTTATGCGCCCAAATGAATGGAAAAAATATAAAAGGGAAATCTTCGTATCTGTTGGGGCATCAAATCTTTTAGGAGATCTCGGGGGACAGGAAGGTAAAGGGAAGGATTATAGTCCTGCGGATTTAAATTTTAGCCAAAGTAGAACAGCTTTTGGTGCTGGGGCGAGGTACAAATTAAAGAGATCTGTAAATGTTGCAGGCAAATTTAGTTACCTGAATGTTAAGGGTGATGATGCCAAAACAGACAACGCTATCCGGAATAATCGTAATCTCAATTTTAAGTCAAATATTTTCGAGGTGTCTTTGCGCGCTGAAGTAGGCTATCAAAGTACAAAACGTGGAAGTAGCCGCTACGGGGTGCGCAAAAATTACGGCCGGATGAAAAATTTGGCTCATAACCTTTATGGTTTTGCGGGTGCGGGTGGCTTTTATTTTAATCCAAAAGGACTTGACCCCGCAGGCAATTGGGTAGCGTTAAGACCTTTGCATACAGAAGGACAAGGATTGGCAGGCGGTCCAAAGCAGTATTCAAATTTTAACTGGAATTTAATGGCGGGTGCTTATTATAAGCTTACCATAAACAAGATTTGGTCGGTCGGCATTGAATTTTGTTACCGTAAAACATTTACAGATTACATTGACGATGTTGGCACACGTTATTACGATCAGGCTGCTCTGGCAGCGGCTTATGGTGCTCAGTCCGCTCAAATGGCAGATCCGAGTAAAGGGCTTAATGATCCAACCAGTCCTTATCAATTCGCTACCACACCAAATGCTGACGGTTCAGGTGCACAGCGGGGTGATACACAAAGAGACGCTTACATGAGTCTTGAGATCAACGTAGGTTATACTTTCAAAAAAGCGCGTAAATCTGCTCGTCTGAGAAGTAAGTTCTAAGCTGCGGTTCGCATTTGAGTTTTACTGTGCGAATTCAATCGTTTTTCTCTTTCAACGGTAGTTGCATTCACCAAGTGTTTCCATTAGTAAAATTCTTAATTTTTTTTCAATAAAAATCCCCGGTCAAAACTGACCGGGGATTTAAAAGAAATAAATCTGATTATTTTTTAGCAGGGGCTTTGGCAGCCGCAGCAGGTGCAGCAGCTTTAGCAGCAGCAGGAGCTGCAGTTTTAGCAGCAACAGCAGGATCTTCAGCTACCACATTACGAGTTGTATCTACACTTACTATAGAAATGTTTTTCGGGTGCAACAAAGTGATGCCCTCAATATTGATATCACCAGCAGAGATTGACTTACCAATCGCTAATTTCTCGATGTTTAGATCAATGTATTCAGGTAATTTAGAGATTAAGCCTCTTACTTTTACCTTACGTAATTTCACGGTTAATTTACCACCCGCTTTAACACCTTCAGATGTTCCGTTGGTTTTAACCGGCAATTGCACTGTTACAGGCTTATCTTCGCTTACTTGTAAAAAGTCAGCGTGAATTAATTTGTCGTTAATTTTATGGTACTGCGCTTCTTGTAAAACCGTTTTGTAAGATTTACCACCAACTTCAACATTCACTAAATTCGTTTCTGGTGTCCAGATAATTTCTTTAAAGTGACGGATATCCGCACTGAAGTGGATTTGTTCACCTGCTCCATAAATTACACATGGAACCATGCCTTTAGCCCTTAAAGCCGTTGCATCTACTTTTCCTACGTTCGCTCTCGGCGAACCGCTCAATTGTACTGTTTTCATTTTTGTTTGTTTTTTTGTTTGTGATTTATTGTATTACATTATAAAATTATTGCTGATAGACTCATAGTTATGAACGCTATTGATCACTTTCGCAAAAAGGGGCGCTACGCTGAGTGCTTTAATTTTGGTAGACTCCTGTTTCAGTGGAATGGTATCGGTTACGATTAGCTCAGTCAAATTTGATTTCTCAATATTCTCATAGGCTTTACCTGACAATACCGGATGGGTGCAAATAGCTCTAACACTAAGCGCCCCCCTGTCTAACATCATTTCTGCAGCTTTACAAAGTGTTCCACCTGTATCAACAAGATCATCTACAAGAATGATATTTCGTCCTTCAATTTCACCAATGGCGGTCATGCTTTCAACCACATTGGCTTTAGCACGTTGCTTGTAGCAAATTACCATTTCCGCTTTTAAATGCTTTGCGTAACCGTTTGCGCGCTTGCTGCCACCCATATCGGGTGCTGCAATCGTCAAATTATCTAGCTTAAGGTCGTTTATATATGGTAAAAAAACTGTAGAAGCATACAAATGATCAACGGGTACGTTGAAGAAACCCTGAATTTGATCTGCATGCAAATCCATGGTCATTACTCGGGTTGCCCCTGCAACAGCCAGCATATCTGCAACCAGTTTTGCGCCGATGGCCACACGTGGTTTATCTTTCCTGTCCTGGCGGGCATATCCAAAATAGGGAATTACAGCAACAATGTGACGGGCGCTGGCACGCTTTGCAGCATCGATTAAGAGTAAAAGCTCCATCAAATTATCAGCCGGAGGCATAGTACTTTGAATAACAAACACGCTTTGACCGCGGATACTTTCTTCATAAGAAGCCTGTAACTCACCGTCGCTGAAACGATAATGTTCTAATTTACCTAACGGTTGTCCGTAAGATGCTGCGATCTTTCCGGCTAATGTTTCGGTAGCAATACCTGAGAATAATTTTACCTGCGATTCCATTTTATAAAAGGGATTGCAAATATAGGCTTTTTATGCGATAACAGCCTAAAAATACCGTTTTAGTCCGTTAAATAATGAAAAGCACGCGTGTACACCGATTGTCTTTTAAAACGGTCGTTAATATTTCTATTAAAACACAAGTGAAACGTAATGGATTCCCAGACCTACAATCCTTATAGGCTTTTACCGTAAAAAAAGTAGATTCTGTAATTCGCTTTTAGATCAAATTTGTGCCGGTCAGAAACACATCATAAACTGTTGATTTTTTTCTCAATGTAAAAAATTCATTAATAGTTTTCATTTCCACATCCAAACGAAGACATCTGGCGTAAATGATTTCGAAACATAAATCTAAAAAAAACAATTATGAAAATTATCAAAACCCTGGCTGTTCTTATGGTTACTTCCATACTTTCGGTCAACAGCGTAAATGCTCAGAGTATGTCAAACGAAAAAACTGTCGACGTGGGCGGTGCAGCAATGTATCCTTCAAAAAACATTATTGAAAATTCGGTGAATTCAAAAGACCATACAACCCTTGTGGCAGCGGTAAAAGCAGCCGGTCTTGTTGAAACTTTACAAAGTGCAGGTCCTTTCACTGTTTTTGCGCCAACTAACGAAGCTTTCGATAAATTACCAAAAGGTACCGTTGAAACTTTGGTTAAGCCTGAAAATAAAACAACGCTTACTAATATCTTAACTTACCACGTTGTTTCAGGAAAACTTGATTCCAAAGCATTGTCGGAAATGATCAAAAAAGAAAATGGCAAAGCAGCACTTACTACTGTAAACGGCCAGAAACTTATGGTTTCTATGAAAGGAAATAAGGTAGTTTTAACCGATGCGAAAGGCGGAATGTCTATGGTTACAATTAAAGACGTATACCAAAGCAATGGCGTGATTCACGTGGTTGACACGGTAGTAATGCCGAAATAAATAATTAGTGTTTGGCCGAAAACTCCATTTTCGTCGTTGTGTCAAAAAAAATACTCGCTCATTTACCCCAGTAAACCTCACAATCATTTTTTTTAACACGCCTCGAAACTGAATTTTTCCATACAAACACCTAGTTTTCGGACAGACACTAATTAGGTATATTCGGATAAAGTGCAAATAGTTATCGTATTTGGTAAAAATTAAGCAACTATGTTTAAAGGCGTTACAATATTAGAGTTTCAAAAGAGATTTAAAACGGATTCAGATTGTTTAGATTATCTTTATGAGCTAAAATGGAGCAAAGGCTTTGAGTGTAAAAAATGCAGGCATACAGAAAGCAGAACTGGCAATACACAAAGAGATAAGCGTTG
>Ga0335394_10000880_pt1 | contig 33091 bp, 29 predicted proteins | sample MAT03_FD_205741 | JGI IMG/M metagenome (GOLD analysis project Ga0335394, IMG submission 205741) | Freshwater microbial communities from Lake Fryxell liftoff mats and glacier meltwater in Antarctica - MAT-03 (spades assembly) (version 2) ...
ACGACATGCGCGCGGCCGCGAGCTCCCCGGCTGCGAGCTGGGCCGTCCCCAAGAGCACCCGCGCCGGCGCGCCGGGCTCCCGCTTGGCGACCTCGGCGGCATGGCGACGTGCGGCCGGCGCGTCGCCCACCGCCAAGGCCAGCTCGGCGAGCCGGCGCACCGCCAGGGCGTCTCCGGGGGCCGCGGCGGCGTGCGCTCGCATCAGCACGCTGCGAGCAGCAGCAGGCAGACCCAAAGCCCAGTAGCGATCCCCGAGCTCGACCAGCGTCGGCATCGGGGCGACGCTAGCACGTCGATCAGCGCGGCGTGATCGTGCTGGCGACGATCCAGCCGCGCTCGGTCTTCCGGTACACCAGCGCGCAGCGCGGGCCGCCGGGCTGGCAATGGCCCTCGATCGCGATCAGGTCGAGCGCGCCGTCGCCGTCGCGCTCGGGGTAGCCGCTGGGCTGGGCCTCGGCGGACGCTCCGCACCCGACGAGCACCAGCGCAACCAGCCACGACCGCGATCGCATCCGCATCCAGCTCAGCCGAGCGCCTTGGCGCGGGCCGCGACGTGACGTCGCAGCTCGTCGAGCTGGTTGGATCTGGCGGCCGACGACTCGCCCGGCGCGTCGGCCCAAGCCGCCGCGAAACGGTCCAGCACCGCGTTGTCGGCGCGCAGGCGCTCGCGGACCGCGCCGTGGGCGTCGCGAAACTCGTCGTAAAAGTCCTGCAACATGTCGCCCTTGCGCAGCGGCGTGACCTTGCCCAGGCGGCCCTCGGCCATCTGCTCCATGTAAAGGCCGACTTTGTAGAGTGGGCCGGCGACCTTGTGGGTCATGACGACGAGGTAGCCCGACAAGATGACCGTCAGCGCGAAGCCGACGCCGACCATCTTGAAGACCAAGTGGCGATCGCGCGAGGCGATGTCGTCGGCGGCCTCACGGCCGTACTCACTGAGCGACGCGTCGTTGCCGGCCAGCTCCTTGAGGCCCTGCTCGAGCTTGTCGGAGGCGCGATGCTCCTGCTGGTAGATCAAGTAGCCCAGCGAGCCAGCGATGAGCGCCGACACCAACGTCACCGCGAGCACGTAGCGAAGCTGCAACGACTTGTCGAGCAGGTAATTCTGGATGCGGCGATGCCGTCGGCCTCCGCCGCTGGGCGCCGGCGCGGGCGCGCCGGTCGTCGAGGGAACATCGCCGGGCAGCTTGCCGCCCTGCACCACCACCGCGGGCGGGACCTGATCTTCAGCCAAGGGACTTCTCCTTGCGCGCCAGCACCTCGCGCAGCGCGGCGGCGGCCGCCTTGGCCTCGTCGGAGCGGTCGGCGACCCCGTCGGCGATGGCGGCGTCGAGCGCGGCGCGGATGCGCTCGACGTCGGCGCGCTCGAGGGCGAGCACGCCGGCATGGGCGTGCTTGAAGTGCTCGTAGAACTCGACCAGCTGATCGCCGCGACGCAGGTCGTAGACCTTGTCGTAGCGACCGTCACGCAGCTTGGCGAGGTAGAGCTGGACCTTGTAGAGCGGGCCGGCCACGCGGTGGGTCATCTTGATGCCGAAGACCGCGAGGCCGAGCGTCAGCAGGATCCCCGACGCGACCATGACGATGATGATGCGGCGCTTACCGACCGCGGCATCCTCGATGCGAGCCTGGCGATCGAGCTCGCACAGGTGATGGGAGGTGATCTGCTGGACGAAGTCGGCCGGCACAGTCGGTGGCGGTGGCACCGGCGCGGCCTCGATGGCGATCTGGCTCTCCTCGAGCACGACCGCGCGGCGGCGCGCCGTGCCCTCGGGATCGTCAGGATCCGCCGCGTCGTCGACCGCGGGGACCGCAGGCACCACCGCGGGCATCACCGGCGCTGGCGGGGGCCGGGCCGCCTTGGGCTTCGCGGGCAGCGCTGGCAGCGCCACGCAGGCGTCGCCACGGATGCTCGATTGCGCGACCGTGGTGGCTTCGGTGGCCACCCGCACCACCCACCAGCCCAGCAGTCCCATCAGCAGCGCCGACAGGCCGACCATGAACAGCGTGAAGCGGAGCTGGTACCGCTTGTTGATGAGCAGGTTCTTCCAGCTGCGCTTGTAGCCGCGATCGCTCACTGGCGGGCCTTGGTGCGAATGGCGGGGATGATCTTGCTCTCGACGAGATCCTCGACGACCGCGGCGACGCAGTCGGTCTTGGCCGCCTCGATGTCCCGGGCATCATTGGAGCCTTGGACCGCGGCGCCGCCGGTTAGCACCGCGAAGATGCTTGGAGAGGGAAAGGTCGCGATCAACATGCTGACTTTACAGGAGACGGTCGCCGTGGACCCCTTTGTTTTCACCGTGAGCTCGTTGACGGTGCCATCGACCTGGAACCCCTTGACTCCCTTGGCCTGGAGCTGGGGGGCGGTCGGTGTCTTCCCGGTTATCCAGGTCTGCTGCAGGTCGGCGCTCTTGCGGGTCAGCATGGTCACCGTGGTCTTGCGCATGAGCGCCTTCATCGCCGCCACCGGCTCGGCCTTCTTGGCCTCGGCCGCCATCGCGCCGACGTTGACGTAGATGCCGCCCGCGACCGGCGCCGTGGTCGTGGCGGTGGCGAGGGCGTCGACGATCTGCCGGGTCTTCTCGGCCTGCTTTTTCACCGAGTCGTTGCGCTCGCGGGCGATGAGCTTGTCGAGGGCACCGGTGATCCGGGTCAGGGTCGTGGCCGCCGTCGACGCATCGACCAGCTTGCCGAGGGTTACCACCGAGGCGCCGCGCACCGTCTTGTCGCTGTCGCCCAGCGCCGCGACGAGCGCATCGATCGCGCGCTGGTCGCCCAGCTTGGCGAGGGCGAGCACCGCCGACAGCCGGACCTTGTAGTCCGAGCCGGTCTTGAGGTCGCTCACGAGGGTGTCGATGTTGTCGGCGTGCGCGACGGTGGCGTGGCCGCCCAGCCCGAGGACGACGACGAGCGCGAGCAGGAGCACGCGGGTCATGGATCGCTTCGACGCGAGGCTACCCCCGATGTTCACCACGACCGAGACCGACGACACGAGCTCGACGGTAGCGGACCGGGGGTCGCGCGCGCAATCACCCTGCGCGATACGTGCGGCCCAGCTCGACGTAGTGGGCCGCGCTGTAGGCGATCGACCGGCGCTCCCGCTCGTCGAGCATCCGTTTCACCTTGGCGGGAGCTCCGAGCACGAAGCTCCCGGGTGGGATCTCGGTGCCCGGCGTGACCAACGCCCCGGCGCCGATCAGGCTGCCTTTGCCGATGCGGGCCCGGTCGAGGATGATCGCGCCCATGCCGATCAGGCACTCGTCCTCGACGTCGCAGGCGTGGAGGATGACCCGGTGGCCGACCGTGCAGCGATCGCCGACGGTGGTGCCGCGCACGCCGGCGGTGACGTGGATGACCGAGTTGTCCTGGATCGAGGTGTCGGCGCCGATGACGATCGGCATCATGTCGGCGCGGATCACGGTGCCAAACCAGATCGACGAGCCGGCGCCGATGGTGACCGCGCCGATGATCGACACATGATCGGCGACGTAGACCGACGGATCGATCACCGGGTGCTTGCCGGCGAAGCTCAAGATCGCTGCCATTGCGCCAGCCTATCGCGACGCGCGCCAGTCGGCGATCAGACGGGCGGCCACCCGGGCCGCGCCCTCGTCGGCGAGCTGGTCAGCGCCCGTCGACGCGGCGTAGCGGATCGTGCCGGCCGCGTCGACCACCACGATCGCGCCCTCGCGCATCGGATTGATGCCGCCCAGGAGCGCGCGTCCCCGCTCGCGGTCGACCCGGCGCGCGGCGACCGGCAGCGGCACCCGGTCGAGGTACGCCTGAAGCTCGTCGGCTTGGCCTAGCACCCAGGCCTCGACCGGCACCTCGGCGAGCGGACCCCTGGCGAAGCGATCGGCCAGGGCGGTGATCGCGTCCTCGCAGGCCTCGCAGTGAGCGTCCATGAGCACGACCGCCATGGGTCGACCGTGCCAGGCGTCGACGGTGAGCTCGCCGCTCCGCTCGACCGCGAGGTCGGGCAGATCGTAGCCGACCAGGCGCTGGTGCAAGAGCTCGTCGGGCGAGGGCCGGGCCTGGAGCCGCGCCGCCACCACCAGGCGCCGGCCGCCGCGATACACCAGCATCGGCGCCCGATCGCCAATCCGGTAGCGCCCGATGAGCTTGCTCAGATCGTCGCCCATCACCGGCTCGCCGCCGATGGCGACGATGACGTCGTCGCGGCGCAACCCCGCGCTGGCCGCGCCGCTGCCGGGATAGACCTCGGTCACGGTGGCGCCGCCGCCGTCGTTGCCGTAGCCGATGCCGAGCCACGGCGCCGGCTCGGCGGCCACCGTCGACGACACGCCCAGCGCGATCGCGAACAGGCCGAGGGCAACGCAGCGCATTGGCGGCAGTCTAGACCGTCAGCCGTGAGCGTGCGTGCGAAACCAGCCGACCGCCTTGGCGATGGTCTCGTCGAGCGGCGTGGTCGGCATGCCGAGCTCGCGGCGGGCCTTGCTGGCGTCGTACCAGACCGTCGACAGCGCGTAGCGGACCGCCTTCACCGTCGCCCGCGGCGGCGTGCCGGTGCGCTCGGCCCGTCGCTCCATGAGCCAGGCGGCGGCGACCACCGCGCGGGCCGGGAGCCGGCGCCGGATCGGCTCGAGCCCGGCGACCCGGCTGACCGCCGCGTAGAACTCGCGATAGGTCAGGTTGTGGCTGCCCGCGATGTAGCGCTCGCCGACTCGGCCTCGCTCCTCGGCGAGCACGTGGCAGGCCGCGACGTCGTCGACGTCGACCGCGCAGAAGCCACCGTCGGTGTAGCCGGGCACGCGCCCGGCCAGCGCCTCGGCGATGAACTTGCCCGTCGGCGTCGGGCCGCGGTCGCGCTCCCCGAAGGGAAACGCGGGGCACACGATCACCACCGGCAGGCCCTCGCCGGCCAGGCGCTGAGCGTCGAGATCGGAGAGGTACTTCGAGCGGATGTACGCGTTGCCGCCTCGCCAGTGGTTCCACACGAACCGCTCGTCGGCCAGCTGGCCCGGTGGGGGCACGCCGATCGCCGCGATCGAGCTGGTGTAGACCACGCGCCGGACCCCGGCGTGGAGCGCCGCGTAGAGCACGTTCTTGCTGCCCTCGACGTTCACGGCGAAGATCTTCGACTCGTCGCGCATCCACAGCGCGTAGATCGCGGCCAGGTGATAGACGACGTCGCAGCCGCGCACGGCGGCGGCCACCGCGGCCCGATCGCAGACGTCGGCGGACACCAGCTCGACGTCGAGGCCGGCCAGGTTGTCGGCGGGCTCGCCGGGCGCCAGGGCCGCCCGCACCGCGCGGCCACGGGCCAGGAGCTGGCGCACGACGGCGGACCCGATGAACCCGCCAGCGCCAGTCACGAGGGTCTTCACCGCGTCGTGAATATCACGTCCCTGCGCCGCCTCGAACGTATCCTACATGTGCGCTTTTTGACTTCATGTAGGAATCAGTGCGAGCATTCATTCCATGAAACTCGCCCCGACGCCGATGTCGCCCACGACGGCTCGCGACACTGGCCAGGTCGCCATCGCCGGTGACAAGCGCATCCATACCCGCTTCGATAAGCTGTTCGCCGTCGTGGTGGCCAGCGAGCTGTACGGAGAGGCGACCGTGGTCGCGCGCAACCTGTCGGCTGGCGGCATGCTGGTGCAGACCCCCGACTTGCTGCCGCTCGGCGCGGTGGTGACCGTCCACTTCCGCATGAGCGACTCCGACGACGAGATCGTCGCGCGCGCCGAGGTGAAGCACCACATCTGCCTCAACTTCGCGACCTCGGCCGACGAGCCCCACGCCGCCCGCGGCATGGGCCTGCGCTTCCTCGACTTCGACACCGACCTCCCGCTGACCCTGCCCGGCACCCGCGTCCTGCACTGACATGCAGGCCAGTCGCCAGGCATCCGGCCTCATTGGCTGACGCGCTCCTGCAAGTCTGGCGAGCGATCGATTGTGACGTTGAACCTTCGCGTGTCGCCCCAGCCCGGCGCCACTTGGTGGGATGCTGGGGCCAACCGATGTCGAGCTCCCAAGACATCGTCGCCGAGGTCGGCCTCCTCGGCGCGACCCTGCGCGAGCAGCGGTGAGAATCTGGGGCACGCTCGACGCATTCCTCGAGCCTGGTCCACCGCTCGGCCGCCGGGTCGCCAACCGCAGCTTCCTGCGCGCGCTGATACGCCACGGGCCGCTCGATCGTCACGACTTCTTCCTCGCCGACGACCGCGCCGCGGCGGCGTGCGCGGCCGATCTGCAAGCCGAGTTCCCGACCGCGTGGGCCGATGGCGCCTTGGTGGTGCGGACCGTCGACGAGCTGGCCCGCGGGCTGGCCGCCGAGTCCTACCACTGCTTCCACCTGGCCAACTGCGTGTTGTTCCAGCCGCACTTGGCGGCGCTGCGCAACCGGGTCGCGCCGACGCTGTTCCCGATCACCGGCGTCACACATTCGCTGAGCTACGCGCGCGATCTACCCCGCTGGCTCGCCCACCTGTCGGCCGACACCACCGCCCGTGACGCCATCGTGGCGACCTCGTCGACGGGCGCGGCGGCGCTGCGTGCGATCTTCGCGACCCTGGCGGCGCGCTACGTCATCGTCGGCGCAGTGACGCCGCGCATCGCCCAGCTCCCGCTGGGCCTCGAGCTCGGCGACTTCCCGGCGATTACGTCGGCACAGCGCACGGCGCAGCGGGTGGACCTAGGTTTTGCGCCCGACGACGTGGTGGTGCTCGGCTTCGGCCGGATCGCCCACGCCAGCAAGATGGATCTGCTGCCGCTGTTCGCGGCCTGCGCGCGCTTGCCAGCGGCGGCGCGGGCCACCCTGGTGGTGGTGATCGCGGGCGGCCTCGACGCCGGTGACCGCACGCCCGAGCTGCTCGAGGCGATGGCAGCTGCCGGCGAGGTCAGGCTGCGAGTCGCCACCAACCCGACCGACGCGGCCAGGATCGCGCTCTATGGCAGCGCCGATGTCTTCGTGTCGCCAATCGACAACCCGCAGGAGACCTTCGGGCTCACGGTGATCGAGGCGGCGGCGATGGGCCTGCCGGTGATCGCGTCGGACTACGACGGCTACCGCGACCTCGTCGTCGACGGGGAGACCGGCTTCCTGATCCCGACGCTCGGGCCGGCCACCACCGACGATACCGACGCGCTCGCCAACCTGCTGTTCGACGACCAGTACCACCTGCGGCTGGCCCAGCAGACCGTGGTCGACGTCGGCGCGCTGGCCCGCGCGCTGGCCACGCTGATCGGCGATCCCGCGCGCCGACGCGCCATGGGCGAGGCGGGCCGGCGCGCCGCCCGCGTGCGGTTCGCGTGGCCGACGATCATCCGCGGCTACCACGCCCTGTGGGACGAGCTGCGCGCCGAGCCGGCGCCGCGTCCGCCGGGCCCGCATCCGCTCCACCTGCCCTACGCCGCGGTGTTCGCAGGCTATCCGACCGCGATCGTCGACGGCGAGCTGACGGTCGTCGCGACCGCGAGGGGCTCGGCGCTCTTGGCCGGCACCACCGCGCCGATCATCTACGGCAGCCTCGATCGCGACGTCGACGAACCGACGCTGCGCACGATCGTGGCCCAGGCCGAGGCGCCGGTGCGGGTCGACGCGCTGATCGCGGGGCTCGGCGCGACGCGCCGCGCCGAGGCCGCGCAGTTCGTCATCCTGTGGGCGCTCAAGCACGACTTCCTTCAGATCACGAACGAGCTCCGCAGCCGGTTGCGATAGGTCGCCGAACCGACGAACAGCGCGCGCTCGTCGGGACCGCGGCGATCGACGGCGAGGATCGCGCGCTCACGCTCGAAGCTGATCGCCGGATACTCAGCCGACGCGACCTGGCTCTCGAGCCCGAGGTTCACGGCATCGCGGGACCGGCTCAGGTCGCCCCGAGCTCGCTGACGAAGCGCAGCCGCCACTCCCGACCCTGTGCGAAGTCGGGTTCGAGGGCGAGGCAGGTGTCGAGCAGGCGGATCGCCTCGGCAAGCGCGCCCTGCTCGGCGCGGCAGATCGCCAAGTTGAAGTAGGTGACCGCGTGGGGCCCATGGTGCTCGAGCGAGGCCTGAAACAATGGCTCGGCCTCGCCAAAGCGGCTCATCGCAGCGAACAGGTGGCCGATCTCGAAGAACAGATCGTCGCCGTCTTCGATCGGCAGGTGCAAAGTCAGCGCGCGCCTCAGGCTGCGGCGCAGCCGGGCCAGCTCGTCGGCGGGCGCGCCCGCGATCACGGTGGCGAGCCGGGGCGCGATCGCCTGGACCACCCAAGGGTCGTCGTTGGCGAGGCGAATGAGCGCCACGCACTGCGCGAGCGTCGTGACCGCGGGCAGCGCGTCCAGGACGACGTGGAACACGTCAATCGGCCCGACGCAGTCGAAGGCCTCGACGAAGGCGAGCCGCAGCTCGTTGGGTGGTGCCGCCGCGCCCAGTCCTAGCCCGACCACCTGGAGCTGGGTCCCGCGCTCGCGGGTGGTCAGCGCGAAGCCCCCACGTCCGCGCACGAGCTGGATCAGCGCGTCGAAGTTGAGGCTGGCCGATACCGCTTCACCGTGAACCGCCAGCGTCGGGAGCGCGCATCCGTGCAGCGCCGCCGGGTCGACGGCGCCCTTGTCGCAAGTGAGGATCAGGAGACGCCCGCCGCTCAGCCGATCGAGCCGGCGCAGCGCATCGATCGCGCCGACCGGAAACAGCATGGCGGCATCGCCGAGCCGGGCGGCGTACCCGGCGAGCAGGTCGTCGAGCTCGCTGTCGCCGTAGGGCGCGTCAGCCGGCGCGAACTCGCAGCCCAGCTCGACGTGCGGCGCGGCGCCGCGGTCGAGAGCGAGGTCGACGAGGCCCTCCTCGAGCCGGCCGTCGCGGATCCGGAACACGTCGGCGGGCAGCGAGTCAAAGACGTAGGTGGCCAGCACGATCAGCGGCCCGGCCGCGCCGGCGTCGAGGCGGGTGCCAGCCTCGGCGAGGACGATCGCCTCGTCGCGGGCCAGGTCGAAGCGCGCGCGATCGAGGGTGCCGGCGGCGAACCCGGCGGCAAGCCGCGGGTTGCGCTGCCAGGCCGTGAGCGAGGCCTCGGCGAGATCGGTGAGCACGTAGCGGATCGGCGGCAGCGCGAGCCCGGCGCTGCGCTGCCACTCGTCGAGGAGCCGCACGAAGAGGTGTCCGAGCCGGCCGGTGCCCGCGCCCAGCTCGACGACGTGGACCGGGCGACCGGGCGCGATCGCCAGTGGGTGATCGGGCGGCAGCGCGAGGCACGCGCGCACGAAGCGCGCGACCACCCGGACGTAGGCCGCGGCCATGTAGGCGTTGCTGGGCGCGTGGGTCGGAACCGCCTTGGTGGTCCATGGCTCGAGCCCGCCGCGATCGTAATAGGCGCGATGGCGGTGCCAGACCGCCGCGTCCGACAGCCGGCCCCGATTCACGCCCGCACGCTCCAGCACCAGCCGGTCACCGAGCGGCGCGGCGCGTGGCACGGCGTGACCTCGTGACGGCGCCCGCTGGCAAAGGCGATCAGTCGATCGGGCAGCGGCTCGAGCTCCTCCCAGCCGGCCGCGGTCTCGACGCGAAGCAGGCCGCCGTCGGCCGCGGTCCACCCCGGGTTGGGATAATAGAGCAAGGTCGCGCGCCGCTCAAGCCGCGCCCCCGGCACGCGATCGGTGTGGACTTCGTAGCGCGCGCCGTCGCCAGCGTAGTGGGCAAGCTGCACCTCGAGCGGATAGTACGCGGTGCCCTCGTAGTGGTTGTTGGCGAGGACCAGGCGCGAAAACGCGCGCGCGATCGCGTGCAGCGCGCCGACCGCGACGTCCTTGCACCCGGCGAAGTCGGCTAGCTCGGCGCGCCGCTTGTCGCAGCGGCCCGCGGTCGCGGTGCCGGCCGCGCTGTCGTAGAACCCGCCAGATCGCAGCCGACCGGCCGCGGCCAAGGCGTCGAGCTCGCGGGCCGCCGCCGCGCAGCCGGGTGCGCCCAACAGGTCGTCGACGAGGAACAGGCCGGGCCCGCTCAGCGCCGCGCCCAGCCCGGGCAGGCCGACGCCGCCGCGGGCTTGCACGGACGGCGCTGGCACCGGCGCGCCGAGCGCGGCGAAGGCGGCCCGCTCGTGAGCGCCGGCCGCGTCGTCGTCGCCGCGATCGCGAGCCAGGCAGCCGCGCAAGAGCAGCGCCTCAGCGCGCTCGGCGTCATCGGCACCGTACCCGAGCGCATCAAGCACGCCGTCGACCTCGGCCGGCGCGGCGCCGGCGACCAGGAGCTGGCGGACCGCAAACAGGGTGCGGGTCGCCGCCGACATCCCGGCCAGGCGAGCCTCGAGCGCGGACCGGGTCTCGGGTACCGGGCGACCCGCGCGCGCGTTACGGGACAGCTCGTCGTCGAACACCGCAGTCAGTCCTTCCGCAGGAAGCCATTGAGGTTCCAGGTCACGTTGAAGCCGAACAGATCGCTCCACGCGGTATCGACTCGGTACCCGTGATCGATAGCGAAGCGGCGCACCTCGTCGTGCTTGGATCGATCGATCAGGTCCTCGGCAATCACGTAGTCGCCGCTGCGCATCGATCGATCGAAGAAGCGCAGCACCTCGTAGACGTTGACGTGGGCGTCCTCGATCACCAGCCACGGGTGGGGCAGCGTGCGCAGGACCCAGGGCCCGAAGCTCGGCGTGGCCAGGGTGGCGAGGTCGTGCAGATCGACCGGCACGAACGTGACCCGCGGGTGCTGCACCTTCACCCGCGCCAGGTTGACGTCGAGCGAGTAGACGTGGCCGTCGATGTCGAACATCGCGAGATGATCGGCGAGCCAGGCCGCGCTCCCGCCCTCCCACGCACCCAGCTCGATGATCGTGGCCGGCCGCAGCTCGGCGAGAAGCTGAGGATAGATCGCGAGGTCGAAGGGATCCTTGAGGAGCGCGGCGCCGCGCCAGCGCAGCCGGGTGTGCTTGGCGGTCTGCACGTCCTCGATCAGCTGGTCGGAGATCGCCAGATCGCTAGCCCACGAGCGCTCGCCGGGCGCGACCAGCCGTTGCGGCCGCCCGGCCGCTCGACCAGCGCGCCGCAGGTGAGCCAGCACCGTCTCCATGGTGCGGAAGCCTGACGCGATGCGCTCGTCATCCATACGGGTGATTTCCTGGTTGACCGGGGAGGATTGGCGGCCGGGCAACGTACTCTACAGGAAGTCACAGCCTTGCCCGGAGCGCTATGAACACGTCCAAGCAGCACACCGCGTCCTCGACCACATCTGAGAGCCACGACGATTCGCTCGACCTTGCTCCAGGCAAGGTTAGCAGCTCGTCGATGTTGCAGATGAAGGGCGCCGCAGCTGCCCCGGCCCCGGCTGCTAGCACCGGCGCGACCCCTGCCCCCGCGGGCGGTAGCGGCGGCGGGGGCGCGGGGCTGGTCGATCAGATGATCGCGGCGATGGGGCTGCCGCCACTCCCGGCGGCGCCGGCCCAGCGCGCGAAAGCGCTGAAAAAGATGGGACTCACGCCCGAAACCGCCGCGGCGCAGGCTGCCCAGCAGTTCGGCGGCGGCGCCAATGAGGCCGCAGCCGGTCCCGCAAACGGCGCGGCGGCCGGCGGCTCGTCGGGCTTATCGTCGTCGGCCGACGGACCGACCACGCAGTCAAAGCCGCTACAGGCCAAGGGCGATCCCGTCGTGCGCGACGTCTCGATCAGCAATTCGGGCGGCGAGACCATCAACCCCGACATCGCCCAGGCGATGGGCGCGCAGCTCGGTGGGGACCTGTCGAATGTCGTCCTCCACCAAGACGGCCAGGCCGAGGCCATCGGCGCGCACGCCTTCACGACCGGCAACCACATCCACTTCGCGCAGGGCAAGCTCGACACCTCGTCGCAGGGCGGCCTCGATCTGCTCGGCCACGAGCTGACTCACGTCGTCCAGCAGCAGGCGGGCCGGGTCTCGGTGCCGACCCAGAACAAGGCCGACGGCTCGACCGGCAACGCGACCAACGTCCAGGATCCCGGCCTCGAGTCCGAGGCTGACGAGGTCGGCTACGCCGCAGCGCGCACGGTGTCCAGCTCGATCCGCGGGCTGTCGCCCACCGGCACGTCGCAGATGAAGCCGGCCGATGGCGTCTCGATGGCCGGCGGAGTCTCGACAGTGCAGGCCAAGCCGATCGTCCAGTGCGAGCCGGTCACGCTCACCGCGACCGTGCTGTTCACGATCGCCGGCGCGGCCGTCACCGTCGGCGAGGCCGCGACCGCCGCCGCCGCCGTGGTGTCGGCCGGCACCTTCGTCGCCCAGCAAGCCGCGGCGACCCAGGCCACCAACAACTCAGCCGGTAGCGACCTGCGCCTGCCGACCGACGCCGGCGCGCTGTTCGCCGTCACCGAGAGCGGCAAGGACATCGTCGCCGCGCTCATCCGGGTCAAGACCGCCAAGGCGCTCAAGACCGTCGCCGAGCAGGCCGGGGTGCGCACCCCCGGCGATCAGGCCGCCAAGGAGGCCGCGGCCAAGGATGCGGTCAAGGACGGCGAGGCCAACGCCACTGCCAACGCTACCACGCAAGTCAAAAACACGATGAGCGCGCTCGGCTCGCAGCGTGGCGAACGGATCTTCAACTGGAACGATCAGGGCGCCCACTCGGCGGTGCCGACTTACGGCGGGATCACCGTGACGGCGCAAAGCGGGTACATCGTGGATGGCGACGTCGGCGTGTCCGGCGCCGACTGGACCAACTTCAACATCGTCAGGCCGGCGGGATCCAGCTGCAACTTCTTCCGCTCGGTGGTGGTGAGCGGACATTGCGACGACTCCACCGTCGAGTGGTGGGACTTCCTCATCGTCACGCCGACCCAGCTCTCCTTTGTCGACGGAGCCAATGGCACGATCAAGGCCATCGGCGAGGCGGTCTTCCAGTGGGAGGACAGCCGCACCAAGATGAAGTGGACCGACGGCAACCCGATGGTCAACTCTAGCGGCAACGTCGGCACGCCGACCTACGAGGGCACGCCGAACGACTGACCGTGGTACTTCTGGCCCCCATGAGCGAAACGTTCTGGGGCCTACGCGACAGCACCTACGGCGGCACCGTCACCTTCGCCGACAGGCAACTGCCGGCGACGATCGCGCTCCGGCTCAAGAGCGAGCAGCTCGCCGAGCTGGAGATCACCGCCGCTGGTCTGCCCGCGGTGCTGCTCACCTTCAGCTGGACCTGGTGGGAGGACAAGCAGGAGGTGTGGATCAACGCCCGCGAGCTGGGTGGCGTCGCTGCGACCAGCGTCGGGGCGTTGAAGGATCGTCACCTCACCGTGACGATCACCGCGAGCGAGCCGATCCAGGCCCTCGGCGGCACCGGCGCCGTCTTGGCGATCGACGCCACGGAATCGAACTAAGCTACTCGAGCTCGCGCGGCAGATCGAACTGGTAGCGGGGAATGCGTCCGCCGGTGGGACGGTCGCGCAGCGGCGGCGTGAAGCCGAAGCTCACGTGCATGCTCGGCGTGTGCGTGACCACCGAGTGGGCCAGACCCCATGGCACGTACAGCACGTCGCCGGGCGCGAGCGTGATCTCCTCGACGATGTCGCCGGGATCGAACTCAGGATGCTGGACCGGGTTGATGTTGTTGGGGATGTCGGGTTTGAAGAAGCGGTGGAAGCGCCAGGTCTTCTGGCCGGCGACGTGAACCACGAAGAGGTCGTGGGCGTCGACGTGGGCCTTGCATAGCCCTTCCTTGGCCGACGTCAGGTATAGGTTGGCGAACGCGCGCCCGGCCGAGAAGTCCTCGACTGCCACCGCGACCCGCCGGATCTCCGCCTCGAGAACATGGGCGTCGTTGATGACCACGCCGGCGCCGGCCCGCATCGCCTCGGCAAGCGCTTGGGGATCGTAGTACTGGCTGGCGACCCGGACCTGCAGCGTGGTGTCGTTGAAGACGAACTGCAGATCGCTACGCTTGTCGGGGATCTGGCGGACCGCCTTGCCCTTGTCCCGCATGATGCCGATGTCGGCCGTGCCGGGCGCGATCGCGCGAAACATGCCGAGGATGCGGTTGGCAGTCGCCCAGCTCAGTCGATCGGCGCCGCCGACCCTGTGCCACGCGCCGGGCAGGTGGAGAAGACGGACCCGGAAGTGGCGGTCGAGAAAGTCGGCGCGGGTCATCGGCGCCAGCAGATCGTCGAGCTTGAGCGAGGTCATCGGGCTCCCAGGTGGATCGAGACGTTGAACGCGACCGTGATGCGCGGCTCGTCGCCGAAGTACGGCAGCACCTCGTGGGCCAGCCACGACGGAAAGACGATCAACTTTCCGTCCTGCGGCTCGATATCGATAACCCCCGCGCTGAACGGGATCATCGCCATGTCGTGGAACATGCTGATGTTCGGCCGCGGATCATGGAGGCGCAGGAAGCCGTTTTTCGGATAGGCCGGCGCGGCGCTGCCGCGTCGCACGAAGTAGACGCCGCTCCAAGAGTTGTTGGCGTGCTTGTGCAGGCCATGCCAGCCGCCATTGCGAGTCACGTGGAACCAGCTCTCGACGAGCGTCTTCAGGCCCGCGAGCTCGACACCGGCGGTGGCCCAGAACTCCTCGTTGACGATGGCCGCGGTCTCGTAGACCAGCGCCAAGCAGTGCTCGCGCAGCATCGCGATCGCCGGGTGCGGCTGCTCGAACAGATCCCACCGGCTCTCGAACAAGGCGCCGAACTTGTTGCTCCACGACCGCGGATCTCCGTAGCGCACCGGGTCGCGCTCCATCTCAAGGAAGCGCGGCACCAGCGCGGCGTTGAGCGCCTCGTGGCCGGGCACCATGCACCCGACCATCGGAGTCTCGAACAGGCTGAAGTGCACTCTGCCGTCGGGCATGCGCGCGGTTTCTCTCATCACGTGCGGAAACATACTATGATCGGGCGTTGCCCGTCCTCGACGATTCGCTGCCTTCGCTGGTGCGTAGGCCACGCAGCGCCGCGATGTCGCGCAGCGGGCGCTTCGTCATGCTGCGCGCCGACTGGGGCGTGCACATCGTCGACGCCATCGGCACGGCGCCGCGGGTCGCGATCGAGCTTACCGATGTCGACGACTTTGTGTGGGTCGGCGAGGCGGCGTGGATCGCGGCCGGCGGGCTACTGCGCCGCTACGCGGCTGGTGGCGCCGTGCGCGGCGTGCCGATCGAGATCGGTCGCGGCGGCGAGCTGGTGGCGGCGCCGGGGACGGGGGCGCGCACGGCGGCCTGGCTGGGCGCGCCGGCGTTGCTGATCGTCGAGAACCTCGACCAGCTCGAGGTGATCCCGATCGCCGGCCTGAGCGCGCCTCTCGAGGCGGGCAGCTTCGTGGTCCCGCTCGGAGGGCGCCGCGCACTGGTCGCGCGCCAGCATCAGCTCGCGCTCGTCGACATCGGCCGCGACGAGTTGGTCACCCACGGTGCGCCGTTTTCGATCCGGGCCAGCGCCGCCGCCCAGATCCTCGGCGGCCGGGCGTTTGCGTGCCTGGTCGACGGCACCGCCGAGGAGTCGACCATCGTGTTGTGCGACGTCCACGGCCGGGTGATCCGACGGGTCACCATCCCGCCGCCGACGATGTGGGCGATCGCCGATCAGCGTGCGCTCGCGGTGCTGGTCACCGCAACCGAGTTGATCTCGCTGGATCTCCGGTTCGGCGTATTCCTGGCTCGCCACGAGCGGCCGTCGCAGCTGCTCAGCGTCGACGTCGACGACGGCGGCAAGTACGTCGTGCTGTGCACCGCCGACCCTGGCGCCGCGCCGGCCGTGGTGCACACCCCGCTCGCCGCGCTGTTCGCCACGACCTCGCCGTCGTCGGTCGACGACGCCCCGGCCGAGCTCGACGAGCCTGGCCCGATCCCGCTCGCGATCGACGCCCTGGTCGACGCCGCGCCGGTGGTCACCCCGTCGCCCGCGCCCGCGCCGATCGCGGCGCCGCCGGTGCTCACCATCGCGCCTCTCCAGGGCCTGTGTCCGGTCCACGACAGTGGCCAGCCGCAGGTGGCGATCGGGCCGCCTGGAGCGGTGCCGTTTGCGTCGGTGGGCGATCACATTCAAGCCCTGCTCGGCGTGATCGTGGCCCGCACCGTGCGCGCGATCGCGGCGAGCTGGCACACCGGCCTGCTCAGCATCCCCGAGGGGCCGCTGCCATTCTTGCGCGAGGTCGAGGCCATCGCCGGCAACACCTACGACGCCGCCGCGACGCAGATCGATCGCGCCGACGCCCGGCTCCGCAGCGTGTTGCAAGATGTCGCGCGCCGCACCCAGGCCTCGCTGGCCGCCGGCATGCGTCTGCCGTTCGCCGAGGTCGCGCGCGAGTTCGAGCTTTCGCCGCTGGCGGCAGAGTGCCTGCTCGTGGTCGCCGGACCGCTGGTCCGGGGCGAGCTGGCCCGGCTCTACGGCATCCTCGCCAACGATCCGACGCGGCCGATCTGCGATCGCCACCTGGTCGAGAAGATCCTCGGCGGCGACAAGGTCGCGGTGCGTGAGGCGGTGGCCGCCCAGCTCGAGGACGGCGCGCCGCTGGTCCGCTACGGCCTGATCCAGGTTCGCCCGGTCCCTCACGATCGCTACCTGTTCGCGTCGCTCAGCGTCGATCCGGTGCTGGCCGCGCGCCTGCGCGGCAGTGGTGGCGTCGCCCGCACCCCGGGGGCGATCTCGGTCGCCTACGAGACCGAGCGCCGGCTCGAGACCCTGTTCATCCCGCCGGCGACCCTGGCCGAGATCGTCGATCTGGTCAGCCAGCCCCGCCCCGTCGACGCGCCGCTGCGCTTGGTGCTGCACGGCCGCCGCGGCTCGGGCCGCCGAACCTTGTGCGCCGCGCTCGCACAGCACGCCGGCCGCTCGCTGGTCGTGATCAACGCAGAGCGGCTCGCCCAGAGCGACGGCAATGGGCTGGTCGCCCAGCTCCGCGTCGAGCTGCAGCGCGCCTCGCTACGCGGCGCCGTCCCGTGCGTCAGCGGCCTGACCTCCTTCGACGACGAGGAGAAGGGCCAGCTGCGCGAGCATGTCCGCGAGCTGTTCCGTACCTACCCGGGCCCGGTGCTGTTCCGCGCTGACGTCGAGCTGACCTTGCCGCTCGATCCCGGATACTCGACCGCGGTGCTGCCGACCGCGACCGAGACCGAGCGCCGCATCATCTGGACCCATGAGCTCGCCGCCCACGGCCTGCGCGCCGATCACATCGACGACCTGGCCCAGCGCTTCCGCATCACGGCCGGCGCGATCATCAGCGCGATCGGCACCGTGCGCAGCGCCGTCGACCCCGAGCTGCCCGCCGACGACGTCACCGGTCGACTCGACGCCGCGGCCCGCCAGCACATCGCGGCTCGACTCAACACCGTGGCGTCGCGGGTCAGCCGGCTGGCGAACTGGGAGGAGGTCTGCCTGCCCGAGGAAGTACTCGACAGCATCAGCGAGTTCATTGGCCGGGCCGCCCATCGCAAGACGGTGTTCGAGAGCTGGGGCTTCGATCCCGCGACCGCGCGCGGCATGACCGCGCTGTTCGCCGGGCCGCCCGGCACCGGCAAGACGCTGGTAGCCGGCCTGGTCGCCCGCGAGCTTGGCCTTGAGCTGTACCGCATCGATCTGGCCCGCATCGTGTCGAAGTGGATCGGGGAGACTGAGAAGAACCTGGCCGAGGTCTTCGACGCCGCCGAGGACGGCCAGTGCGTGATCGTCTTCGACGAGGCCGACTCGCTGTTCGCGCGCCGCACCGAGGTCAAGTCGTCGGTCGATCGCTACGCCAACCTGGAGGTCAACTACCTCTTGCAACGTCTCGACACCTTCGAGGGCATCGCCATCCTCACCACCAACATCGAGGGCTCGATCGACGACGCTTTCAAGCGCCGCATGTCGATGCGCCTCACCTTCCCGTTCCCCGACGAGGAGACTCGGCTCCGGCTGTGGGCCGCCCACATCCCAGCCCAGGCCCCCGTGCAGGGCGACCTCAAGCTGCTCGACATCGCCACCCGCTTTCCGCTGTCGGGCGGCTACATCCGCAACTGCGCGCTGCGCGCCGCCTTCCTCGCCGCCCAGAAGGGCTCGCCGCTCACCCACGAACACCTGCTCCGCGCCATCCACCTCGAGTACCTCGACATCGGCAAGCTGCAGCCCGGCGGCCGCCTGACCTGACGCCTGGCCGTAGAGGGACCGGCGCTGCCGGCAACGCATGGCTCCTGCGGGCGCAAGGCTCGTCCGCGTAAGCGCCGGATTCGCAGGCCGCTGGCAGTCCCGTCCGCTGAAATACCGCCGCGTCGTGGGGCGTGTTAGGACCACCCCGATGCGACGCACCGCTCTCGCCCTCGCTCTCGTCGGCGCGCTCGCCGGTCCGGCGTTCGCCGACGATCCTCAGCCGCGCGCCGTCGACGTCGTCCTCGCCAGCCTGTCGACCGGCGCCGATCCGCTCAAGGCCGCCGACGAGCTGAAGACCGCGCCCATCGACGCGCTCGCGCAGGTGCTGACCCGCCGCCACGCCAGCTCGGTCGACGAGCGCCGCGCGGTCCTGCGCGCCATCAAGGCCTCGACCCCCGACAAGAGCGGCAAGTTCGAGGCGCCGGCCCGCCAGCAAGCCGACGCGATCCGCGCCGACGACGCCTTCGACTGGCTGGCCGAGCTGGCGCGCCTCGACCCGTCGACGCCGGGCCGGGCCGAGGTCATCACCGACGTGGTCGTGATCCGCGCGCTCGCCCGGTCGGGCCGCCGCGAGGCTGCCCAGGTCATCCTCGACGCCGGCTTCGCCTCCGAGACCATGATCTACCGCGACGAGTGCGGTCGCCAGCTCCGCGAGATGGCGCCGCAGTCGCTGCCGGCGCTGACCGCCGGCTCGCAGTCCAACGACAAGCCGCGCGCGCGCTACGCGACCTACCAGCTCGAGCGCATGGATCGCCAGGAGCCGGGCAAGGCGATGTCGGCCACCACCGCCGACGAGGATCTCCGGGTCGCGCAGCTCGCGGCCTTCGGCGACTCCCATCACCGCGAGGCGGTCGGCACCGTGCTCAGGTTCGTCGATGATCCAGCGCCGCGGGTGCGGGCCGCGGCGCGCGCCGCCTGGCTCGACTACGTGACTGGCCCGCCGCCCAAGGGCGCGCCCCGGAAGAAGCTGGTGTTGCCCGGCGGCAAGACCGCCAACAAGGCGACCCCGATGTGGCTCACCTATCGCGAGCTGGCCGCGATCGAGCTCGAGCGCACCGCCGAAGACGTGCTGGGCGAGACCTTCGACGACGACGAGACGGTCGATCTGGCGGCGCTGTCGCAGCGGCTGTTCGCGCACTACGACGGCGAGCGGGCCAAGCTCGACGAGACCACCTACGCCGCGGCCAAGGCCAAGTCGAGCGCCGGCGATCTGGAGGGCGCGGCCCGCGAGCTCGACGGCTTGCTGGTGACCGCCGGGGCCCTGCCCCATCCCGCCGAGGCCGCCGCGATCTACCTGGCCCTGGCGCAGTCGCTCGAGGAGGCCGGCAGCTGGGACGCCGCCGCCGCCGCCTACGGCAAGGCCCAGGGCGTCGACGCCGCGGGCAGCCGCGCCACCGACGCCGAGGCCGGCCGTGAGTACGCCCTGGGCAAGTCGCTCGAGGCCGCTGGCAAGGACGGCAGCGCCAACTTCCGCCGCGCCTTTGCGCTCAAGCCCGACTACGCGCCGGCCGCGGCAGCTGCCGCCAAGGCCGAGCCCCCGGCCCACAAGCCGTGGCTCCTGTGGAGCGCGCTCGGCGTCGCCGTGGTCGCAGCCGCGTTGCTCGCGCTGGGCCTCATCACGAACCGCAAGCGTCAGCGCGCCTGATCAGGGCCGCACGATGGTCGTGGCGTCGAGCGAGACCGCCGCGATGCGGGCCAGGGCCCGGCCGTTCAAGGTCGCGCCGGTGTCGAGGGTGATCGCCTGATCGGCGAGGATGGTGCCAGCGAAGTCGCTGCCGGTGCCGAGCACCGCCGAGGTGCCGACCTGCCAGAACACATTGCTGGCCTGGGCGCTGCCGGCGAGGACGACGCGCCGGTTCGCGGTGGCGCTCAAGGTCGAGGCGGACTGGAAGACGAAGACCGCGTCGGGGTCGCCGCCGCCGTCGAGCGTGAGGTCGCCCGACGACACCTCGATCGACGAGGTCGACTTGTAGAGCCCCGCCGCGAGCGTGCGGCCGCCCAGGTTGCCGGCGATCGTCGTCGGACATAGCGCGCGGCCGGCGGCCTCGTTGTACGCGGTCGTGAGCGCGGCCATGGCCTGAGCCGCGGGCGCGGTGCCAGCCTCGCGGGTGCCGACCAGCACGCCGGGTGGGAAGCCGGTCACGGCGGTGCCGGGGCTGACGCCCAGGTCCCCCGTGATCATGGTCGCACCGGTGCTGGTGACCGTCGAGCCGGCGAGGACGGCGTAGCTCGCCACCGCGCCCAAGGCGACCGGCGCCTGGCCGCACGCGCCGGTGGTGAAGGTCCAGACGTAGTCGGCCGCGAGCGCCTGGCCGCCGGCGTCGGTCGCGGCGGTCGTGATCGTGGCGGTGTACACGACGGTCGGGTCGAGCAAGCTCGCCGCGGTGAAGGTCGCGGTGCGGGTCGGCGCGTCGTAGGTCACCACACCGGTGATCGGCACGGCGCCGCGCCGCAGGGTCACGCTGGTCGCGGTGATCGTCGCCGGATCCATCGGGCTGTTGAACGTTGCATGGACGCGCTTGGCGATCGACACCGCGACCGCGGCGGCGGTCGGGCTGGTCGAGATCACCGTCGGTGCCACCGCGGCATCGGGCACCGCGGCATCGGGCACCGCGGCATCGGGCACCGCGGCATCGGGCACCGCGGCATCGGGCACCGCGGCGTCGCCCGGGAGGCGGGCATCGAGTGCGCCGCCGTCACCAACGGCGCCCAGGTTGTCGCCGCACGCACACGCCAGGATCGCCATCAACGTTCCGAGTCTGAGGATATGAGTCATTCGCCTGGCACGTTGTACGAACCACGCCCCGCCAACGCGGTGTGCGCGCTACCGACGACGAGCGCACCACGCCCCATTTGGCCGAGCGCATGCGCCCACCGAGCGGAAGGGCTCACCGAGACGTCGCCGTCTCGATCAGGTGGCGGTCGGCGCGCGGGCTCGCCCGCGATCCAGCTCGAGGACGAAGCGGGTGCCGCGTCCGAGCGTGCTCTCGGCGGTCAGCTCCCCGCCCATCGCCAGGGCCGCTGACCGCGCGATCGCCAGCCCCAGCCCCGAGCCGTCGCCGCGCCGCGCGCCAGCGCCCCGGTAGAACCGCTCGAAGATGCGGGCCAGCTCGTCGGGCGGGATGCCGGCGCCATGGTCCTCGACGACGACGCGGACCCGATCGCCGACCAGCGCGGCCCGCACCGTCACCGGCGGCCCGCCGTGCTTGACCGCGTTGTCGATCAGGTTCTGGATCACGTGCTCGAGCCGATCGCGATCGCCTTGCACCGTCAGCTCGGCGGCGACCTCGACGGTGACCGCGGGCGCTCCCGGACGCGCGGCGGCGGCGGCCCGCACCGCGTCGTCGACGACCTCGGCCAGCGCGACCATCTGCCGAGGCCCGGCGGCGGCGGCCCGGGTGTCGAGGCGCTCGAGCTCGAGGAGCCCCGCCACCAGCCGCGCGATGCGCTCGGCGTTGCGCGCGATCGTGCCCACGAACTCGCGCCGCATCGCCGCCGGCAGCGCGTCGTCGAGCAGGGTCTCGGCGAACCCCGCGATGGCGGTGACGGGCGTGCGCAGCTCGTGGGCGGCGTTGGCCAAGAACTCGCGGCGCAGCTCCTCGAGGCCACGCAAGCGGGTCACGTCGTGGAGCACCGCGACCGCGCCGCGGGTCTGGACCAGCGGGCGCGCGCTGATCGCGACGGTGCGACCGCGCAACGCGATCTCGCCGTCGATCGAGGCGCCGCCTCGGGCCGCGGTCAACCGTTCGTCGACGGGCCCCGGCACCGCGTCGCGATCGAGGAGCATGTCGGCGGCCGGGTTCGACAGCACCACCGCGCCGGCGCCGTCGACGACGACCACGCCCTCGACCATCGCGCCGATGACCGCGAGCGAGAGGTCGCGCTCGCGGGTCAGCGCGCCGACCTGGGCTTTCACCTCGTCGGCCAGCCCGACCAGCGCCCGCGACAGCACGCCCAGCTCGTCGCCACCGGTCGCGGCCGGCCCGATCTCGTAGTCGCCGCGCGCGACCCGCGACGCCGCGACCGTCATCGCGCGCAGCGGCTGCACGATCGCGCGGATCACCAGCAGCCCCAGCCCGATCGCGACCGCCAAGCCGACCAGCGAGGCCAGCGCCAGCCGCAGCCGCAGGGCGCGCCGGGTCGCGGCCAGGCCCGCGGTCGGCACCGACAGCCGGATCACCCGGCCGTCGTCGGCCCGGATCGCCAGCGCGTACGAGGTGGCGCCGTCGACGGTGAGCCGACGCGTCGCGCGGCCAACCCGCCCGGCGTGGGCGGTCGCGACCTCCGGCGCGTTGCCGACCGCGTGGCCGACATCGGCGGCCTGCTCGGAGTCGGCCTGGACCACGCCGTCGGCGCCGATGATGGTGAGCCGCGCGCCGACCACCGCGCCGAGCCGAGGCGCCAGCCGCGCGACGTGCCCGGCCACGTCGAGCCAGCGCTCGACGCCGAGGGCCTGGCTGTGCAGACGCTGGTCGACGTCGCCCTCGAGATCGTCGCCGAGCGTGCGATCGAGGAGCCCGAAGGTCGTGACCGCGACGACGAGCACGATCGCGACGAACCCAAACAGCAGCCGCGTGCGGATCGAGACGGTCACTCGTCTTTGCGCGCGCGGTAGCCGAAGCCGTGCACGGTCTCGACCCAGTCGGCCGCGGGGCCCAGGCTGATGCGCAGGCGCCGGACGTGGACGTCGACGGTGCGCGTGCTGACGTTGCCGCGGATGTCCCAGACCTCGGCCAGTAGATCCTCGCGCGAGAACACCCGCCCCGGCGTCGCCGCCAGGGTTGCCAGCAGCTTCCACTCGAGCGGGCGCAAGGCCAGCGGCGCGCCGTCGAGGGTGACGGTGTGCTCGCCGGCGTCGATGACCAGCGGTCCCAGGCGGATCGGCGCGGTGCCGACGCCGCCGCTCGCCGCGACGGTGCGCTCGGCGATGCGGTTGGCCAGCGCGGTGACCCGCAGGATCACCTCGCGCACGACGAACGGCTTGGCGACGTAATCGTCGGCGCCAACCTCGAGCCCGGTGATGCGATCGTCGGGATCGGCGCGCGCGGTCAGCATCAGGATGCCAGTGCCCGCGGTCGCGGGCTGCTCGCGCAGCCGCTTGCACACCTCGAAGCCGTCGAGGTCGGGCAGCATCACGTCGAGGACCACCACCACCGGCGCCTCGGCGCGAGCGCGGGCCAGCCCCTCGAGGCCGCGCTCGACCCAGGTCACGTCGAAGCCGGCGGCGTCGAGGTGGTAGGCCAAGAGCCGCGCGACGTCGGGCTCGTCCTCGACGAGCAGCACCCGCTTGCGCATGCCCCATCCTAAGGGCCCGCGAACGAACAAGTCGACCGTTCTCGCGGCCGATCCATCCCGGCTGGCTGCGTTGCCGGTTCCGGTCCTCGGGTCACCTCCGTCGAGGATGCTCCCCTGCGGTCCTCACCGTCGCCTTGCCCTCCGGGCGCCTCGACCGCGATCCTCGATCGACTTGTCCACTCGCGGGCCCTAACCCCAAACTTCACCTGAGTTGACCCGGTCTCGCTCAGCGAGCTCTGGGGCGGACCGACAACGATCGGCGATCGCCGCAACTGCCGGACCCCGGCGTCGTATGCCTCGGCTGTAACCCGCAGGTAACACCGCGTCGACGCGGGGCTGGCTATCGTCGAACGCCATGCGCCGCTTCGTCGTCGTGCTCGTAGCGCTCGCGCTGGTGGTTGGATGCCGGCGCACCTCGTCGCGCGGCACCGTGAAGGTCGCCGCTGCCGCCGATCTGGCCCGCGCCTTCGAGGAGGTCGGCCCGGCGTTCACCAAGGCGACCGGCACGCCCGTGGTCTTCACGTTCGGCTCGTCGGGCCTGCTGGCCAAGCAGCTCATCGAGGGCGCCCCCTTCGACCTGTACGCCGCGGCCAACGCGTCGTACGTCGACCAGGTCGTCAGCGCCGGCGTGTGCGACGCCGCGAGTCGCGCCCAGTACGCCCAGGGTCGCGTCGTGGCGTGGAGCCGCGGCGAGAAGCTCACCTCGCTGGGTGAGCTGACCGAGCCCCGGTTCCGCAGGATCGCGATCGCCAATCCCGATCACGCCCCTTACGGCAAGGCCGCCCGCGAGGCGCTGCAGCACGCCGGGGTATGGGAGGCGGTGCAGCGGAAGCTGGTCTTTGGCACCAACGTCCAGCAGACCAAGCAGTGGGCCCAAGACGGCAGCGCCGACGCCGCGATCATCGCGCTGTCGCTGTCGACCGCCGGCGATGGCGGCACCGTGCTGCCCATCGACGCCTCATGGCACGCGCCCCTCGACCAGCAGCTGGTGGTGTGCGGCGCGGGCCCGAGCGCCGACGGTGCCCACGCCTTCGCGGCGTACCTGGCGTCGCCGGCCGGCCACGCGATCATGCGGCGCTACGGCTTCAAGCTGCCCGAGGAGTAGGCGGGTCGGCGCGACCGGCGCGCAAGCCAGGCGCGGTGGGTGAGCGTCACCGCAAGACCGTCGGCGGCTGGTCGCCGTCGACGACCCCGTCGCCGTCGCGATCGACGACGTACTCGACCACGCCGGGCAAACCGACCGCGGTGACGCCGGGATTGCCGGCGCCGACCGGCAGCGGCGGCAAGAACTGGTTCGACGTGAACTCACCGGTGGTGTTGGTCATGACCGCGGCCAGGCGCAGGCGCGCGCCCCGCGGGACCACGCCGCCCGGGTACAGCATCGCCCACGGCACGAAGGCCTCGAGGCCCTGCCCGGGCACCGGGCCCACCGGCGTCGCCCGAGTCCGCACCGCGCCGAAGTTGATCGCCGCTCGCAGCCAGCCCAGGTTGCTCGGCTGTCCGGTGGGCGGACGCAGCGCGCGCAGGCCGCCTTGGTCCCACAGCTCCTCGACCTTGGGATCGGCGCCGCCGATCGACACCAGCGCCACGTCGGCGCCGAACGGGACCCGCGGCCCGGTCACCTGCGACGACGTCAGCGCGCGATCGACCGCGCCGTCGCGATCGCCCAGGTTGCCAGCCAGCCCCGCGAAGCCAGTGCCCGCGCCGGGGTCGACGTCGATCCACACCTCGACGGCGTTGTGGTTCCAGGCGAACAGGCCCTCGAGCCCGACGAAGAGCCCGTCGCGGTTGGCGTCGAGCCACATCGCGTCGAGCTGGTTCTGGCCGGCGCCAAAGCCGGTCGCGACGGTCTGGGTGACCGCGCGATGGCGCAGATCGCCCAGCTCGCCGTCGGGGACCGGCTCGCGGGCCGGCGCCACCAAGGCCTGGCGATCGATGCGCGCCTGGGCGATGGCGTGGACCCAGCGATGATCGATGACGGCGCGATCGACGAGGGCTGCGCCCGGGCCTTCGGCGAAGATCGGGACCCGGGTGTTGGTGTGATTGCCCCAGCGCCAGCGCACCTTGGGATAGGTGCCGGCCGGCCGCGGGGACACGATCTCGAGGCCACCGGTCTCGTGATCAGCGGTGACCAGGATCGTCACGTTGCCGCGGGCCCGGGCCCAGGCCCGCACCCACGCGACGGTGTCGTCGAAGGCCAGGGTCTCTTGCACCACGTCGACCAGGCTGTTGGCGTGGCCGCCGTGATCGATCCGGCCGCCCTCGATCATCAGGAAGAAGCCGTCGGGGTCGCGATCGAGGGTCGTGATCGCGGCGCGCGCGTTGTCGAGCAGCGTCGGCTCGCTGGTCTCGCGCGACCGGGCCGCGACGAACGTCATCATGTCGGGCGCGAAGTCACCGAACAGCTTGGGGGCCCCGGCCGCGACCGCCGCGGCCAGCCCGTCGGCGGTGGTGACGTGGGTGTAGCCCGCGGCGTCGAGCTCGTCGTAGAGGCCACCGTCGGAGCGCACCGAGCCCTTGCCCGCGGGCGCGAAGTACAGCGAGCCGCCGCCCAGCATCACGTCGGGATGGGTCAGCCGCACCTGCTGGTCGGCGATCTCGACCATCTGCCCGCGCGAGCCGACGTGGGACGTGAACCCGGCCGGCGTCGCGTGCGGCAGGCTGGTCGTGGTGACCACCCCGGTGCCGAGGCCGCGGGCCGCCGCGTGCTCGATCAGCGTCTCGACCCGCACGCCGTGGCGATCGAGGCCGAGCGCGCCGTTGTAGGTATAGACGCCGGTCGCGAGCACGGTCGCCGCCGCCGCGGAGTCGGTGATCCCCGACGGGCTGCCGGTGCGAACCTCGCCGCGGTACTGCAGGTGCTGCATCGCGAGGCCGTCGGGGCGACCATGTCGGTACCAAGACGCCGCCTCGACCTGGCCGACGCCCATGCCGTCGCCGATGAGCATGATGACCACCGGCGGACCGCCGACCCTGGCGTCGACGCTGGCGTCGGGCTCAGGCGCGTCGACCAGCGTCGGCGCGTCGACCGGCTCGGCGGCGTCGATCAGCGCGGCGTCGTCGGGCCGCACCAGCATCGGGTCGCCACAGCCAACCAGCGCTGTCGAGGCAACCAGCACGGCGGCGAGCAAGCGCGACATCTGGCGAGTATGGCGTCACGGCGTGCATGTCGGCAAGAAGCTCGATGAGCAGGACGGGTGAGCCTGCCCGGTCGCCGCCGCCTCGGCCCACGCGATCGCGTGCTCGATCTTCCGCTCGAGCACGGTGTCGTGGGTCGCGAGGGGGTCGCTGCACACCTCCGGCGTCACCCCCTCGGCGCGCAGCTTGGCGACGTCGCAGGCCGCCTCGCTGGCCGCCGGCATGACCTGATCGGCGAGCCCCGCGATGATCAGGATCGGCGCGCCCGCCGGGTCGGCGTGGACGACGTTGTCCTCGAGCCAGCCGTAGAACCCCGCCGCCGGCTCGACGCAGCCGGGCCCGCCGTCCACGCAGGCCAGCATCGCGACGCGGAAGCTGTCGTCGACGAGGTCGCGCACCCGCGGCTGGTTGGCGCCCAGCGCCGCGCCCAGCGGGATCGTGCACAGCGACTCCACCGACGAGAGGATCGACGCGCGATCCCCGGCCGGGAAGCTGTCGCCGGCGTGGGCCGGGCCGAGGTGGTTGGTGAACCAACCGTACTGCCGCATCGCGACCACCGTCGGTGGCGCCAGGCCGGTCGTGCCGGTGAGCTGATCGGGGTTGCGCAGCACGTCGACGTACTTGAACGAGTTGGCGCGGGTCGGCCATTCGGGCGCGATCGCGACGACCGCGCGCAAGCTGCGGCGCCCGGTCAGCTCCTGCTCGAGGGCTTGGGCCGACAGCACGATGCCGCCGCCTTGGCTGTAGCCCAGCGCCACCGTCGGCGCGCCGATCAGCCCGGCGCCGACCAGCCCCTCGAGGGCGCGGGCGCCGTCGAAGAGCTGCTGGACCGCCTCGCGGTTGTCGAGATAGGCGTGGACGCCCTCGTTGCCCAGCCCCGAGAAGTCGGGCGACACTACGGCGTAGCCGAGGCCGGCGAACGGTAGCGCCTGGTTGGCCGCTGGCAGCTCGTCGCGCGACGGCGCGCAGCGGTCGGCGAGGCCCGCGGTCGAGCGGGCCGCCAGCATCACCGGCACCGGCAGCGCGCGCGGCGTCGTCGGTAGATACACGGTCGCGGTGGTCACGGTCGCGGCGCCGTCGCCGCGCACGGTCCGATACGCCAGCTTCACGACCCGCACGCCGGAGGTCGCGACGAAGGTGGCGCCGCTGGCCTCACCGGCAGCCTGGACCGCGGCGGCGGTCAGGAGCGCGCCGACGCTGCAGCGCACGATGGTACCGCGCAGCGCGTCGGTGAGCGGCGGCAGGTCGGTCGGCGTCTGGTACAGCAGCGCGGCGGCATCGTCGCAGCCGGGCAGCGCGGTCGAATAGCCGGCGTCGAGGGGTGGCGCGGCATCGACCGGAGGCGCGGCATCGCGCGCCTGGGTGTCGAGCACACCGGCATCGATCGCGGCGTCCTCGCCGTCGGCCGAGGGAGTCGCGCCGCACGCCGCCAGCCCCGCCATCGCCAACCCCATCGCCACCTCAGCCAGCACGCTGATGAACTGGCCTCGCCTCATGCCTCTCGAGATACGGTATTTGCCAGCTGGATGCAAATACATTCGCGGCGCGCGAGGGCGAGGCGCGCCCTTGCCGCTCACATGTCGATCTTGCCGGAGTCGATCTTGTCGCCGCCCCCGTGGTTGCGCGAGCCGCCCGAGCTGCCGCCGCGCTTGGACATCTTGAAGCTGATCAGCTGGTCGTCGGTGACCGTGAACTTCTTCTCGAAGCTCCGGTAGCCGCTGGCCGTGGCCGTGACCGTGATCTTCTTGGTGCCGTTGGTGAGCGGGACCTGAGCGACGCCGCCCACGACTGCCTTGCCATCGATCTCGATCTCGGCGGTCGGCGGCACGACCGAGAACTGCAGCGTCGCCTCGGCCAGCGCCGGCCGCGCCGAGCCCGCGCCCGGACCCGGACCCTCGGGCGGCGTCGCCGCCGAGCCCGAGCCCACGCCGGCAGCGGCGACCGCCGGGCCCGACCCGGTGCCAGCATCGGTCGAGGCTGCCCCCGCGCCGGCGTCGCCGTCAGCGGTCGCCACGGCGCCCGAGCCCGAGCCCGAGCCCGAGCCCGAGCCCAGGCCGGGATCGACGGCGCCCGCGTCGGCGTCCGTCGCGCTGTCCGAGCCGGCCGCCGCGACATCCGAGCCGCTACCGCTGCCCGAGCCAGCGCTGTCAGAACCCGCGGTCGGCGTCGGCGTGTCGCTGCCCGAGTCGGTGTCCGACCCGCTGCCGGCCTGCGCGACCTCGGCGCCGGCTTCCGCCTCCTCCTGCCCGGTGCCCACGCCGAAGTAAAGGCCGCAGAACGTGCCGGCCGCGACGACGACGGAGACCAGCACCGGCACGATCTTCGGAGTGCCACCCTTGGAAGGAGCCGCGGGATAGTTCGGTTGCGTCATGGGAGTGACCCTTCGTCGTGCGGTTGCGGTTACAGGCTGCCGGAAAGGACGAGTCCACCGACCGAGGCTTCGACCCACGGCGTGACCAGGATCTTGGGCGCGCTCGCGAAGGCGTCGCCCGGGCTGCGCTGCTCGCGCTCCTTGACCGAGCGCGCCTTGGCCTTGGGCCGGTAGACCTTCAGGTAGTAGTACGTGAAGACCCCGGTCGCGACCACGCTACCGACGATGAGGCCGTCGGTGAGCAGCGCGAGCTTCTTGCCCGAGACCCGCGCATCCTCGCGCCGGTTGTCGCCGACGCTCTCGTCGGTGAAGGTGGCGTGGCGGCCCACCGCGATGAGGCCCGTCGCGGTCGCACCACCGGCGAGGCCCAGCGCGAGCCCGCCCAGCGCGATGAGCGGCAGCTTGCTGGGTCCCGGCACCCGCACGACCGCGGGCGGCTCCTCGATCGGACGCCGGGTCGGCGGCTCGACGATGATCGGGATCGGCGTGAGCTCGAAGGTGCGCTCGCTCTCGCTGCCGTCCTCGATCGACACCTGCTGCTCGAGGGGCTGGTAGCCATTGGCGGTGAAGCTGAGCGTGTACTCGCCAGCCGGCAGGAACAGCGGCTCGACGAGCGGCGCGGTCCCGATGACCGTGCCGTCGAGGCTGACCTCGGCCTCCTCGGCGTTGACGACGATCGCGAGCACGCCGACCTTGGCCTTGACCGCCTCGAGGCGCGTGGTGGCGTCGGCCCGCATCTTGGCGTCGCCCTCGGGCACCTGGTTCAAGAACTTGCGGAAGTCGCGCGCGGCCAGCGCCCAGCGACCCAGCTTCTGCTCGGCGATCGCGATCGGAAACAGGATCTTCGGGTTGGGCACCAGCTCGTAGGCCTTGGTGTACGCGGCGAGCGCGCGCTCGTACTGCGCGGTCGCGTCGTTGGGCTTGCGCTTCTTGGCGTAGTAGTCGCCGCGCTTGAGGAAGCCGTCGCCACCGTCGAGGAGCTTGCGGGCGTTCGCCTTGGCGGTCTCGGGATCGAGCGCGGGCGCCTCAGCGGGCGGCGCGGCGTCGGCGGGCGCGGCGTCGCCCATCTCGATCTCGCCGCCGTCATCGGGCTGCGCGAGGGCCACGCCCGTCGACGATGCAAGGGTGAGCGCGAACGCGATTGCAGTGACCTGACCGGTCCGAGCCATGCGCGCCATCCTACACGGGGCGTCGCAGCGAGGCATGCACCTGGGTGACGAACCCGAGGGTCTGCAACCGTCGCCCGCCCATCAGGTGATCGATGAAGCCCAGCATGGCGTCGCGCGCGGCCAGCCGGGTCTCGTCGTCGAGCTCGAGGGCCCGGGCCTCGGCCAGCGTGGCGTGCGCGATCGCGAGCAGGTGACGGCGCGCGGCGTCGGGCAGCGGTCGCACGCCGAGGTTCTTGCTCAGCGGCGCGCAGCGCTCGCAGATCGCGCCGCCTCGCACCGGGTCAAAGACCGCGTGCTGCTCGAGGTCGTCGCGGCCGCACGCCGCGCACTGCTCGAGGGCGACCTCGCTGCCGAGGATGCGGACCAGCGCGAGCTCGAAGGCCCGCAGCACCGCCGGCGACGGCCCGTCGGCGAGCGCGCGCCACAGCGCGACCACCAGCGCCAGCAGCTGGGGCTCGGGCACCTCGGCCGGCGCCAGCTCGCGCATCAGCTCGAGCCCGTAGGCGGCGTGGCCCCAGACGATCGGGTCGTTGGCGAGCGCGCGATGATCTTCGCGAGGCTCGATGGCGTCGAGGCCCCACAGCTCGCCGCCGCGCTTGCGCCGACCCAGCTCGATCGCGAGCAGCACCAGCGCCTCGAGCCCGCCGCCGAAGCGCTTGCGCGAGCGGCGCGCGCCGCGGGCGATCGCGCTGACCCGGCCGTGATCGCGGGTGAACAGCTGCACCACCAGGTCAGACTCACCGACCGGGGTCGTGCGGAGGACCACGGCCAGCGTCGACGACGCGGCGTCGCTGGTCACGCGAGGCGCGACGGGTCGACGTGCGCAGGCACCGCGCGGGTCACGCCCTCGCCCGTCGAGCTGGGCCGGCGCATCAGGTAAGACAGCGTGAGGGTGGCGACGATGAGCAGGATGATCACCGCCAGCGTCAGGCCGCCCTGCCGACCGCCGCGCTCCTGGTCGAGCAGCGCTGGCGGCAGAAAGCTCCGCCAGCCGCCGTCTTTGTGCTGCTGCTGAGCGCGCTGTTCGCGCGCACGCTCGGCGTCGTCAGGATCGTCGTCGTCGATGACCAGGCTCGGCGCGGCCGGCGCGGCTCGACGGATGGCGCTCAGCATCGAGCCCCTGGGAGTCGAACCGCTGGGAGTCGAACCGCTGGGAGTCGAACCGCTGGGAGTCGAAACCAGCCGGATCGACGGCGGCGGGACGACGCGCGTCACGACCGGGTCCGTCACGATCTCGATCTCGAGGCTCGCGCCGGGATCGCGGCCAGGCTCGCGAACAGCGTCGGGAGCCGGCGCCGGAATCGCGGTGAACGAGACGCCGGGCTCGTCGCTGGCCGCCGCATCGCCAGCGGTCGAGTCGGCGACGACGGCCATCTCCTGACTCTTGCGGGTGAAGCGACCGCGGGAGTCGCGCTCGGGCGTCCCGCCGACGGTGACGGCGCGCTTCTGGCGACGGTGCGGCGGCGCGGTGACCGCGACCTCGGGCAGCGTGATCGTCGCGAGGGCGAGTTGGACCGACGCCAGCGGCGCGTCCTGAACTCTGGCCGCCAGCTCGATGGCCGCCAGCTCGATGGCCGCCAGCTCGATGGCCGCCAGCTCGATGGCCGCCAGCTCGATGGCCCGCACAGCCTTGGGCGCGTCGCTGCGGACGCTCAAGATGCGCGGAGGCAAGGTGATCGGCGTGGCGGTGGCAGCCCGGGGCGCCGCCGACAGCGGCGCGAGCGGCGCCATCGAGTCGAGGAGCGCGCGGGCCTGAGCCGAGGCCACCGGTGCCGCCGCGAAGCCACAGCCGCTGTACTGGGCCAGCGCGTCGTCGACCGACAGGCCGACGCAGCGAGCGTAGCCGCGCAGAAAGCCACGGACGAAGACGTCGGCGGGCAGCTCGTCCCAGCGACCGCCCTCGAGGTTCTCGACCGTGCGCATCGGGATGCGGGTCGTGCGAGCGACGTGCTCCCGGGTCCAGCCCCGCGCCTCACGACCGGCGGTGAGCCAGGCCGACAGACCAGCCCGCGCCGTGCGCACCTCGTCGCCGACCGCACCATCGGTGGGAGTGCGACGTCCCGACGCCCTCGCCGCCCGTTCCACCGCCGACACCAGTGAGCCCGGGCGCGGCATGGCGCGCTCCTGCGGCGGTTTGGTCGTCCCGCGCTCGCTGCTCACCGTGCGCCTCCCACTGCGGCAGAGCCCGGCTGCATCGCGGCGCTGCGGCATTGCGCAGCGAGACAGCTCTTCGGCGCGCGTGAAACGCAACCGACCTGCGCCACCTTGGCGTCGTCGAGTAGACCTTGTTCCAGTCGCGCCTTCATGAGGTACAGAGCAGATTCCTGTGAACGACAGTCCGCTTGGTCGCTAACTTCCTGAAACTTATCGGCCGCGTTTTCCCACTCTTCACGGGCAAAGTAAACCCGTCCGAGCCGATAAGTTGCGACGCACATGCCGGGCTGAAACTGGATTGCCTGGCGCAGCTCCTTGGCCGCGCCGACATAATTTTGCTGCATGAAGAACACCCAGCCGAGATTGGCGCGGGTGAGCCCAGGGCTCACCAGGCGCGCCGGGTTGGCGAGCGCGGTCTCGAACGCGATCTTGGCGCTGTCGTAGTCCTCGAGGAGAAACGCGACGGTGCCGGCGTTGGACCACGCTTCGGCGTAGTCGGGCGCGAGCTCGACCGCCTGCTTGAAGTCACGCTGCGCGAGCACGAGCTCGCTGTCGAGGTCGGAACGAAGCGCCTCGGCGTCGACGCCGGTGACGCAGGAGTCGATCTCCATCAACGCCTGCGCGTTGGCGGCGCGGAAGTGATGGACCAAGCCCCGGACGTTGTAGGCCTCCTCGTTGCTCGCGAGGTAACCGAGCGCCTTGTTGGCCTCGGCCTCAGCGGCCTCGAGCTCGTTGTGTACGAGGAAGTCGCGGGCTAGCGCGAGCCGGGTCTCGCTTTTGGCCGGGTCTCCCTCGGGACGCGGGCACCCAACGAGGCTGGACGCCATCGCGACGACCAAGGGAAAGCAAAACAGTTTTCGCATCTTACCGACGAACCCGGGCCGAGCTAACCAGCCTGGCGGGCCGCTGTCAACCCGCCCGGCCGATCCCGGGGCATGGTAGC
>Ga0335394_10000881_pt1 | contig 33082 bp, 22 predicted proteins | sample MAT03_FD_205741 | JGI IMG/M metagenome (GOLD analysis project Ga0335394, IMG submission 205741) | Freshwater microbial communities from Lake Fryxell liftoff mats and glacier meltwater in Antarctica - MAT-03 (spades assembly) (version 2) ...
AACGGCGGCAGCCACCAGGATGCCGCCAACACACAAATCGCAGCCGCCAGCCCAACTCCGGCCCACATGACCCACGGCGAAACTCGACCGGGCATCGGCACAATCTTGGGGTCATCGGTCCCGAACGAAGCGACGGCTGGCTCGTCGCCCGTGGAGACGAAGTCATCCGCGTCCACTGCCGGGACCGGCTTCTCCGCCGCTTCTCGTTCAAACGCCTCGGTCAGGAGCCCGGCAAACCCCCGGATCTCCTCCACTTCCTGGCGCGCTTCGGGCGAGGCTGCCAAGCGGGCTTCCATTTCGGGGACTTCCGCCGGCGGAAGTTCCTCCAGTGCGTACGCGGTCAACCGGGCATCTTCGGGATCGTCATTCATGGCGTGATTCGAAGGAGGTGTGGGTTCAAAGGCTCCGTTGCATCCGCTGCCTCAAAGTCTTGAGCGCCGTATGCAGGATGAAACCGACGTTCGTCGCGCTCAGGCGGGTGACGCTGCCGATCTCCTCATAGCTCAAGCCGGCCTGAAACTTGAGCCGGACCACTTCACGCTGCTGCGGCGTCAGCGTTTCGAGCAGGTCCAAGGCCAAGCCGACCGTCTCGCGTTGCTCCAGGACGGCGGCCGGACTGGGCCGGTCGTCTGGAGTCGTGTCGAAGGCGTCGTCCGCCAGCGGAACCAGTCGGTGAATTTTGCGTTGCACGTCGAGGGCGCGGTTGCGGCACACGGTGAAAAGCCATGGCGCGAGGTGACCATCGAGGTGCTCCGGCGTTTCCGCACAGAGCCGGACGAACGTGTCTTGGACCACATCCCGGGCCGAATCCTCGTCCCCGGTGATGCTCGCTGCGTAACGGGTCAAGGCCGCGCCGTGCCGTTCCAGCACTGCCTTCACCCAGTCCGCCTTCATTTGCGGTTCGTCCATGCCTCGACCCTCGTGGGCCTTCAACAGGACAACGGCCCGGCGGACCATTCCTTAGAAACTCATTTCACCCCGCTGGTGATTGTCTTCCGCCGGTAAACTTTGTCGCTGCTGCACACATACAACCAGGCATGCCCTGTTCCCCCAAAGGCGCAGCTCACCGTCCCCTTTTCCTGCGGCCGCGAAATCACCCCGCCCATCCTGCCGCCCGCGTCGAACATCTGAATTCCGATATGAGAGGTCACGTAGATCCGCCCCGCCGCGTCCGTGATGGCCCCATCCCCGCCGCTGTCCGCCCTGCTCACCGGCGTGCGCAACTCAGCCAACCTCTCGCCGCCCTTCAGCGAACCATCCTCCGCGATCAGGAAGTTCCACACGTTCGTCCCGCCGTATTCGCTGACCCAGAGCTGCCGTTGATCCGGACTGAGCGCGATTCCGTTCGGTTTATCGATCCCACCCGCCGCCACCGGCGGACGCGACATCGACCGCGCCTTCAGAGGCACCTGCACCACCGCTCCGGCGCCCGTGTCGGTGAAGTACAGGAACCCGTTCTTCGCCACCGCCAGGTCGTTCGGCTGAACCTGCGTCGCCAGCGTCTCCATCATCTTCGTCGCCGGATCGATCACCACGATCGTCTTCACGTTGTTCGTCCCTTGCCCCTGAACACACGCGTACAACTGGCCGTCCGCGCCAAATTTCATGCCGCTGATCTTCGGCCCCTCCGTCAACCACGGCTCCGGTGCCCCACCCGTCGCCGGCACACGGTACAGCGTGCCTTTGGGTAGATCCGAAAAGTAGAAATTGCCGTCCGCGTCCGAACAGGCGGCATCGGTGAAGGCGTACCCGCTTCCCACCAGTTCCCAATCGCCGGGTTGTCCGCCATCGGTCAGCACCTTGGACAACGCCTCGTCGCCACCGATGTTGTCCTTGGTCTGCGGCTTCGGAAGTGCCGCCAACGACGGACGCCACAGCCAGCGAAGCGACTCCGGCAGGATTGCCCCGCCGTGCTTTCCGTTATGGGCGCCGGTTCCGAACTCGAACGTGTGGTCGTACCCCGCAAAGGCGAGAGCACTGGCCATCTCCTGGTTGGCCAAGGGCCAGTTGCCGTGGAGGTTGTTGAGATCGTTGGCGCCGTCCTGAAGAAACACGCGAATCGGCTTTCGCTCGGTCTTCCGGATCAGCGCCGGATGGACATGCCCACCCCGGATGTTGGTGAAGCTGCCGATCTGGCTCAGCACCTTGCCGAAGGACCCCGGACGTTCCCAGGCCACCGTCCAGGCACAGATCCCGCCACTGCTCATGCCGCAGATGGCCCGCATCGCGGGATCGTCGCTGAACTTCACCTGAAATTTGGCCGCCACGAAGGGCAGAAATTCCTCCAGCAGAAATCGGGCATAGGCGTCGCCCAAGGAATCGTACTCAAAACTGCGGTTGCTCCGGTTACCCCAACCCTCCCGCGGCGGTCCGTCACCACCGCGATGACCGGGATTCACGAAAACCGCGATCGTCACCGGCATGTCCCCCTTCGCGATCAGGTTGTCGAAGACGATCGGAACCCGCATCTGTGCGTTCTCACCGGTCCCCACGTACGCATGGCCGTCCTGGAACACCATCAGGGCCGCCGGATTCGAACCGTCATACTGCGCCGGGATATAGATCCACGCATCCCGGCTCGTTTCCGGGAACACCTTCGAGTCGTTGAACCGGAATTCCGATACCTTGCCTTCCGGAACTCCGGGCGATCGCTCCTTGGATTCCGGCCCCAGGACATAGTCATCCGCCGCCTGCACAAGCGACGACGCCAACAGGAGGCCTATTGCGGCCACACGCAGGGATTGCATTCGGACAGTCTTACCAGACTGCCGCCCCGCGCAAGCCTGCGCTACCCATGAGCCGCCCGATTCCCCAGCCCCGGAAGGGGCGAGAGAACACGAGCCAACGGCGTGAGCCGTGGGGACAAGGTCCCAGGGAAAACCTAAGCCCCGGAGGGGCGATCAGAAGCGCCGTTCGAGCACGGTCGCAGTCCGATTCGGCAAGCGCCAACCTAACGCGTCATGTTCTGTCGCTTCCCGATCCAGCCAACCTCATGCTCCACCCTCCGAAACCCGCTGAGCGATTTCCCCCTCTCCCACCGGGAGGGCCGGGGTGAGGGCCGCCGTGAATCTTCCTCGCTTCCCGGTTCATGGTCCCAATGCGCGTCCAAATTTTGGAAAACGTTGTTCTCCGCGCACAGCTCCGCCTCCTCACGGCGCCCTTGACGTACTGGCAGACCGGGATACTTCAGTTCCATGAACTTAGAGCGATTCACGACGAAGGCGCAGGGCGCCCTCCAAGCCGCCCAGAACCTCGCCTACCAGAATTCCAATCAGGAACTCGACACGCTCCACCTCGCCCTGGCCTTGGTCACCGAAACGGACGGACTCATCGTCCCACTGCTCCAGAAGATTGGGGTAGCCACCCCGGCACTCATCCATGACCTCCAACGCGAGCTCTCCAGCCGCCCCAAAGTCACCGGCATCAGCTCCTCCGATCTCTTCCCCAGCCCGACCCTCAAACGCGCCCTCGACGCCGCCGAGTCCGAGTCCAAGAAACTCCATGACGATTTCGTCTCCACCGAACACCTCCTGCTCGCCCTGATCAAGGAAGGCGGCCCTGCCCTCAAACCCATCTTCCAGAAACATCACCTCAAGCACGACACCCTGCTGACTGCCCTCGCCCAGCTTCGCGGCAACCAACGCGTCACCGACCCCAACCCGGAGGAGAAGTTCCAAACCCTCGAGAAATACGGCCGCGATCTCACCGCCCTCGCCCGCCAGGGCAAGATCGATCCCGTCATCGGGCGCGATGACGAAATCCGCCGCGTCATGCAGGTCCTCACCCGACGCACCAAGAACAATCCAGTGCTCATCGGTGAACCCGGTGTCGGCAAGACGGCCATCGCCGAAGGCCTCGCCCGCCGCATCATTGCCGGCGACGTCCCCGAGTCGCTGAAGGACAAGCGCATCATCGCCATGGACCTCAGCGCCATGATCGCCGGCGCCAAGTACCGCGGCGAATTCGAGGACCGCCTCAAGGCCTTCCTCAAGGAGATCACCTCCAGCAACGGAAAGATCATCCTCTTCATTGACGAGCTCCACACCCTCGTCGGGGCCGGCAAAGCCGAGGGCGCCTCCGACGCCGCCAACATGCTCAAACCCCAGCTCGCCCGGGGCGAACTCCGCACCATCGGAGCCACCACCCTCGACGAATACCGCAAACACATCGAAAAGGATCCCGCCCTCGAACGCCGCTTCCAACCCGTCCAGGTCGCCGAACCCACCGTCGAAGCCACCGTCGCCATCCTCCGCGGACTCAAGGAACGCTACGAGGTCCACCATCGCATTCGCATCCAGGACGCAGCCCTCGTCGCCGCAGCCACCCTCTCCCACCGCTACATCAGCGACCGGTTCCTCCCCGACAAGGCCGTCGATCTCATCGACGAAGCGGCCTCGCGGCTCCGCATGGAACTCGATTCGCTCCCCACCGAGATTGACCAACTCGAACGTCAGATCCTTCAGCTCGAAATTGAGCAGACCGCCCTCAAAAAAGAAAAGGACGACGCCTCCCGCGAACGCCTCAGAAAGATCGAAAAAGACCTCGCCAACCTCAAGGAACAGGCTTCCCGACTCAAAGCCCAATGGCACAACGAAAAGGCCGCCCTCGACGCCGTGTCCGTCGTCAACGGTGACATCGAGCTCGCCAAGCTCGATCTCGAGAAAGCCCAGCGCATTGGCGACCTCAGCAAAGCTTCCGAGGTCCAATACGGCAGGCTCCCAGGGCTCCTCCAAAAGCTCGCCGACGCCGAAAAAGCCCTCAACGCCGCCCCCGAAGGCACCCGCCTGCTCGGCACCGAAGTCACCGAGGAGGATGTCGCCAAGGTCGTGGCCGCATGGACCGGTATCCCGGTCACCCGCATGCTCGAGGGTGAACGCGCCAAATTGGTCCGCATGGAGGAACGCCTCGCCCAGCGCGTCATCGGCCAGTCCGAACCCATTCGCGCCGTCAGCAATGCTGTCCGTCGCGCCCGTTCCGGCCTTCAGGACCCCAACCGACCCATCGGCTCGTTCATGTTCCTCGGCCCCACTGGCGTGGGAAAAACGGAACTCGCCCGGGCCCTCGCCGAATTTCTCTTCGACGACGAACAGTCGATGGTCCGCATCGACATGTCCGAGTACATGGAGAAGTTCTCGGTCCAACGCCTCATCGGCGCCCCGCCCGGCTACGTCGGGTATGAAGAAGGCGGACAACTCACCGAGGCGATCCGCCGCCGACCCTACGCCGTCGTGCTGTTCGACGAGATCGAGAAGGCCCATGGCGACGTCTTCAACGTCCTGCTCCAGGTGCTCGACGATGGCCGACTCACCGACGGACAGGGCCGCACCGTGGACTTCAAGAACGCGCTCATCATCATGACGAGCAACATCGCGTCCCCGCTGATCCAGGAGTTCTCCTCCGCCGGCCGCACCACCCCTGCCGAGTACGAACAACTCGAGCAACTCGTCCACCGCGAGCTCCGTGGTCATTTCCGGCCGGAATTCCTCAACCGCCTCGACGACATCATCCTCTTCCACAGCCTGGGCGAGAAAGACCTCACCCGGATTGTCGACATCCAGCTCCAGCGCCTCGAGAAACGTCTCGCCGGCCAACAGCTCCAGATCGCACTCGACGAATCTGCCCGGCGCCTTCTCGCCAGGGAGGGTCACGACCCGCAATTCGGCGCCCGCCCGCTCAAGCGCGCGATTCAGGACCTCGTGCTCGATCCTCTCGCCCTCAAGCTGCTCGACGGCGAGTTCCATCCCGGCGACCGCATCGCCATCACTGCCAAAGGCGAGACCCTGTCGTTTGACAAGATGTAATCAAGGTTGATTCCCCAACCCGCCGGGAGCTCTCCTTGGGTCACCCAACGGCCCAGCTCCCGACGCATCTCATGAAATCCTGCCCCTCCCTCCTCCTCGCGACCGCCCTCCTGGCCATCGCCGCCCAGGCCGCCGATCCCGTCCTCCTCTCGTTCCGCCGCTTTCAGCTCAGCGACCAGTTCTGGTGCGAAGGCGCCAGCTTCGCCGACTTCGACCGCGACGGTCACAACGACATCGTCTCCGGCCCGTGGTGGTACCCGGGCCCCGGCTTCACCAACCGCCACGAAATCTATCCGCCCGCCGCCACCTTCAAACTCAAGCTGGGCCCCTTCACCACCGTCAACGTCCCGGGTTTTGAAGGTGCCCTGGGCATCGCGAACACTTACTCCGACAACTTTTTCGCCTTCCCCCGGGACTTCAACAACGACGGCTGGACCGACGTCCTGATTATCGGCTTCCCCGGCAAGGAAACCGCCTGGTTCGAGAATCCCAAGACCCCAGGAACCCACTGGCCCCGCCACGTCGTCTTCTCCCAGACCGACAACGAATCGCCGACCTTTGCGGATCTCACGGGTGACGGAAAACCGGAACTCGTCTGCATCACCCTGGGCGCCTACGGCTACGCTACCCCCGACTGGAGCGACACCGCCAAGCCCTGGACCTGGCATCGCATCACGCCCAATAAAAATTACGGCAACTTCACCCACGGCATGGGCCTCGGCGACGTCAACGGCGACGGACGCCTCGATCTGCTCGAAAAAGACGGTTGGTGGGAGCACCCGGCCTCCCTCGCAGGCGACCCGGAATGGGCCTTTCACCCCGGCCCCTTCGGCCTCGGCGGCTCCCACATGTTCGCTTACGACGTCAACGGCGACGGTCTCAATGACATCATCACCGCCCTCACCGCCCATGCCTTCGGCCTTGCCTGGTACGAGCAACAACGCGACGGCTCCAACCTCCGTTGGGTCGAACACATTCTGATGAACAAGGAACCCTCCGAGAACCGTTACGGGGTGAAGTTCTCCGAGCTCCATGCTATGGAACTCCTCGATATGGACGGCGATGGCCTCAAAGACATCGTCACTGGCAAACGCTTCTGGTCTCACGGACGCACCGGCGATCCCGACCGGAATCAGGCCGCGGTCGCCTACTGGTTCCGCCTCGTCCGGAATGCCGACAGATCCGTCGATTTCGTGCCCCACCGGATCGACGACAACTCGGGAGTTGGCACCCAATTGGTGGTCGGCGATGTCAATAAGGACGGCCTGCCCGACTTGGTGGTGGGCAACAAAAAGGGAACCTTCGTCCAACTTCAGGAGCGCAAGACCGTGACCCGAGACGAATGGGAAAAGGCTCAACCCAAGCCCGTCGCCAAGCCGTGAAGCTGACGCTCGCGCTTCTCGTCCTTGCACAGGCCGTCGCCACCGCCGTCGTCCCGCTCCGCCTTGGCAATCGTCTCGAACTGTTCACCGATCATCACCTCATCGAGCGACTCGAAGGCGGTGCATCCCTCCGTCTTCACACGCCCGAACGCGCCGGCGTCGCCCTTCGCTTTGACCGCCCCTGGGAAGGCCTCTTCAGCGCCTACGTCACCGTCATCCACGATCGGAATCGCTCTCCATGAACCGTCCATCTCTTCCTCCCTCTCCCTCCGCAGCAAAGCGAAGGTGGGAGAGGGTCGGGGTGAGGGCTCCCCTCCCCGGTTCATGGTCCCAATGCGTGTCCATGCTTTGGAAAACTTGCCTCTCCATGAACCGCCCCCGCTTTGTGGCCTACACCTCGGATCCTATTGGTGATCCGACCCCCTATTCCGCCGTCACGCGGATCGTATGCACCACCGGCTGAAACGCCGTCTTGATCGCCGCCACCTTGGCCGCCCGCTCCTCTTCCGTTCGCCGGACGGTTGCTTCCATGTCCGCCTTGCCCGCCTGCCCATGGAATTCGCCCTTGATCTGGGCCGTCTCATACGTCTGCTTCGCCGCAATCGCTTCGTCGACCGCCTTGAACGGTCCGCTGAAAGGGTTCACCGCAAACTCCTCCGCCAGATTGATGCCTCTCTTTAGAGTTTCGGCGTCGAACACCCGCGATTCCGTGCCCCAAATCACCCGATGCTTCGGCGTCCCCGACAACCCCTTCACCACCAGAATGAGACGGTTGAAGCGCTGCTGAAACGGCACCCATTGCATACCCGATCGGATGGAGTTGTCGTCGCTCAGTTCCGCCGGTGGCGCACAGAACGGGTAGCGGGTGCTCTTCAACGTCACCAGGTCGCCGACGATATCCGTGACCGCGTGGCCACCCTTCGCGCGCGCCTCGGTCTTTCCGTCGCCAACCTCGATCGTCAGGGAGCCCAGGTCACCACCCAATCCCAGCCCGTCCAGAAAGGCGTGCGCCATGATCAACTGCCCCGCCCATCCCGGATGCACGCCGTCTTTGCCTGGAACGGCATAATTCGTGCCGTACTTGGCAAGGGCGTCCCGGTCCGCCGTCAGCATCGGCAGAAAGATGTCAGCAAATCCCTCCCGGCGCTTCTGTGCCACCTTGGCCGCCAGATTGCGCAACTCCGCCAGATTCCCATTCAATGCATCGACCGTCGGTCCCGCGTCTTTTACCCAATGCGGCACCTTGCCCACGGGTCCTGGCGATCCCACCACCACCCGCACCTGTTCCGCCTCAAATGCGCGCACCACGGCATCCAGGTGAATCCGGTACAACTCCCCAATCCATGGCTCGTACGGCCGGTACCGATGGTCGTTCATCCCATAGCAGGTCGTCGCGATCGTCGGCTTGAACCGCAACACGTCGTTCTGCATCCGCTCGAAAAACCCGTCCGCCCGTTCCCCGCTCCAGCCATACTGCCGAATACTCAGGTTCAACTCCGGCGTGCAGACCGTGAGATACGTCTCAAGTATCCGAGAATACATCTTCTGCTCCGTGATCGAATCCCCGCAGATGGCCAGGCGATCCCCCGGCTTCAACATCAAGTGCGTCGTTCGGGGAGCGGAATAGAGCTTGAAACTCTCAGCCTGCGCCGGCGCGTCCCACGCCATCCGCAACAGACAACCCACGGCCAGTACGCTCAAAACCCAACGGGAGGAAGACAGGCGATTCATAGGGGATCAGGATCGTTGTGAACACCCAACCTCCCGGACAACACCAACCCCGGTCAAGCGACGCTCTTGGCCGAAGCGCGTCAGAATTGGATCACGCCACGTCGCCAAGCCCCGCGCGCCACCATCTCTCCCGCGTGCGGGCTCGACATCCGGCGTTCCCGTCCCAATTTTGGCTCCAGCGTCATGACCGCGTCTCCAACACTTCTCAACGTCGCCTCCAGGATCGCCGTGTTCGTGACGGTCATGGCCTCCCTGGGTGTCATTCAAGCTGCTGCCCAGATCCCTCACGCACCGGCGCCACCTTCCCTCGCGGATCTCGAATTCTTCGAGAATCGCATCCGCCCCGTGCTCGCCGAGCACTGCTACTCCTGCCACAGCGCCCATGCCGAAAGACTCAAAGCCAGCCTGCGCCTCGACGGCCGTGACCTCATCCTCCACGGCGGCGATGCCGGACCCGCCATCACCCCGGGCGACCCCTCCCAAAGCCTCCTGATCCGGGCCATCGCCTACGACGATCCCGACCTACAGATGCCCCCCAAGACGCGCCTGCCCGCGCCAGTGGTCGACGATTTCCGAAAGTGGATCCGCCGGGGCGCCGCTTGGCCCGCACCCGCGGACGCCTTCGACGCACCCGCGGTCGCTTCCGGGGTGTCGAAGGGCTTCAACCTGGAAGAACGCCGCGCCCGCCATTGGGCCTGGCAACCCGTCCAACGTCCCGAAGTGCCCGCCGTCCGCAACACGGACTGGGCCAAGTCCGATCTGGATCGATTCGTCCTCGCCCGACTCGAGGGTGCCCAGCTCTCGCCGGCCCCACGCGCCTCGCGCCGAACCCTCCTGCGCCGCGCCCACTTCGCCCTCACCGGCCTCCCGCCCACCCCGGCTGAGGTGGACGCCTTCATCCGCGATCCACGCCACGACCCGGATGCGTTTTCGACCGTCGTCGATCGCCTGTTGGCTTCTCCGCATTTTGGCGAACACTGGGCCCGCCATTGGCTCGACAAGGTCCGCTATGCCGAAACCATGGGGCACGAATTCGATCACGCCATCCTGGGCGCCTGGCGCTATCGGGATTATGTGGTTCGCGCCCTGAACCAAGACCTCCCCTGGGACACCTTCGCCCGTGAACAAGTCGCGGGGGACCTCTTCACCCAGCCGCGGAAAAACCCGGCGGATGGCACCCTCGAATCCCGCCTTGCCACTCTCCAGTTCTGGCTCTGCCAGCAAGTGCATTCGCCCGTCGATGTCCGCGCCCAACAAGCGGAAACCGTCGATAACCAGATCGACGTCGTCACCAAGGCCTTCCTCGGCTTGACCGTCTCGTGCGCCCGCTGTCACGACCACAAGTTCGACGCCATCTCCACCAAGGACTACTACGCCCTGCTCGGAATCCTCGGAAGTTCCCGCCACGCCTACCGAGCCGTCGACGACCCCGCGCCACGCCTGGCCACCGCCTCGGAACTCCGCTCATTGCGAGCCAAGCTTCCCGCGCGGATCGAGCCCGTTCTCCTCCAAATCCTCGCCACGAATGACGTTCCCGCGGTCAACCCCACCCTAAACCTCGGCCCGCTCGCCCTCCGGCCCGAAGATGCCCGCCTCGCCGAAAACGGCTGGTACCTGGATGGTGATGCGTTCCTTCCCGATGCAGAGATGCCGTCTCTTCCTGTGGTCCTGGGCGACCAGAGCATTCGGATTGCACCGCCTGGTTGGCGGCATAGCGGCGCTCTGGCCCGGCGATTCCAAGGTTCTCTCCGCACCCCCACCTTCACCATCGACCGCGAGTTTCTCCACCTCAGGATCGCCGGCACCGGCTCCCGCTTCAGCGTCGCCGTCGAAGGTTTTCCCCTCCTCTGCGCCCCCATCTACGGCAGCCTCCGACAAACCGTCCGCAATGCGGAACCCCACTGGGTCACCCTGGACGTCACCATGTGGAAGGGACGCCGTACCTGGATCGACTTTGCTGATCTTTCCGAAACGGATCCCGCCTCCGGCCTTTCCGCCGAATCCCGCCAATCCGACGGCTGGATCGCGGTAGGTGATGTCGTCCTCTCCTCCCTCCGTGAACCACCTCCCTTGGCGCCTCTTGCCGCGCCGATCACTCCGGTGGCTTTGGTCCAACGCTGGGCGGCCCATCCCGCCGACCTCTCGCCAGCCGAGGCCGCCTGGCTCGACGGCCTGCTCGTCCTCGTCCGGTCCAACCTGACCGCGGAGTTGACCGGGCCGATGCGCCACTTGGATGCCTCGCTCCAGCCACCCGTGCTCGCCACCACCATGGCCGATGGCACCGGGGTCGACGAATCCGTCTTCATCCGCGGCAACCACCGCACCCCAGGTCCCATCGTTCCTCGCCGGTTTCTGGAAGCTCTACCCGAAGTTCCGGACACGGCGTCGATCGCCTCGGGCAACGGTTCGGGCCGCCTGGCCCTGGCCCACGCCATGACGTCCGGGACAAATCCGCTGTTCGACCGCGTCTTCGTCAATTGGGCCTGGAGCCAGCTCTTTGGCCGGGGGCTCGTCGCTTCCGTCGATAACTTCGGAGCCCTGGGCGAACCTCCGTCCCATCGGGAACTGCTCGACTGGCTCGCCAGCGAATTCCAGCGGCTGGGCCGTGCCCCGAAACCGCTCCTGCGCGAGTTGCTCCTCAGCGCCACGTGGCAGATGTCCAGCCGCAGTTCCGATCCGGAGGCCGTCCGCCAGGACCCCGACAACCTGCTCTTCCATCGCGCCAACCTCCGGCGCCTCGAAGGCGAAAGCATCCGCGACGCCATCCTGGCGGTTTCCGGTCGCCTCGACCCGACCGTCGGCGGCCCGCCGGTTCCCATCCACCTGACCGCGTTTATGGAAGGCCGTGGGCGCCCCGGCCAAAGCGGGCCGCTCGACGGAAACGGCCGGCGCAGCCTCTACCTCGAAGTACGTCGAAACTTCCTGTCGCCCTTCATGCTGGCCTTCGACCAACCCGTCCCGGCCACCACGGTGGGGCGCCGTTCCGTGTCCAATGTCCCAGCCCAGGCGCTGGCGCTCATGAACGACCCTCTCGTCACCGCCGAAGCGCAGCGCTGGGCCGAACGCATCCTGCGCGATGTGGAAGGCCCTGCCGAGAACCGCATCCGACACCTGTACGCCCAGGCCTACGCCCGGCCTCCCTCCGATCTCGAACTCACCACCGCCACCGGGTTTCTCGATGCCCAACTCACCCAGGAAACCGCCGATCCCAAGGCAGCCTGGGCCGACCTTTGCCACGCCCTGCTCAACGCCAAGGAGTTCTTCTTCGTCGACTAAGTTTTTCAGACCCCACCCGCCATGCCCCATCATTGCCTGCGCTTCGGCGATCACCCCGTCTCCCGGCGCGATATGCTCGCCCGGTGCGCCAATGGATTCGGCGCCCTCGCCGCCGCCGCCCTCTGGCAGGACCCAGCCTTCGCCGGCGGCAACCCGGCCGGTTCATGGCCCCTAGCCGGTCCGATGTCTCCACGGGCACCTCATTTCACGCCGAAAGCGCGCAGCGTCATCTTCCTCTACATGGATGGCGGTCCGTCCCAGATGGATACCTTCGATCCGAAACCCCGCCTTGCCATCGAACACGGCAAGAAGTTCGCGATGAAGATGGAGCCCACCCAATTCAACGACAACGGCTCCACCCTGGCGTCCCCATGGAAATTTTCACCGGGCGGACAGTCCGGGCTTCCTGTGAGCGACCTGTTCCCCCATGTCCGAACCTGCGCGGATCACCTTTGTGTCATCCGTTCCATGACGTCGGAGTTTTCCGAGCACACCTCGGCCAATTATTTCCTCCATACCGGCTTCGGGCTGGTCGGCCGGCCCAGTGCCGGGTCATGGGTGTCGTACGGGCTCGGAAGTGAAAACGAAAACCTGCCGGGGTTCGTGGTTCTGAACGGCGGCCTCGTACCGCCCGGCGGGGTCGAGAACTTCGGCAACGGCTTCCTCCCCGCCACCTACCAGGGCTCCCTCTTCAAGGCGGGCAGTGTCCCGGTCGCCAACGTCCAGCGCCGTGAACCCTCCGCCGAAGCACAGATGAGGAAGCTGGATCTCGTCCGCACTCTGGACCAATCCCTCCTCCATCGCCTGGGACCCGCCGATGCCGTCGAGTCCGCCATTGCCAACCAGGAACTGGCCTTCCGTATGCAAGCCGCGGTGCCGGATCTGGTGGAGCTTCGAGGCGAGTCCGACGCCACCCGGCAGGCCTTTGGCCTCGAATCCACTTACGAACCCACCCGCACCTTCGGTCGCCAATGTCTCGTCGCCCGACGCCTTGTCGAACGCGGCGTCCGCTTCATCGAACTCACCTGCCCACCGGTCGGCGGCGATCGCTGGGACCAGCACGGCAACCTTAAAGAAGGCCATGAAAACAACGCCCGCGCCGTGGATCAGCCCATCGCCGCACTGCTGAAAGACCTCCAAGCTCGCGGCCTGCTCGACTCCACCGTCGTTCTCTGGGCGGGCGAATTCGGACGAACCCCCTTCGCCCAGGGCAGCAATGGCCGGGATCACAACCCGTTTGGGTTTTCGGTGTGGCTCGCCGGTGGCGGATTCAAAGGCGGCATCGCCTACGGAGCCACGGATGAATTCGGATACAAGGCGGTCGAAAACCGCACCGAAGTGTACGACCTCCACGCCACCGTGCTCCACGTCCTGGGCCTCGAACACACCCGGCTCACGTACCGGTTTGGCGGCCGCGACATGCGCCTCACCGACGTCCACGGCCACGTGATCCGCGACATTCTAGCGTGACCCACCGTCAATCGAGCGACAGCGCATGTTCTACGAACTGCGGCAAGTGGGGTAGGATCGTCGCGTCAGTCGCCAAGATCTTGACCCCCACCTTTAAGGCCGCCTCCCGCTGCTTCTCATCCTCTCGCGGCGCGTAGGCCAACACGGGAATGTGGGAGGTCGTTTCATCCGCCCGCAACGCGCCGATCGCCGCAAGAACGTCCCCTCGGCGGCTCGTCAGGTCCGCCACCACCAGCATCGGGCGCTCCTTCTTGGCGATCGTGGGCAAGTCAGCCGGATCCGTCACCGTCACCACGCGGTAGTCCAACTCCTCGAACTTTGATGCGAGCTTGGAGCCCGGAATCATTTTCTCGTGCAGCAACACCGCCAGCGGCTTCGTCATTCCGTTCCAAGGTTGGTGAACCTGGGACGCGAAAGCAAAAGCGTTTTGACCCCGAAAAAATCGCTTGTGAAATATTTCACAACTCGCCAACGTTCACGCCCCGTTGCGGGGTCCAACCACTTAGACGATGCCATTTCAATGGCCTCGCCCAGGTGTTGTTTTCTCCAACCTCGCCACCGGAAAGAACCCGATCCAATGCGCGCGCTGCGAAACGCTGCCCTGTCCGTCTGTCTTTTCGGGCTCCCGATTTTGGCCCAGGCCGCTGACGCCGCGGGCTTCGGACATGGAGACGCCCACGCCCAGCATTCCGGGCTGCCGACCGCCGCGCCCCACGTTCTCGATTTGGGTCCGTTCGCGATCACCAATTCCATGATCCTCACGTGGGTCGTGGGCGTCGTGCTGATCGTCTTCGCCCAGTTCGCTACCCGCAACGTCCAAGCCATCCCCCAGGGTGCCCAGAATTTCTGGGAGTGGCTGGTGGAAAGCCTTCACGATTTCCTGGAAGGCATCATCGGCGCCGACCTCGTCAAGAAGACCTTCTGGTTCTTTGCGACGCTCTTCATTTTCATCCTCGCTTCCAACTGGTTTGGACTCATCCCAGGTGTCGGGTCCATCGGATGGGGACACCCGGACGCCCAAGGGCACCTCGGCCACCTCAGTGAACCCCTGTTCCGCGGAGCCAACGCGGATCTGAACATGACCCTCGCCATGTCGATGGTCTTCTTCGCCTGCTGGAATGTATGGGCCTTCCAAGCCAACGGTGCCGGTGGCTTTTTTCTCCATATTTTTGGCCCCAAGGGCGACACCACCGGCGCACTGAAGATTCTCATGATCGGCGTCTTCCTTCTGGTGGGCCTTCTCGAGGTCGTTTCCATTCTTTTCCGCCCGGTTTCTCTCAGCTTCCGTCTCTACGGCAACGTGTTCGCCGGTGAAAACATGCTGGAGACCATGGCCACACTCAGCCCCACCATGGGCTGGTTGCTCGCCATCCCCTTTTACTTCATGGAACTGCTGGTGGGTCTCGTTCAAGCCCTGGTGTTCATGCTGCTGACCTCCGTCTTCACCTTGCTGATCTGTCAGCACGACGAGGAGCACGCCCACGCCCACGGCCACGCGACTGCGAAACACTAGCTCGAAAAATTGCGGCGGCCTGACCGTGGCATGACTGCGGGGACCGCTGCTGCAACAAGAAAGGACAAGCAGACTATGTTGAACCCTATGCTGGCCGAAATGACCGGTAATATCCATATCGCAGCGGCGTGCCTCGGCGCGGCGATTGGCGTCGGTATCATCGGTATGAAGGCGTCGGAAGCCGTCGGACGCAATCCCGGCGCCGCCACCAAGATCCTCGTGCAGGCGATCCTGAGCACAGCCTTCGCTGAAGGTATCGTGTTCTTCGCGATCTTCCTGACGAAATAGTGGGTCAAGTCAGACTCCGGTGCGGGGCGCACCCCCGCATCACCCCTTTCCCTCAGTTAAAGCGAAGTAGGCTATCGTTATGGACTCGAGCTTCATGTTGGCAGCGGCCGCCGCCGGCGGTGGCGGGATGATTGGTGATACCGCCGCGACCTTCGGCGTCAACTGGCAGTTGTTCATCTCCCAGGTCATCAGCTTCTGCATCGTCGCCTTCCTCCTCCACCGCTTCGCCTACAAGCCCATCCTGACCGTTCTCGACGAACGCAAACAGCGCATCGCCGAGGGCCTTGCCAACGCCGACAAAATCAAGCAGCAGCTCGCCGAAGCCGAAGCTTCCCGCAAGGAAACGATGCAGAAGGCGAATACCGACGCCCTCAAACTCATCGAGGAAGCCCGCGCCGCCGCCGCCCGCGTCCAGGAACAGGAAACCCAGAAGGCCATCGCCGCGGCCGAACAGATCATCGCCAAAGCCCGCGAAGCCTCCCAGGCCGACTACGAGCGCATGAAGCAGGACCTCCGCCGCGAAATGGGCCGCCTCGCCGTCGATCTCGCCGCCCATGTCACCGGCAAGATCCTGACCGTCGACGATCAACGCCGTCTCGCCGACGAAACCAACAAGCAACTCGCCGCCTGAGGCTCGGTCACCGCCCCGCCCCGCTCGACGCGCCATGAAGATCACCAAACAAGCCCGCCGCGACGGCAAATCGCTCTTCCGGATTTGCATGGTCGACGGTCGTCTCGACGAGGGGCGCGTCCGTGACACCGTGCGCCGGGTCATCGAAGGCAAACCCCGCGGCTACCTCGGCACCCTCACGCACTTCCAACGCTTATTGAGGCTTCACCTCGGTAGCCGCCGGGCCCGTATCGAGAATGCCGTCGAAAGCAGCCCGGAGTTGATGGCGTCCGTCCAAACAGCCCTCACCCAGCGCTACGGCCAAGGCTTGGATGTCAGTTTCTGGATCAAACCTGAACTCCTCGGCGGCCTGAAAATCCGCGTCGGCAGCGATGTCTACGACGGCAGCGTCAAAGCCCGACTCGAATCCCTCAAGGAAGCCCTGTAAGCTTACGGCCCCTTTTCCGAACACCATCCGTCACCCCGTTTTAGCGATCCCAGCCCCTCTCCCAGTCTCGTCACCGACATGAGCACCTTGCTGCAGGACATCGAAGCCCAGATCGCCCAGGTCAAGTCCGGCGTCACTCGTCAAAATATCGGCGTCGTCCGCGAAATCGGCGACGGCGTGGCCAAAATCGAAGGCCTCACCGACGCCATGATGAGCGAAATGCTCGATTTTGGCGACGGCATTACCGGCATCGTCCAAAACCTCGAGGAAACCGAGGTCGGCGCCATTATTCTCGGCGACTACACCCACATCCGCGAAGGCCAGGAAGTCCGCACCACCGGTCGTCTCCTCCAGGTGGCCGTCGGCAAGGGCCTGCTCGGCCGTGTCGTCAATGCCCTAGGACAACCGATCGACGGCAAGGGGCCCATCCAGGAAACGGCCTTTTACCCGGTCGAGAAGATCGCCCCCGGCATCATTAAGAGAAAATCGGTCACCCAGCCCGTCCAGACCGGCATCATGGCGATCGACGCAATGATTCCGATCGGCCGCGGCCAGCGCGAATTGATCATCGGTGACCGTTCCACCGGCAAAACCACGATCGCGATCGACACCATCATCGCCAACGCCCGCCTCAACAAGGCCGCCGAGGAAACCAAGGAAAAGGACAAGGATTTCCGCCCGATCTTCTCGATCTACGTCTCCATCGGCCAAAAGCAGTCCAACGTCGCCAACATCCTTCGCGTGCTCGAGGATAACGGAGCCCTCCCCTACACCATTGTCGTCGTCGCGTCGGCGTCCAATTCCGCCACCGAACAGTACCTCGCTCCCTCCGCCGGTTGCGCCATGGGCGAGTGGTTCATGGACAACGCGATGGACGCGCTGATCATCTTTGACGATCTCTCGAAGCACGCTGTTGCGTATCGCCAGGTGTCCCTGATCCTCAAGCGTCCCTCCGGCCGCGAAGCCTACCCCGGCGACGTCTTCTATCTCCACAGCCGTCTGCTCGAGCGTTCCGCACGCCTGAACGAGGTCAACGGCAACGGCTCCCTCACCGCTCTCCCGATCATCGAAACCCAGGCCGGTGACGTTTCCGCGTACATCCCCACCAACGTCATTTCTATCACCGACGGACAGATCTACCTGGAAACCGACCTGTTCTACCAGGGCGTCCGCCCGGCCATCTCCGTCGGCCTCTCCGTCTCCCGCGTCGGGTCCGCCGCCCAGATCAAGGCCATGAAACAGGTCGCCGGCCGAATCAAGGGTGACCTCGCCCAGTTCCGCGAACTCGCGGCCTTCGCCCAGTTCGGGTCCGATCTCGACGCCGCCACCCAAGCCAAGCTCGAACGCGGCAAGCGCATCGTCGAACTCTTCAAACAGCCGCAGTACAACCCCATCCCGGTCGAAATCCAGTCGGCCGTCATGTGGGCGATCCAGAATTCCCACTTCGACGACGTTCCGGTCGACAAGGTGAAGGACTTCCAAAACAAGCTCACCGAGTACCTGAAGACCCGGAAAGAGAAGCTGCTCGCCACCATACTGAAGGAAAAAGCCCTTAGCGATGCCACGACCGCCGACTTGAAGGCGGCCGTGACCGAGTTCAAGCAGACCTACCGCTAATTTTCGTCGCATGCCCAGCACACGCGACATCCGCCGACGCATCAAGTCGGTCAAGAACACGGCGCAAATCACCAAGGCCATGCAGATGGTGGCCTCAGCGAAGATGCGCAAGGCGCAGCAGGCCGCTGTTTCAGGGCGCCCCTACGCCACCCTCATGAACGAGGTGCTCGCCTCCGTGACCCAGCACGCCGGCGATTTCACCCACCCGCTCATGGAGAAGCGAGAAGGCGACACCGCCAAACGCGCCCTCGTGGTGATCAGCACCGACAAAGGCCTCTGCGGCTCCCTCAATTCGAACCTGCTGCGCGAAGCCGGCCGCGCCGACGTCAGCACCGTCTATGTCACCGCTGGCCGGAAAGCCTCCCAGTTCGTCGCCCGCATTCGCCGCAACCTCGCTGCCGAGTTCAGCTACAAGGACTCGCCCATGTTCAGTGAGGCCCGGGCGATCTCGAAATATGTCCAGGACCTCTTCCTGAAAGGTGAAGTCTCCGGCGTGGATGTCCTCTTCACCAATTTCATCAACGTCATGACCCAGAAACCCGAGATCCGGGAATTCCTACCGCTCGGCGAAGTCAAAGGGGTCGATAGCGACGTCTCCGGCCATTCCAGCGCCCGGGAACTTCAGGCAGCCAGTTTCGAGTATCTCTTCGAACCGGCCCCGGCTGACGTTTTTTCCGCCCTGCTCCCGCATTACCTGAACTTCCAGATGTTTCAGTGCCTCCTGGAAGCCAAGGCCAGCGAACACAGCGCCCGGATGGTCGCCATGAAGAGCGCGACCGACAACGCCAAGCAGCTCATCAAGGATCTCACCCTCGAGTACAACAAGATGCGCCAGGCCAGCATCACCAAGGAACTGCTCGAAATCTCCAGCGCCGCCATGGCGCTCGGCTGATCCAGGTCCTCCCCGCGTCCCCTAACCCTTTCATAAGCCTCAACCCCAGAGCTCATCCCCAGAACCACGATCCCGGATCTCCCCAGCTGGAATCTACGATCTGAAGTCTGATATCCCGATTCCCCGCCGCGCATGAACAAAGGCAAAATCGTCCAGGTCATCGGTCCCGTCGTGGACGTCGAGTTCACCGACAAACTCCCCGAGATCTACACCGCCCTCAACGTCGAGTACGAACTCCCGCTCGTCGGCAAGGTCAAGCTCGTGCTCGAGGTCCAACAACACCTCGGCGACGGCTGGGTCCGTGCCATCGCCATGTCCACCACCGACGGACTCAAGCGCGGCATGGAACTTATCGACACCGGCGCCCCCATCTCCATGCCCGTGGGCGAAGGCGTCATGGGCCGCGTACTCAACGTCAACGGCGATCCCGTCGACGAAAAGGGCCCGGTCAAGGCCGACAAACGCTACCCGATTCATCGCCTCGCCCCGACGCTCGTCGATCAGAACCCCTCCCCCACCGTCCTCGCCACCGGTATCAAGGTCATCGACCTGATCTGCCCCTTCCTCAAAGGCGGCAAGGTCGGCGCCTTCGGCGGCGCCGGCGTCGGCAAGACGGTCGTCATCATGGAGCTGATCAACAACATCGCGAAGCTCCACGGCGGCATCTCCATGTTCGCCGGGGTCGGCGAACGCACCCGCGAAGGCAACGACCTTTACAGCGAAATGGTCGAAGCCGGTGTCATCAAGGTGAAGAAGGACGCCAAGGGCCATCCCGTGAAGGGCGACGACGGCCTGCCGATTCTCGAAGAAGGCTCCCGCATCGGTCTCGTCTACGGCCAGATGAACGAACCTCCCGGCGCCCGTCTCCGCGTCGCTCTTTCGGCCCTCGCCGTCACCGAGTACTTCCGCGACGAAAAGAACCAGGACGTGTTGCTCTTCATCGACAACATCTTCCGGTTCTCCCAGGCCGGTTCCGAAGTCTCGGCCCTGCTCGGCCGTACGCCTTCCGCCGTCGGTTACCAGCCCACCCTCGCCGCCGAGATGGGCAATCTCCAGGAACGCATCACCTCCACCAAGAAGGGCTCCATCACGTCCTTCCAGGCCGTCTACGTTCCCGCCGACGACTTGACCGACCCTGCCCCGGCCACCACGTTCGCCCACTTGGACGCCACCATCGTTCTCGAACGTTCCATCGCTGAGCTGGGCATCTATCCCGCCGTCGATCCCCTCTCCTCGACCAGCCGCGCGCTCTCCGCTGAGATCGTCGGCAAGGAGCACTACGAAGTCGCTCGTGGCGTCCAACGCGTACTCCAACGCTACAAAGATCTCCAGGACATCATCGCGATTCTCGGCATGGACGAGTTGTCCCCCGACGACAAACTCACCGTGTTCCGCGCCCGTAAGATCCAGCGCTTCCTGAGCCAGCCGTTCCAGGTCGCTGAAGTCTTCACCGGCCGTTCCGGCAAGCAAGTGCCCGTCGCCGACACTGTCCGTGGCTTCAAGGAGATCCTCGAGGGCAAACACGACGACGTTCCCGAAGCCAACTTCTACATGAAGGGTGGCATCGACGAGATCAAGGAAGCCTAACCTCCGGCTCCCCTTCAACCCCACTCACCGCCACCCCAAGACCCGATGGCCAACCAGCTCAAACTGGAAATCGTCACCCCGGAGGCCAAAATCTACTCCGAGGACGTCGACATGGTGACCCTCCCGGGCGTCGAGGGCGAAATGGGCATCTACCCGATGCACGTGCCGCTGCTCACCCAGGTGGCCGCCGGCGAAGTCGTCGCCCTCAAGGGCGGACAGGACTTCCACCTCGCGGTCGGCGAAGGTTTCGTTCAGGTCACCGGCGACCGCGTCGCCATCATGACCGACATGGCGATCAAGGCGGAGGACATCGACGAGAACAAAGCCGAGGAAGCCCGGAAACGCGCCGAGGCCCGTCTCAGCGAGAAGCTCAGCGACGAGGAGATGGCCTCTGTGAATGCAGCGCTGATCAACTCCCTGGCTCAGCTGAGGGTCAAACGCCGCGGCCGGAACATCTGATTCTGTCCCCATTTCGGTCGTTCAAACCGCGCTGAGTTCACCCTCCGCGCGGTTTTGCTTTCCATCACCACCCTCCGTCCCCAAAAGCCCCTGCCCGCAACCCGTCCGAAATCTGGAAAGGGATCAAGCCGCGCCGCCATTCTGCCGATGCAGAGAGTGCGGAGATCTTCATAGGGCGTCCTGCCATAGTGCCCACGAAGATCGCACTCGATGCTCATGACCCCTTTCCAGCCAACACCCCCCTCGCCGCGACCGGGCGATTTCCTTCCACTTCGGCGCGCTCCTGGCCGTGCATGGGGGTCCCTGGGCCTCCTGGCATATACTTTGTGGTCCATGAGCTTTGCGGCCGTGGCTGCATCCGGCGACCTCGACACCACCTTCGCGCCGCAGGACATCCTGGTGGACGGCGTCCATGCCGTGGCGGTTACGCCAGCGGGAAGCGTGCTCGTCGGTGGATGGATCACGGCCACCAATTCCAGCTCCGATGAGCTTCATGGGTTGGCCCGGCTGAACGAGGACGGAACCCTCGACGGCAACTTCGGCGTTTCCGGGACGACGGCCATGGTCAGCGCCCTCGCCATCGCACCCGACGACAGCATCGTCTGCGCCGGGATACAAACGAACGGATTGAACGCCGTGATCCGCCGACTGCTTCCGGACGGTTCCCTGGACCCGGGTCTGGACCTGGTGGTGAACGCCGCGATTTCGCCCTGGATCTATGCCCTCGCCTATCAACCCGACGGCCGGCTGCTCGTCGCCGGCGCCTTCACGCGGGCGAACGGCTCACCCCGAACCAACCTGTTCCGAGTGAACTCCGAAGGAAGCCTCGACACCACGTTCCGGACCAACTTCACCTCCGGGGGCGGCATTCTCGCCCTCGCCCTCCAAACTGATGGCCGGATTCTGATCGGCGGTTACTTCACCAATGTTCTCGGGTCGGTCCGACGCGGCATCGCCCGGTTGAATGCCGACGGCACTCTGGACAACTCCTTCAATATCGGAAGCGGGGTGCAGGGAATCGTGAAGTCGATCCGGGTTGACGCCGATGGCCAGATCCTGGTGGGAGGACACTTCTTTTCCGTGAACGGAACGCCTCGATCCGGCCTCGCGCGGTTAACCTCCACCGGAGCCGTTGACGTCACGTTCAACATCGGTTCGGGCGCCACCTTCTCTGGCTCCGATCCGTCCCTGGACGGCCCCTCGGTGGACGCCATCGCGATCCAGGGAGACGGTCGAATCGTGGTCGGAGGCAACTTCGATCGTTTCGGCGGACTGACTCGGAATCATCTGGCCCGGCTCCACTGGAACGGAGTTCTGGACGAAGAATTCGCCGCCAGCGAAGGCCCGGATGCTCCGGTTCGCACCTTAGCCCTTGATTCCAATGGCTTCCTCATCATTGGAGGCGACTTCGGCGCCGTCGGAGGGGTCAGCCGACCGGCCGTCGCCCGACTCGAAAATGACGGCACACTGCCCGTCCTCCCGTCGATCCTGACGTCGCCCGAGGACCAGGGAGCGATCGTCGGTCGTTCAGCCGAGTTCTTCGTCGACGCGACCGGCACGCCGTCACTCCGATACCAGTGGCTGAAGTCGAATCTTCCCATCGCTGGCCAGACCAACCAAACGCTGAAGCTCGCCGCCAGCCAACTGGCCGACACCGGTCGATACAGCGTGGTGGTGGCGAATGATGCCGGCGCAGTCACCAGCGGGTCCGCCACGCTCACCGTGAGCCCTCCCCCGGTGGCACCGTCGATCACGACCCAACCCATCGGTACCATGGTCATGCGAGGAGAGTCGGTCACGCTCAGGGCGGCAGCCTCCGGATCGAAGCCCTGGTCCTGGCAATGGAATGTGGGCCCGCAGCCGGTTCCAGGTGCCACGAACGAGACGCTTGCCTTCCCGTCTGTCACCACCCAGGACGCTGGAAATTATTCCGCCAAGGTCACCAACGGCGGCGGCTCAGCAACCACTTCCCCCGCCGCTCTCGTGGTGTTCGAACCTCCCGCGGATCAAACCGCGTGGGCGGGCTCCAATGTCGTTTTTCGATTGAGCGCCTTCGGCCCCGGACCCTTCGGATACCAGTGGTGGTTTGAAGGCGCCCCCCTCGCTGGCGCGGTGAAATCCACATTGACCCTGACGAACATCCAGTTGTCCCTCGCAGGCCAGTACTTCGTGGTCCTCTCCAATGCTGCGAACCGGGCCACAAGCCCCCCGGCCATGCTGGTCGTGAACATGAAGCCGCGCATCACGGTTCAACCCACCGACACGAGCTCCACCAACGGCGCCATGGTTCAACTCTCGGTTGAGTCCGAAGGCAGCGAGCCCCTCTCGTATCAGTGGCAGATCCAGGGTGTCGACATCCCCGGCCAGACGTCGGCAACCCTTGCCCTCGGTCCGCTGGCACCCGACGCCGCCGCCCGATACTCCGTGATTGTCTCCAACCCGCTCGGCTCCGTGAGCAGCCGGACCGCAATGGTCACCGTCGAAGGCCCGGTCGTCGCCCGGCTCGCCCTAGATTCTGTCGAGAGCTTCTCGGGTGGAACGGTGAACGTCCCGCTCTGGCTGGTCGCAGTAGGCGACGAAAACACCCTCGCGTTCAGCCTCGAGTTTGACCCCAAATTCCTGTCTTGGCTCTCCGCCTCCAACGGCCCCTCCTTGGAAACGTCGGCGAACCTGATCCTTAACGCCTTGGACGCCTCCAAAGGTCGCGTGGGGTTTCTGATCGCCCAGCCCCCAGGTTCCACGTTCAGCGCCGGAACCAACCACCTCGCTACCCTCCGATTCCAGGTTGTCTCCGGACTGGGAACGGCAATCACCACAACGATTGATTTCGGCAACCGGCCGGTAGCGTCCTCCCTGTTCTCCACCTCCGTCCGCCCACTTGCGGTCGCCTTTCAATCCGGCGAGGTCGACATCCAGGCCGGTCTCGAAGCCGACCTTTCCCCCTCACCCCAGGGAGACCGCACGTTGTCGGTCGAAGATTGGAGTCTCGTGGCCCAGATGGTCGCGGGCCTCGTCAAACCTGCGGATGCCAGCGAGTTCGCCCGCGCCGATTGCTCACCGATCGAAACCCGCGGCGACGGAATCCTGGCGGCTTCGGACTGGACTCAGGCCGGCCGTTACGTTGCGGGCATCGATCCCCCGGCACCGACGGGCGGCCCCACGGCCCCCGTGGGTGGAGCCAGCCTGCATTCTGACCCAACGGTCTCCGACGAGGGCGAAACCGCAGAGGCGTCAGCATTCAACACAGAGACCCACCCACTGCCAACCCGTCGGCTGGCCGCACCGCGGACGACACGGCGGCTCGAGGCGGGATCACTGCGCATGGCTCCGTCAACCGTAGCCTCGGTGCCAGTCCATCTGAGAGCGGTTGGCGACGAAAACACCGCCGGCTTCACCGTCGTGGTGGACCCAACTCGTGCCCGGCTTCTCGGCGTGCGTCGCGGCAACGGACTTGGACTCGATTCCGTTCTTATCCTGAACACCAACCAGACGGCACAGGGCAGGATCGGCGTGCTCCTTGCCCGCCCCGCAGGTGGCCATTTCGAACAAGGCCTGCACGAGGTCATTCAACTCGAACTGAAACTCCTCGGATCCCAATCCGCGTCCATCGCATTCACGGACGCCGTCGTGCGGAGGGAAGTGGTATCCAAGGACGCCCGCGTCCTCGCTACGGAATACCTGCCGAGTCAGATCCAAGTCGACGCCCCCCCGCAACCCGCCATCCCAAGGCTCCCACTGCGAACGCGGAACGGAACCATCCTGATGCGCTGGGATGCCGCCCAACCCGGGCACTACATTCTCGAGACCTCCGTGGACTTGCGCCAATGGAACATCGTCAACGAATGGAATGTCACCGGCCCGGCAACCCTCGAATTTCAGGACCCGGACTCAACCCAATCCGAACAGCGATTCTTCCGGATGCGCTGAGCCGGATTTCAGCTGGAAAACTCATCCAGGATCACCCGATCCGCGCCCCCGTCACGCATGGCTGGCGAGTGCCTGCTTCCTTCCACGGACGAACCTAGCCCTTCACGTACGCTTCCATGCCTAGGCACGAGCAGACCAGGTTGCGGTCGCCATAGACGTTGTCGACGCGGCCCACCGCTGGCCAAAATTTCCAGTCACGCAAGGCCGGAACCGGGAAGGCCGCCTGCTCGCGGCCGTAGGGCCTGTCCCATGTGTCCGCCGCCACCACGTCCGCCGTGTGCGGCGCGTTCTTCAGCGGGTTGTTCTTCGCATCCATTTCGCCGCGCTCCACCGCCATGATCTCCGCGTGGATCGCGATCATGGCATCGCAGAAGCGGTCCAACTCCGCTTTCGGCTCCGACTCCGTCGGCTCCACCATCAGGGTCCCCGCCACCGGGAAACTCAGCGTCGGCGCGTGGAAGCCAAAATCCATCAGGCGCTTGGCCACGTCCTCGGCGGTCACCAACTTGAAGTGCCTTAGATCCAGAATGCACTCGTGCGCCACCACCCCTTGGGCGCCGCGGTAGAGCGTCGGAAAAAAGGCTTCCAACCGCTTCGCCACGTAGTTGGCGTTCAGAATCGCCACCTTCGTCGCTTCGGTCAGCCCGTCTGCCCCCATCATCGCGATGTACATCCACGGAATCGGCAGAATGCTGGCGCTGCCCCACGGCGCGGCGCTGACCGCGCCAATCGGCGATTCGCCGCCCAGATTGACGACCGGATGCCCCGGCAGGAACGGCACAAGGTGCTCCGCCACACAGATCGGTCCCACCCCGGGCCCCCCACCGCCATGGGGGATGCAGAACGTCTTGTGCAGGTTCAAGTGGCAGACATCCGCGCCGATCGCCGCCGGGCTCGTCAAACCTACCTGCGCGTTCATGTTCGCGCCGTCCATGTACACCTGGCCACCCGCTTCATGGACCACCGCGCAAATCTCACGGATCGAAGCCTCGAACACCCCGTGTGTGCTGGGATAGGTCACCATCAGGCACGCCAGACTGGCCGCGTGCTCCGCCACCTTCGCATTCAGATCCGCGACATCAATGTTCCCATCCCGGTCACATGCCACCGCCACCACCCGCATGCCCGCCATGACCGCGCTAGCCGGATTCGTGCCGTGGGCGCTCGTCGGGATCAGACACACCGTCCGCCCCGCCTGCTCCCGACTCAAATGCCACGCCCGAATTACCAGAAGCCCGGCGTACTCGCCCTGGGATCCGGCGTTCGGTTGAAGCGAAACACCCGGAAATCCCGTGATCTCGGCCAGCCACAGTTCCAGTTCCTGGAACAACTGCTGGTACCCCGCCACCTGGTCCAGCGGCGCAAACGGATGGATCCGGGCGAACTCCGGCCAACTCACCGGAAACATCTCCGCCGCCGCGTTCAGCTTCATCGTGCACGAACCCAGCGGAATCATGCTGTGGCACAACGAAAGGTCCCGCGATTCGAGCCGCCGGAGGTACCGCTGCAACTCCGTCTCGCTGCGATACCGGTGAAATACAGCGTGCCTCAGATACGGCGTCTCCCGCCGCGGAAGAACCACGTCCTTGGGCGCGATCGTCGCCGCCGAAAAACCGGGGTCCTTGTCTCCGTTCAGGACCCGCAGCAAAAGGTCCACCTCCGCCTCGGTGGTCGTCTCATCCAGGGAAACCCCCACCCGCGCTGCATCCACCCGACGAAGATTGATCCCATGCGCCCGCGCCGCCTGATGAGCCGCCGCCGCGTCTCCGACCTCAATCGTCAGCGTGTCGAAAAAGACCGCCGTCGCCACCTTCCGCCCCAACCGTTCCAAACCCGCCGCCAACCGAGCCGTCAGCCCATGAACCCGGGTCGCAATCGCCGTAAGTCCCTCGGGCCCGTGGTAGCACGCATAGGCCATCGCCATGTTCGCCAGCAACGCCTGCGCCGTGCAGATGTTCGAAGTCGCCTTCTCCCGACGAATGTGTTGCTCGCGCGTCCCCAGCGACAAACGCAACGCCGGCCGTCCCCGCGCGTCCTTGGATACCCCGACCAGTCGCCCCGGCAGTCCGCGCTTTATCGAGTCCCGCGTCGCCATGAACGCCGCGTGAGGCCCGCCAAACCCCAGGGGAACGCCAAACCGCTGCGCACTCCCCACCGCAACGTCGGCGCCCATCTCCCCCGGCGACCGCAATAGCGTCAGTGCCAGCAGATCCGTTGCCACCACCACCATGACCCCCGCCGCATGCGCCGCCTCCACGAAGGCCCCAAAATCCTGCACCGTCCCATCAGTCGCGGGATAGGAAACCAAGGCCCCGAACATTCCCGATCCGAACCCGCACGCCGACAGCGGCCCAACCTCCACCTTCAGTCCCAAGGCTTCTGCCCGGGTCCGCACCAGATCGACGTTCTGCGGGTGGCAGTCCTCGGACACGAAAAAGGTGTCCCGCGCCGCCGCGCCGGCTTCACCCGCTTTCACCCGATGACACATCATCATGGCTTCGGCACAGGCCGTCGCTTCGTCCAGCAGGGAGGCGTTCGAAATTTCCAACCCGGTCAAATCGCCCACCAGGGTCTGAAAATTCAGCAACCCTTCGAGACGTCCTTGGGAGATCTCCGATTGGTAAGGCGTGTACTGAGTGTACCAGCCTGGGTTTTCCAGGATGTTCCGCTGAATCACCGGCGGCACGATCGTGTCGTAATACCCCATCCCGATGAACGATCGAAACACCCGGTTTCGACCGCCAATCCCCTTGAGCCGCGCCAGCGCCTCGGTCTCCGACAACGCCTCGGGAAGATTCATCCGCTTCTCCGACCGGATTCCCGCGGGCACGGCCGCCTCCACCAGCGCATCCAAACTCTCAAATCCGCAGACTCGCGCCATCTCGGCGATCTCCGAGGGCCTCGGCCCCACATGACGGCGCACGAAGGAATCCACGGGATAAACCGGATCGGAGGCAAAATTGAGTTTCACGGTTGCGGCTTGGGATGAAGGAGCGAGCAGTCGACGGGTGTCACCCGAAGAGGGCGCAAAATACTGGGTCGCGACACCGAGGCAAGCCAGCGCAAGCGATTCCAGTCCAACTTCTACGGGCGATTAGCCGGATGCCAACTGGACCAACCGCTCCTGGATCTGCCCGGTCCAGCGCCCCGCGTAACTCATCACCCGATAAACCTCCTCCAATCGCCCCATCGGCAACGCCGCCAACCGATCCGGAGAACCCGTCGGGGGCGCCGCATCCCAGACGTCGTTCATCGTCCGAAGCTCCCGATTGAGTTCAGATTCCCGCGCCGACACCTTGCCCTGCAAGCCCTTGACCTTTTCGACCCAACCCATGCCCTCAGTGAAAAGCCGCACCTTCAGCATTGGTGAAACCACTTGTCGCCGTTGCTCGAGAAACGCATCCACCTCCCGGCACAACTGACCCACCTCCACGAACAGGTCCATCGTGCCCGGCGGGATCTTCTGGATGTCCTTGGGCTTCGAACCCGCCTCCCATTCGATCAGGTGGAGCAACCGAGTCCTCGGTTCCTTCAAAACCTGATACGCCTCATTCAAAGCGGAAAAGCGCTGACCCGCCTCCCCCCGCACCGACTCCTCCGCTCCGTGAAACCGGTCCGGATGCAGTTCGGTCGACCTCTCCAAAAAGCGCGTTCGAAGGGCCTCCGGGTCGATCCAGGGACGACGGAGTTCACCCAAGCATCCGAAGTGGTCGACGCCGCGTCCTTCGTTCGTCATGGCGGAGACTTACTCCCTTCCCCCATCACGCACTGAAGCTCTCACCACACGAGCAACTCGTCGCTGCGTTCGGGTTGGTCACCTTGAAACCGCCGCCCTGCAGAGCATCCAGATAATCGAGTTCCGACCCGGTCACGTAGAGAGCACTTTTGGGATCCACCACCACCTGGACCCCCGCCGATTCCACCAAAATGTCGCGATTTTGAGGACGATCCTGGAGATCCATCTTGTATTGAAGGCCCGAACACCCTCCCCCGACCACGGCCACCCGCAAGACCCCCGCCGGCCGTCCCTGCTTTTGAAGCAAACCCCGTACTTTGTCCGCGGCAGAGCTCGTCAACCGAATCAACCGCTCATCGCCCCGTCGAAACGCCGCTGGCGCGGGCGTCGCATTCGTGGCTGCCAAGGTTCCTGCAATCATTGGGACCAACGTAGTAAGGCACCCTCCCACCGTCAACCATGCCCCCGGAAACCTTCTAAAAGAGACGGCCCCGGAGCCTGCAGACGCCGGGGCCATGCCCCTTGCTGTTCCGGCCATGGGCCCCTCCACGGCTTGGGGACAGCACCCAAATTTTTTCCATCCAACCATCTCGATACCCTCCTCCCCCGACTTCCGGATCGGGTCCTTGTTTCCAAGTCCTCGACCCAGCTCCTTTGTGCTCCCAATCCCCGGATCCGTCAACGGGAAGGTCTGCCCCTCGCTTGAGCCAGCTACCGCAAGCAACGGTCCACCGGGTCCATGCCCTCCAACGATAGCCATCAGCCCCGCTCATTCACACCCCCTCTCAGCTGCCGCACGGTACCGGCGTCCCGCCTTCCGTGGCGCCGGGAGTTTCACTCGCCGAAAGGCCTCCGGCTTCGCACTCCCGATGAAGGATGGGTGAATCGTCCATCCGTTCCACGAATTCCTTGTAGCCTTTTCGCGTCCAAAGCCGTCAACGCTGTGACAATCGGTGTCCCGCCACCCAAACCTTCCACCCCACCTCCGTCTAAGTTCATTCTGCCGTGCGGATGTCCATCCACTTCGTGGCGGCGTCCCCGTTCCCCGTGCTGCCATGCATGCCGATCATTTGTGTAACACACCGCCCGCGAGACAGTTGCACACCCAACGCCCCAGCCGTCTCCGCCCGTTCGCTCGCCGAGCTCTGATCGCCGCCACCCTAGTCCTGAGCTCCCTCCTCCTCGTGGGCCCCGGCTGCTCCAAACGCCACTATCGGGAAGCCGCCGACCGCCAGTCGTATCGAATCCTTCAACGGTTCGAGCAGAAGATCTTCGGTCACACCAACCAGTTCACCATCGACACCGCGTTCTCCGGCCGGGATCCCAAGTCCGTCACACCCGCCGAGATTCTCGAAAACCGCCAGGCCACGAACGGGCGCGTCCTGCACCTCGAAGACGTGCTCGAACTCGCCGTCAAGAACAGCCGCGAATTCCAGACCCAGAAGGAGCAACTCTACCTGACCGCCCTCAGCCTCACCGGCGCCGAGTTCGAGTTCTCCCCACAGTTCTTCGCCGAATCCGAAGCCCAAATTAGCGGTAGCCCTGAAGGCTCCGATATCGGATCCGTCCGCTCCCAGGTCGGTGTCAGCCAGCTTCTCGCCACCGGAGGCCGCTTGAGCGTTTCCCTCGCCAACGATCTCCTCCGCTATTTCACGGGCTGGTCCTCCTCAGGAAGAAGCTCCCGCGACTCCGCCATCAACATCCTCTCCGTCAATCTGAGCCAACCCCTGCTCCGCGGCTTCGGCCGCAACAGCCCCCAGGTCGAAGCCCTCACCCAGGCCGAACGCAACGTCGTCTACGCCATCCGTTCCTACACCCTTTACCAGCACCAGTTCGCCGTCGACATCGTCAACAATTACTTCTCACTGCTCGCCCAGAAGGACAATGTCCGGAACAATTACACCAACTACCTCCGCCGCGCCTACCTCACCGAATACACCGAAGCCCGCGCCGTCGATCGTGAACGCCGCGCCTCCGTCGACGACGCCCGCGCCTCGGAAATCGCCGCCCGCAACGGCTATATCAATTCCGTCGCGGGCTACCTCAATAGCCTCGCGTCCTTCAAACTCCGCCTCGGCCTCCCCATCAGCGAAGTCATCCGCCTCGACGACTCCGACCTCGAAGATCTGGTCCAGGTCGGACTCATCCCAGTCGACATCGACCGCGTCGCCGGATTCAGAATGACAGCCAATCAGCACATGGACATTCTCAACGCCATCGACCGTTTTGAGGACACCAAGCGCAAGATCCGGCTCGCCGCGGACGCCTTGAAACCCGGCCTGCTCCTCACCGGCGGTGCGACTCTCGTATCAGAGGAACCGTACGACTATGCCAACTTCGATCTGAACCAGGTCCGGTACACGTCCGGCATCGCCCTCGATCTCCCCGTCAACCGACTTCGCGAGCGAAACACCTACCGGGCATCCCTGGTTTCGTTCGAATCCTCCATCCGTTCGCTCAGCCTGACTCTCGACAATTTCAAGGACCGCATCGAGGAAGGGCTGCGCACCCTTGAACAGCGCCGCTTGAATTACTTGAACGCCCAGGCGTCCCTCGAGGTCGCCGAACGCCGGGTCGAGATGAACGACATGCTCTTCACCGCCGGCAGGGTGCAGGTCCGGGACGTCCGCGAAGCCCAGGACCAGCTGATCAGCAGCAAGAACGCCCTCACCCAAACGATCACCGCCTACCTCCAGGCCCGCCTTCAGCTCCTTCTCGATCTCGGAATGCTCGCCACCGAAGGCTCCAAGTTCTGGCTCCAGGACCCCCTCGCCGCCCGCCTGACCCCCGACATGCGCGGTCCCGGACCGCTGCAGATGCCCGATAACGAACTCATCCCCCCCGACCGCTTTCTCGAACCGTTGCCATGAATTCCCCCATCAACGCGGCCCGTTCCCTGCCCCGCCGCCCCATCCTTCTTCTCGGCATCGCCGCCGTCTTTGCCCTGGTCCTCTTCTCCTGGCTGCTCCGCCCGAAAACGAGCCTCTCCAACACCGCCTACTATGACGTGCGCCGAGGCGATTTCACCGTCTCTATCGTGGAGGGTGGAACCCTTGCCGCCGTCAGCGAGGTGAGTATCCGCAACGAAGTCGAAGGCACCGCCCGCATCATCTTCATCGTTCCCGAAGGTTCCTACGTGAAGAAGAGCAACCTGCTCATCGAACTCGACTCAGCCCAGGCCCTGGACCAGGTCAACCAACAGCAGATCAATCTGGAGAAAGCCCAGTTCGCCCTCATCCAGGCGGAAGCCCAGCTCGACATCCAACGCAGCACCACCAACAGCGACATCCGCGCCGCCCGCCTCAAACGCGACTTCGCCATACTCGATCTCCAGAAATTCCAGGAAGGCCAGCGCATCGTCGACCTCATCGAAGCCAGCAACAAACTCGTCCAGGCCGAGGCCCAACTGTCCGTCAATCTTGACACCTACAAAAACACCACCAACCTCGCCGCCAAAGGCTACGAAACCAAACAGAAGGAAGACGGCGATTTCCTCTCCGTCATGGGCAACAAGAACTCCCTCATCGTCGCCAGCAACCAGCTCTGGATGATCAAGGAATTCACCCATCGTAAACAACTCGTCCAACTCACTTCCGACGTCGAAGAGGCCGACAAGGAACTCGAACGCGTCATCGCTCAAAGCCAGCGCCGTATCGCCCAATTCGTCGCCGATCTCCTCACGCAGTCGAATACGCTCAGTCTCAATCAGAAGAAACTCGACCGCGACCGCAAGAATCTCGATGCCACCAAGATTTTCGCCCCCCAGGATGGGCTGGTCGTCTACAACGTCTCCGAAAACCGGTTCTCCAGCGAATCCCTCATCGAGGAGGGTGCCACCGTCCGCAATCGCCAGGAACTCATCAAGCTCCCCGACGTGTCCCGCATGAAGGTCACCGTCAAAGTCCACGAGTCGTACGTGAACATGATCACGCCCGGCCTCCCCGCCTACGTCATCCTCGATTCCATGCCCGACCAGCGCTTCGCCGGCATCGTCGCCAAGGTCGCCCTTCTCCCGGACTCCCAGGCCCGCTGGGGGAATCCCAACCTCAAGGTCTACAATACCGAGATCCATATCACCGATGATCTGCCCGATGTGAAACCCGGCGTCTCCGCCAAAGCCGAAATCATCATCACCAACATCTCCGACACCCTCTCCGTCCCCATCCAGGCCGTCACCACCGCCCGCGGCCGTCAGGTCGTCTATGTGCCCAACGGCGACGAACCAGAACCACGGCCCATCGAAGCCGGCATGTACAATACCAAGTACATCCAGATCCTCTCCGGGCTGAAGGAAGGCGAACGCGTGCTCCTCGCCCCGCCGTTCGATACCCAGGAAAAGGACCTC
>Ga0335394_10000883_pt1 | contig 33074 bp, 25 predicted proteins | sample MAT03_FD_205741 | JGI IMG/M metagenome (GOLD analysis project Ga0335394, IMG submission 205741) | Freshwater microbial communities from Lake Fryxell liftoff mats and glacier meltwater in Antarctica - MAT-03 (spades assembly) (version 2) ...
TATTGCGCGGTGGAACCACACTGAACCCTTCCCGAACTCAGAGGTGAAACGCTCCCACGGCCACGATAGTTTAGGGGTAGCCCTACGCAAAAATAGCTCGATGCCAGGTTTCATTTTTTAAACAAAACCTCCAAGCTCACATAAGAACTTGGGGGTTTTTGTTTATCATGAATTTAGTTTGGGAAAAATTGCGATGACTCAAGAACTTTGGGATTTAAGAAAGTCTATTCTTGAGGGGAAAACGGAATTCTCGTGGTGACTGAAACAAAGATAACTATAAAGCGGATAGGTGGGTTTCTAAGTCCTCACAAAAAGGGAGAGAAACATATTTTGTACGAGGATATTTTAGATTTATAACGAATCCATAATAAATCCACTTATCGAAATGGAAGGTAAGCTCTCACTGGTTAACTTGGTTGGAGATAGGGACAATCGGCAAATTATGATGAGAGTTGGCCGATCGCATCACTCCATCAAACGCGATCGCTCTCAATCCCTAAATCAAGGATGTAAAATATACATCTGCGATCGCTATAGCGGTTCTCGGTTCAGTGAGGTACAAGAACCCCACCCCCAACCCCCTCCCCGCAAGCGATGAGCTTGCTCTGATGTACCTCATCTGATTAAGAAACGCTATACCTTCGGTTTTAACTTAAGCATGAGAGTCACCTCCCATTCTTAGGTTAAAGGGTTATCGCCCTCTCCCTGTCGTCCCGTGCCCCCCTCGCCTTGTGGTGCTGACATGATTTGCTTTTGCTGTTCTTGTAGCCAGGTTTCAAAGAGTTCATTCAGCAGTCGCACTTTCATAAATTCATCCAGTTGTGCGGGGATAAATTTTTCTAGCCGCAAAATCACAAACCAGTCAGCGATGCGGGTAGGGGGCAATATCTGACCTGGTTGACTGCTAGATAGCATTTGCACCATTACCGGATGTAATGCATTCAGTTCAATCGGGCCTACTAAGCCTCCAGTTTGGGCTTCTGGCCCGAGTGAATATTCACGCGCCAAGTCAGCAAAAGAGTTTTCTTTTGCCTGAATGCGGAAGTAAAGTTCTTGAGCAATTCCCACATCCTGGGTTCGCAGTAGAGAATAAATTACTTTGTCTAGTTTTGTCTTGGACTGAAAAAAGTAGGATTCCAGTTTATTACCCCAAGTAGCTTGCTTGAATTTTTCAATTTTAAGCTTACGAGTGATAATAACTTCTAGTTGTTCGGGAGTCAGCCCTTGATGCGCCATCCAAGCCTGGATGTCTTCTTCATTTTTGAACTGTTTTTCGCTGAAAAACTGCTGTTTAGCTTGGGCTACTTCCTCAGGTGTACACTCTATTACTACCTTAGCGGAGCGTGAGTTTTGCTCTATCGCCTCATCGATGATTAATTCCCGCTGCAACTGTGGCAGCATTTGGTAACTTGTCAGTAAGGAAATCAGTTCACTAGCTGTGATTGCACGATTACCGATTTGGATCGCTTCAGTCATTAGCTTTCGGGCATCTTAAGAATATCTGGTCTGTCAAAGAAGCTAAACCGTAGCCCATTCACTGGGAGCTTTTGTCTTAATCTTACCGAGTTAGGGACGCTAACCTCAGTTTGGTAATAATTAAATAGTGGCTTTAACATACTTTAGAATATACAGTTTATATGAGTTTTTATCAAAGATTTTACGTAAATACGACCAGATGTGAAGAAAAGGACGAAGACCAAATGACTAATGACTAATGACTAATGACACTTCTCGCCACTGCAACATAGAAGACGAAGTTATCAGACTGAGCTAGGTGCTTTGAGACAACGCTCTCCTAACAAAGGTGTTTTTAGTTAACCAGAAATACTCACTCTATAGCGAGTCTCATTTGAATCTGACTTTTCCCGTTATCTTTTTAGTAGAGCGATGTTTACGATGGGCTGCGCCTACGCTCACTATACCAAAGTCCTATTATGTATCACGCAACCAAAAATTCTAACGTTTACAACGACTCTAAATAGTTCAGAAGATCCGCCATTTCTTGGGCACTAGGTTGGAATTTGGGCATTGGCGGGGTTTCGCCACTGATCACCTGGCGAATCAGTCCATATCGAGACTTGTGCTTTGAGACAGCTTGCAAACTGGGCCCTACTCGCCCGTCTGCTTCCAAGCCATGACAACCAGCACAGTTAATTTGAAAGATCGCGTGTCCTTGAACTGGGTTTCCTGTCAAGGATAGAACACTCTTGACGTATGGATCGGAGGCTTGAACCAGCTGAACACCAAAAAAGCCCAAAGGGACTGCTAGCAGTATAGCCAGCGTCAATAAAACGATCCGCTGAATCAAAATTTCAGGTTTGGTAATCTGGTTATCCAAAAGGTTTGCTGTGAAGTCTAGGTGTGCTAAAAAGTTTTCATTTCCTACACATAGCTTAAAAGTTCTTGATTGTGTCTGCAAGCACAGAAGACTATTTTCTTGTGAGCAGTCGCCCTCCAAAAAGGCTGTATGGCGCAGGATTCATACGAAATTTGGTAAAATCAAAAACAGGCAACGAATATTTAATAATTACACACAGGAGATTTACAGTGGTTGAACCCCTATTATCAGGTATTGTCCTTGGTCTAGTTTTCGTCACCCTCGCCGGACTGTTTTACGCTGCCTATAAGCAGTATAAGCGCCCCAATCAGTTAGGGGGGTAAGCAGGGCTGAGTTTTGTTAGCGGATAGCTATGGTTTAACCTATGCTGAGTTTTGAGTGGGAAAACGAGGGGGATGAGGGAGACAAAATAAAATTTTCTCCTCCTGCTCCTTTGTCTGCCCCCTCTTTTCTCATTGGACAATTCTATAGAAAGTAAGTGATGTGTTGCCGTAAACTTTCTCGCGGCAAATTTCCCAAGCAGGAATTTCTGGCGGTTTCCAACCTTGTGAGGCGTGTTCAACTGCGATTTCACCGCTAGGATCTAAAAGTTGATAGTGAGCGATCGCTTCTAATACTGGCTGGTACAATCCACTGGCATAAGGTGGATCAAAGTAAATTCTATCGAATTGCTTACCTGATAAAATCTTTAACTGTTGGACAATATCTCCCCGCAATACCCGAAATTCTTGCTCGGCATTAGCTACCTGCTGCCAATTTTGTTGGATGGTGGCACAGGCTCGGCTCGATTGTTCAATTCCCACTACTAGGCTGGCTCCTCTACACAAAGCCTCTGCGCCCATTGAACCAGTACCGGCGCACAAATCTAGCCAGCGACAACCTGCAATTTCTCCCTGCCAAATATTAAATACTGCCTCCCTTACCCGCCCACTGGTGGGTCTAGTTTCTTTTCCTGGTAAAGTTTTTAGCTGGCGATTCCCGTAAATTCTCAGGCTCATTGGTTATTAGTCATTGGTCATTAGTCATTGGTCACTTGTACTGAGCGTAGTCGTTGGCGCAGCCTCTCGTAAGAGAAGTATTAGTCATAAGTTTTAGACAAAGGACAAAGGACAAAGGACAAACAACAAATAACAAAAATAGTATTAGGCAGGAATTTTTTCGCGGACTTGAGCAACAAAATTAGATAGGATTTGCAATCCGATATTAGAGGATTTTTCGGGGTGAAATTGGACTGCCATCAGGTTTTCGTGGGCGATCGCAGCTGTGACAGTTTGAGTACCGTGGGTAACGGTTGCTGCACGAATTAGCGGGTCTATTGGGTCAACATAGTAAGAATGGACAAAATATACCCAAGGATCGGACGGTAAATGCTCCCACAAAATACTTTTTGGTTGAGTCATTTCTAGTTGATTCCAACCCATGTGAGGAATAGTGATGTCAGGTTCTGAGCGAAACCGCCGCACTTTTCCTTTGATAATTCCTAGTCCTGGTTGAGTACCTTCTGCACTTGATTCAAAGAGAATTTGCAATCCTAAACAAATTCCCAAGAACGGTTTACCAGATGCGATCGCTTCTTTAATAGGTTGTTCCAAACCACGCGATCGCAGGTGTTGAACTGCTGGATCAAATGCTCCCACTCCCGGCAGGACTATTGCATCTGCCTGCTCTAATTCCTTTGGAGAATAAGTAACATTAGGAGTTGCTCCAGCTTTTTCCAAGCCTTTACAGACTGAGTGCAAATTTCCCATCTCGTAATCTACGACCGCAATTACTGGCATTCACCTGCTCCTTGTAAATTTATTATGGAGGGTTTTTCTATTCTAAATAATATTTGTTATGAAGAAAAGAATTCTATTAATTTCTTTTGACATTTGCCTAAAAGATCAAGAGTCGAATTTTTCTGATGATTTATTACTTGAAGTTACCAAACTTGATCTGATACCAACTGACTTAATTTTTTTACGCCAGTTACCCGTAGATGTGCAACTTGCCAGTACTCAGGTAATGGAAAAAATAAATCCAATTCAACCTGATTACATCATCTGTTGTGGCATAGCTGTAAGCCGTACATAATTAAGTGGGGAAGCAGTTGCTAAGTAAGTAGGCGAGAATAAATCAGATTAGATTAAGTAATGTAAAAAGCCTTGAGATTATTTTGTAGTCATGACTTTAGCCCTCATTTGAGGACTAAAGTCCTGACTACAAACTTTTAATTATTTACACCGCTTTACTTAGCTGTAAAGAAATTGTTTTGCAAACAGCAGTTGATTTAGAAGAAATTAGTGACGGGAGCAGCAGGGATTGAGATTAGTCACGACTGCGGGAAATTTATCTGTGTTAGCGTAGTGTCTTGCAGAGAGCACTTGAGCCAAAAATAACCACGGTACGTTGTATATTTGCCCACGTTGCGGTTCTCACTCAAGAAAATTTGATGGGGATTCTTGGAGATTCCGTATTAATTATTAACAAGCTGGCACTTTCATAAAGTTCTTAGTGTCTGTATGGTGAAAGGAATCTCTAAGTATATGTTGCCATTGTTACTAATTTTTCCAATTGCTCAATTAACTCCTGCCACGCCACCACCTGAAGAAGTTGTACAACTACAAGAAGTGCGTCCTTTACCAGGCCAATTGGATACAGTGCCAACGTTTAACAGCAATAGTCCAGAATTGGTTTTGAAAGAAGGAATTTTACTCTCTACCTTTCCACCAGATGGCAAAAAAGTGCCAACGGCGCATCTGAATTTTCCCTTTCGAGGACGATTTGATATTTTTGCCCACCATATTGCTAGGGCTGAACCAGCAGAGAATTTGCGTAGGCGTAGCCCGTCGGAGACATCGCTCTATCTAGGGATAATTTTGCATAACCCTAGTTCGGAAGCAGTGAAGGTGAATATTTGGCAGGCGGCGAGTTATTTGAGTCAACCGGATGCACCATTTATTCAGCTACCATCTTTTAGCCAAAATCTTTTGGGTAGAATTTTTGCCGGCCCAGGCGATCGCGTCATGTCTGATATTTTAAGGGGACGGCGACAAGAAATTTTTCCTGCCCAAATTGAGATTCCAGCAGGGCAAAGTCGGATGTTACTAAATTTACCAATTCCTGTGCAGGGATTGACACCACCTCTCAATGGTCGGTCTACATTGATCCGATTGCAAAGTAATGGTACTGTCTATGCAGCTAGCCTAGCTATGTTTGCACGAGTTAATCCCGATGGCAGTGAGCGATCGCCGACTCTAGAAGAGTGGCAAAATTTACTAGATAATGGTGATTTAGCTGGGCCACGGGATAAAGCGCCCACTCCCTTAGAAGAAACTGGCAAGCCAAGAATTTATGGGCGTGTTGCTGGAGTGGCTGCTGGTTCACGATGGAGAGCTTTATTAGTAGATAATCCTAAAGCCAGGTATCTAACTATTCCCCAGGCTGGTCAAGCGTTTTCTTACGCTCTAAGTAGCCTGCATGGTGGTACCTTAGGAACTGGTCAAATTCAAAGTGCGCCTATGCTGGTGCGCTATCCTGACACCGCATATCGCGCTCATGGCAACTATGGAATTCAATATAATCTCAAGTTGCCGCTATACAACAATACTCAAAGTCTTCAAACTGTGAGTGTATCCATACAAACACCACTCAAGGAGGATCAGTTAGTCAAACCAGGGTTACGCTTTTTTAGTACACCAGCCCGTCAAGTATTCTTTCGAGGGACAGTGCGGGTACGTTACAGAAATGACCAAAATCAACCACAAACTCAGTTTGTGCATTTAGTGCAAAAGAGAGGTCAAGCAGGGGAACCGTTAGTTTTATTAAATATGAAACCAGGCGATCGCTCTTTGGTAGAAGTTGACTTTCTCTATCCGCCGGATGCTACACCACCGCAAGTTTTAACAGTTTCAACTCAAGCTGAACCTCGGTAATGAGTTATGGGTAATGGGTAATAGCTTTTCTCCAATTACCTATTACCAAAAAATATTAGTCAGCTGATTCACTTTACTGCACACAGGTCATAGATAACTTGTTCGGAGCGATCGCTTACCTAATAGGGCGGTAAATGTGATCCGTGAATTAACTTCTTCATATTGATAAAACTTTTCACCCCAAATTTCTGTATTTAGGCTGAATATTTATTCCGCCCCATGCGTTGCAATAGAAATAGCAGACTATAGCAGGCAATAAAGGAACGGCATGGCAAGCCATCAAAAAATCAATCAAGAAACTGAGTTAAATTCGCTCCAGAACCTTATTGGAATCCTGATTTTACTGGTAGAGGATGAGCCAGATATTGCAGATTTGCTCACCTTCGTTTTGGAAGCAGATGGTGCAGAGGTGATCGCTTTAAGCGATGCAGAAGCAGCCCTTGGTTTGATAGAATCGCTTCATCCTGATATTCTGCTGTGCAATGTGAAATTGCCCGATCATGATGGAAATTGGTTAATTGAGCAAATTCGAGTGCATTCTTGCCTATCCTTAAGACAGTTACCTGCGATCGCTATCACTTCTTATACACGGGAAGTCTCAAGTCATAAGGCTTTGAATGCTGGCTTTAATCGATTTTTAGTCAAGCTTGAAAGTCCAGATGAAATCGTAGGTGAGATTGTTCAGCTGCTATCTACCGAAATTTAAATATAAATATTTAGTACTTATGTCGTTTTTAATACTTGTATTTCCATAGATGCTGGGAGGTACAGCTAGCTGTACGCTCCTACAAATGACTCTAACTTGGAAACTAAACCCTAAGTGGCTAGGGTGAAATATTGGATATATTTGTTAACTTTATTGAAAACCTTTTGCTGGCTTTTTTTGCCCTTTACTCTTAGGCTTGGATTTGTTAACTTCTCCTAAAGCTTCTTGAAATAAATTGTGTAGGTGTATAGGGACACTAGCAATTTCTGGTAACTCTGGCTCAATAGGTTTATTGAATTCTTGCAAAAGTGCGTCCAAGTCGCTTTCAAGACGAAACTCTGGACGTTGCAGAAATGTTTGCAACACATTTTCTAATTTACTTGAATACTGTTGTGCTAATCGATGCCAAATAAAAGCATTAATACTTTTATCTTCAAGGTAGTAGCGAACTAGTTTTTCAGCCCCTTGAACACTTTGCCAGTCCTCTGCCGATAAAATTGCTTGTACCTTACTATATGTTGGTAAAAACATTTGTCCCCAACGGGGATGAGAAAGAGCAGTTACCTGTTCTGCTTTCTTGAGTTCAGGAGGCAAATCAACCTTTGGCATAACCATTTTGCTATTACTGTTTTTGCTGTTCAACATCTGAGAGACTACGTTGGAATCAGCACCAAATTCTTCTGCTGCTGCTTTTATTTCATCGTCTCCAATGCCAGCTGCTTCTGCTACTTCAGCCAAAGACTTAGAAGTATCAATTCCTGCTTCTGCAAAGCGGTTTTCAGTAATTAATTCTTGGAATTCAGCTATTTTTTTATTAAGGTGGTATCCAGATAGTGTGATTTCATCAGTGCCAAAAAAGTCCACAAACTGCTGATGATATTGTCCTACTGACTGCCAAGCTTCTTCTAGTAAGTCTGGAGCATCGCTGTAAAGATTACTTTTATAGTTTTCTTTGAAATTACCAATTGCTACAGCTAGTTTTGGTTTACCTAATTTACCCATTATTGTGTAGGGGCCAGAAAACATCCAGTAGCTATCGGTAACAGGAGAAATCCGAGTTAGTAAAATTTCTCCTACTTTCAACCGAGATATTGCCTGTAATGTTTGAGTATTGTTTGGCTTGACGATGTAGCATTTATCTGTCAACCAGTTCGTCAATTCAAAGCCATCAGGTAGAATATTCGTTATGGCAAATAAGCCAATAAAACTATGATGCCAGCTGTTGATCAGGTTGCGATCGCTTTCTTCTAAATCTGGATTGCTTTCGATAAACAACTCTAATGGAGATTTATCACCGACTTTCCCGGCTGTCAGAAAGCTATCGATAGTTAAGTCCTGCTGTGTACTATCCCCACTTCCACGGCGCAACTGTGCGGCTGCATAAGTTTCCAGTGCTTGTGCTAGTTCGCCTTCAGCATCAAGGACAAAATCAACTAAGGCTTGTTTTAATTGGTGCGATCGTTCTAATATGACATCCACAAGTTAATCTCTCGGTGCAACAGATGTAGATTATAGCTCTTGGGAGAATTACAGCATCTAGCTATTGCTAGATTTATGCGGATTTAGCCGTAAAGCTTCTTTTAAACTAGATACAAGGCATCACACAAGGTCATTACAAATGGTTGCAACTCCAAATTCTAGCTATATTTCTCCAGAAGACTATCTCAAAGGAGAAGAAACCAGTCCTATCAAGCATGAATATAGACAGGGACAGATTTATGCAATGGCAGGGGCAAGTAATGCCCATGTCATTATTTCTCTTAATATTGCTTCAATGCTGAGAAATCATTTGCGCGGAAGTGGATGTCAGACTTATATCTCAGACACCAAAGCACATATTGAGTCGATTAATATCTATTACTACCCCGATGTTATGGTAAGTTGTGACCAACGAGATAGAGCTTTTAACAACTTTCTGCGTTACCCTTCGTTAATTGTAGAAGTGCTATCTCCGACAACAGAAGCTTTTGACCGAGGTGACAAATTTGCTGACTACCGACAGATGGAGTCACTTCAGGAATATGTACTTGTGAGTCAAACTCGGTTAAATGTTGAGTGTTTTCGCCGTAACCCAGAGAAACAATGGGTACTTTATCCCTATGGGCGAGAAGATATCATTCATTTGGCAAGTGTAGATTTTCGGTGTGCTGTTGCAGATTTATATGAGGACGTTACTTTTGAATCCCCCTAATTGACTGACTACTAGCTCGAAAGGTAGAAACCAGAATATTGAGGATTTAAAAATGTGTTTTTAGAGAGCAAAATAAAAAGGCAAAAGAAAATTTTCTTTTGCCTTTTTGGTTTTTACCTTTTAATAGAGACGGTAAATTTCAAGTCTCTATTCATCGTCAAAATCATCGTCCTCGTCTTCCTCTTCTTCCTCGAAATCGTCGTCATCTGCTACTTCATCGGCGATTAATTCATCTTCCTCATCTAGAACTGACCTTTCTGCACGTCTGCTACCAAAACCAGATTCCCCAAGAGTAGGAGAATCTAAATTATAGGTGCGGGCTGTGCGGTCATCTAAGACCATATCCAGGGGATCATCAACTTCATCCAAGACACTACTGGTAATCTCAGCAGCATAGTCTTCAATCGCACCGGGTTCATCATAGGTATTGTACCCAGTACCAGCCGGAATCAATCGCCCGATAATCACGTTTTCCTTTAATCCGCGCAGCCAGTCGGATTTGCCTTCGATAGCTGCTTCGGTAAGTACCCGTGTTGTCTCTTGGAAGGATGCGGCGGAAATAAAGCTGTCGGTGTTCAACGATGCTTTGGTGATACCCAACAATACTGGGGTATACTGTGCCCTAGCACCGCCTGTAATTGCCATAGCTTCGTTCACCTGCTCAACTTGGCGCAGTTCCACCAATTCACCAGGAAGCATGGTGGTGTCACCACCATCATCAATCCTGACTTTGTTGGTCATCTGGCGAACAATGACTTCAATGTGCTTATCGGAAATATCAATCCCTTGAGATTGATACACCATTTGCACTTCATTCACCAAGAATGACTGTACCTTCTGCAAAGCATGACTAGCACAAGCATAGATGCCGTCTTCGGAACCCAGGCTAAAGAAGATTTCCAAAATTTCGTGGGGATTGGATGGGCCATCGGTTAATGGTTGTCCCGCTAACACAATCGATCCATCTGGCACAATCAAATTTTGTCCTGGCCCTAGAGGATAATCTGTTACTACGCCATTTGATTCTACGACCTTGATAGCGATCGCTTCATCACCACTTTCAGCGTAAACTACCTTAACTTCACCCCCCCGGCGACATAAAATGCACGCTTCTTTGGGTTTACGAGCTTCAAGTAGTTCCTCAATCCGGGGCAAACCTTGAATAATATCTCCAGTTTTGGCGCGTTCAAACACCAGCAACACCAAGTTATCACCCCGTTGTACCAAATCGCCGTCTTCTATCTGCAACACAGCACCAGGGCTGACTCGATAAGGGCGACCGATACGGGTAGTAACAACGTAGTTTTTAGTACTCAGGGCTGATTCTTCACCAGATGCAGCAGTGGCACTTTTGATATCCACTACTTGTCCTGATTCTGGGGCAAAAACGCCAGGAGCAACTTCTGTACCTTCTACTAGCAAGTCACCCACTTTCACTTTAGGCTGAGTACTAGTATTAATGGTCAGCCTGTCAGCGTCGCGCAACACTAAGCAGCGACGCACGTTTTCGGTTCCTTTGCGGACGCCCCGCACTTCCCCGCCTTCTTTACACAAGATTTGGGTACGTGCCACTACAGATCCAGGGGCTATGGTAAGCCCATCGTGTACCTCAAGTGTGGTTTCGGTACTTCCTTGGGTGGCATCGGCGGTAATGTCTCGACGAATTACCAAGGATTCCAAAATTACCAGTTGTAAACGTTGAACTTCTGGGTCTTCAGTATCCTCTACTAATTCAATATCTGCTGCAAGGGGTGAAGCATTATGGTCTTGTTCCCCTTCTTGCTCAATTTCCAGCACTAGCTGGGTTCGCAGCAGTTCCACACCTTCAACAGATTTGACGCGTTCTGAATCTTTGTAAGGTAGTCGTTGCACAGCCCGCAACTGAATTGATCGCCCGGTTTGTTGACTTACCGATGTAGTTGATGGCACATCTGGATTATCGGGTACGGCAAACTCAACTACTGGACGACTCAACAGGGCGGGCCCTTCTGGTGTCTCCACATACTGGATATAACGCAATTCCGTGGCGACGTTGCCTTGGAATTCCTCACCTGGTTGGATGAAGGTGTTATCTCGCCCGATGACTGATTCTGGATCGTCCACCATCAGCAGTTCCCCAGGTTTAACCACAACTTCCCGCAGGATGTCGTTTTTCTGGGTAACTTCTATTACACCACTGTTTTGGCAGAAGATATCTTTTACTACCTCAGTGCCAGCTTCCACAAACTGACCATCTTCTACCAACAGCAAGGAGATATCTTTATTAACTTCGTGGCTTTCTTCGGGAATCCACAACAGTGTACCGCCTTGCACGACTTCATAACCCAGTTTGGCTTTGCCTTTTTTCTGGACTTCTACACCCGCAAATTTCAAGAAACCACCAGTGGTTGTCCGATAGCGGTCATCAATTAACTCAGCTACTACTTGACTATTTTGCACTTTTGTGCCTGGTGTAGCCCGGAGGTTGAATACTTGGTTGTTGCCAGTGGAGACTAAGTAATTATTACGACCTTGGGAACTTTGCACTGTCACCGTTGCCTGGTCTAGTACCACAGAAGCGGTGATAATCTCAATTTCCCTAGTACTCTTACCTGGGGTAGCTTCTGGCAAGCGCACGACACCGCCGTGCAAACTACTTAACTTGGTTTCTGCTAAAACTCCATTAGAGGCGATCGCATCACCATTTTTGACAAGCAATTCTGCACCAGGCGGCAAGTTATAAACTTCCCCAGACAAAATCCAAATCAAGCCACCCCGTGCGGCTGTGGTTGTGGTATTACCTTGACGGTCGGTTTTTTGTTCTGGAACTACTTCGGCAAATTGCACTTCCCCTGCTAAGTCAGAGGCTACATCTTTAACTGCTTTTTCTGTATTAGTCCGAGTTGTGCGTCCACCAAGGGCAACCTCTGCCAACAACTGACCTTGTTTTACCTTAATTCCATCAAATACATATAGTGTTGAACCTTGGGTAAGATGAACCTCTTGGTTCTCTGGGGTAACATCACCTACTTTTGTTGGCTCCAAAAGCAGGATGCCATTAGCCTCAACATACAGGGCATCTTCCCCGTGGCGGGTACGATATGTTCTAGTCTTCAGTTTGCGGGGAAGCTTGACAGTTCCATCGATTTTGGAACGAACTTGTTGCGCCACTTCTCCAGTAAACACACCACCTGTGTGGAATGTCCGCATGGTTAGCTGGGTACCAGGTTCACCGATACTTTGGGCGGCAATAATCCCCACAGCTTCGCCCAAGTCCACCATCTTGGCGTGGGCTAAACTCCAGCCGTAGCAGTGTTGACAGACAGAACGTGCAGCTTCACAAGTTAAGGGACTCCGCAGCACAACTTCTGCTACCCCAGATTTTTCGATTTTCTTCGCCAAGTCCTCAGAAACTGGGGTATTGCGTGGTGCAATTACTTCTTTTGTCACCGGATGCAGCACATCTTCGGCAATTACCCGTCCCATCAAGCGGGTTCCTAGAGGGATCAAGGTTTTGGCACCTTCTGTCATTGGTCGAATGGCAATTCCTCTGGTAGTGCCGCAGTCAAATTCCCGAATAATCACATCCTGAGATACGTCCACCAAACGCCGGGTGAGATAACCAGAGTCAGCCGTCCGCAAGGCAGTATCCACCAATCCTTTTCTGGCACCGTAAGACGAAATAATATATTCCGTCACAGTCAGTCCTTCACGGAAGTTGGTTTTGATGGGCAAATCGATAATTTCCCCTTGAGGATCTGCCATCAGTCCCCGCATCCCCACCAATTGCCGGACTTGAGATATATTACCTCGTGCCCCTGAGAATGCCATCATGTATACGGAGTTCAGGGGATTAGTCTTCTTGAAGTGAACGACTACTTCATCTTTCAAGGCTTCACTAGTACCATTCCAAGTATCGATTACCTTTTGGAAGCGTTCTACTTCAGTGATTTCTCCCCGTTGATAACGGGTTTCAGTAGCGCGAATTTCTTCCTCGGCTGCCTCTAAGAGCAATCGCTTAGTTGGTGGTATCATCAAGTCATCTACACTGATGGAAACCCCTGCTTTGGTAGCGTAGCGAAATCCCAAATCTTTCAGTTTGTCCGCCATCACTGCGGTTCGTGCCGTACCATAATGCGTAAAGGCCCAAGAAATTAAATTTCTCAGTTGACCCTTATCAACCACCCGATTGCGAAAAATCATTTTTTCGTTAGTCATTAGTCATTAGTCCTAAGTCATTGGGCATTGGGCATTGGGCATTGGGCATTGGGCATTGGGCATTGGGCATTGGGCATTGGGCATTGAGCATTGGTAATTTTTCCCATTCGCTATGCCCCATGCGCCATGCCCTACTCCCTAACTTGCTAGTGCTTCCTGAATGGCATTGTTGTAAATAACGCGGCCAGGAGTTGTGTATATATACTGTGAAAGTACATTGCCTTTAGCGTCTTGTCTGACTCGACGAAACTTATAGAGTAATGTGCGGGTACCATCCTCGTTTTCCGTCACTTTGACGGGTTCTGTATCCGGTTGGTCTGATTCTATTTCACCGTCAAACCGCACGTAAATATAGGCGTGCAAGTCAATTTGATCTTGCTGGAAAGCCATAATTACATCCTCTAGCGAATAAAAGTGCTTTCCTGCACCTTTTGTCGCACCGGGATTTTCTGCTGTTAAATAATACGCTCCCAACACCATATCTTGGCTAGGCGTAATGATGGGTTTACCCGTGGCTGGTGACAAAATATTGTTAGAAGCCAACATCAACAACCGCGCCTCAGCCTGACTTTCTAACGACAGAGGGACGTGTACCGCCATTTGGTCGCCGTCAAAGTCGGCGTTAAACGCTGGACACACCAGAGGATGCAGTTGAATCGCTCTACCTTCTACCAAAATTGGTTCAAAAGACTGAATACCCAAGCGGTGCAATGTTGGTGCCCGGTTTAGCATTACAGGGTGTCCTTCAATCACCTCTTCCAGCACATCCCAAACACTGGGATCATTACGCGATATCAGCTTTTTCGCAGCTTTGATGTTATTTACCATGCCGCTACGAATCAGGCGGTTAATCACAAATGGTTGAAATAGCTCAATTGCCATTTCTCTAGGCAAACCGCACTGGTGAATTTTCAGCTTTGGCCCGACAACAATAACTGAACGTCCAGAGTAGTCAACTCGTTTACCTAACAAGTTTTGTCGGAAACGTCCTTGCTTACCCTCAATAATGTCGGACAAAGATTTTAGGGGTCGGTTATTTGCCCCTACCACAGTCCGTCCCCGACGACCATTGTCAATCAAAGCATCCACTGCTTCTTGCAGCATCCGCTTTTCGTTCCGCACAATAATCTCTGGTGCCAAAATTTCTTGCAAGCGTGCCAAACGATTGTTGCGGTTAATTACCCGCCGATACAAATCATTCAAATCGCTAGTGGCAAACCGTCCGCCATCTAGTTGCACCATTGGGCGCAAGTCGGGCGGAATCACGGGAATAACTGCCATTACCATCCACTCTGGTTTGGAACCAGTAGCGATGAAGTTGTCAATTACCCGCAGTCGCTTAATTAGCTTGGCTCTCTTTTGTCCCTTAGCATTGCCAATTTCTTCGCGTAGGCTTTCGGCTTCTTGTTCCAAATTGATATCGGCAAGTAAACGCAACAGCGCTTCAGCACCAATACCTACCTCTACGCCTTGCAGCACAGAATCTTCGCTATAAATTTGGTCTTCTATTTCCAACCACTGGTCTTCACTCAGTAGCTGTTTATAAGTTAAAGTTTCGGCATTACCAGCACTCAGGACAACATAAGAGTTGAAATAGACAATCTGCTCGACATCCCGCAAGGGCATATCCAACAGGATGGCAATATAGCTAGGAATACCCTTGAGATACCAGACGTGAGCAACTGGTGCGGCGAGTTTAATATAGCCCATGCGGTGACGACGCACCCGTGACTCAGTGACTTCTACCCCACAGCGCTCACACACAATACCTCTATGACGAACTCTTTTATACTTACCACAATGGCATTCCCAATCTTTCGCAGGGCCAAAGATCCGTTCACAGAATAAGCCATCCATCTCTGGCTTGAGAGTTCGGTAATTAATCGTTTCTGGCTTGGTAACTTCACCGACTACTTGACCATTGGGCAATGTTCTCTCGCCCCATTGCCGAATGCGTTCAGGGGAAGCCAAGCCGATTTTTACGTAGTCAAACTGATTAGTTTGGGCAGGTCTCATACTTTAAGTGCTGAGTTATGAGTTTTGAGTTTTGAGTATATTTAGTTTTAAGTTAGGAGTAGAGACGCGACGCCAGTCGCTACAACGGGGGGAACCCCCGCAACGCGCTGGCTCATTAATCGCGTCTGTACAGGAGTTATGAATTGTTAACTCCTAACTCCTCACTATCTATTCGTCATCATCCAGCGATTCGCGCGAAAGAGATTCATAAGTTGGTCTAGGAGGTGTGCGACGGGCTGATTGATCTGCCATTAAATCGACTTCCACATCTAGGGAACTGCCGTCTGCTTGGGTTTCTACCTTGTGTACGGCAATGTCTAACCCCAATGATTGCAACTCGCGCATCAGCACCTTAAAGGATTCTGGAGTTCCAGGTCGAGGAATTGCCTTACCTTTAACGATCGCATTTAACGCTTCATTCCGTCCTTGCATATCGTCAGATTTAACTGTGAGCAATTCCTGTAAGGTGTAAGCTGCACCAAAGGCTTCCAATGCCCACACTTCCATTTCTCCAAATCGCTGACCACCTTGTTGTGCTTTACCACCCAAGGGTTGCTGAGTCACCAGTGAGTATGGGCCTGTAGAACGGGCGTGAATCTTATCATCCACCAAATGCACCAGTTTCAGCATATAAGCTACACCGATGGTAATTGCTCGGTCAAAGGGTTCGCCTGTCCGACCGTCATACACCATGATTTTGCCTGGGTTATCTGGGTTATATACCCAGTCTTTCCCTGTTTCGTCCCGTGCTTCTTGCAATTTGCCATGTACGATTCGGCGCGATGTCTCTTCACCGTACATTTCATCAAAAGGAGTAATCTTAAATCGTACTCCCAAGGTTTGACCAGCCCAACCCAAGAGGCACTCAAATACTTGTCCGACGTTCATCCGACTGGGTACACCCAAGGGGTTGAGTACAATGTCCACTGGTGAACCATCGGGCAAATAAGGCATATCTTCCGCCGGTAATATCCGAGAAATAATCCCTTTATTACCGTGGCGTCCTGCCATTTTGTCACCAACTTGGATTTTGCGTTTTTGGGCAACATACACCCGGACTACCATATTGGCTCCTGGTGGCAGTTCATCGCCTTGTTCACGAGTAAACAAGCGCACATCAACTACACGACCTTTTTCACCGTTTGGTACTCGCAGCGAATTATCTCGCACATCCCGCGCTTTTTCACCGAAAATCGCCCGCAACAGTTTTTCTTCTGGCGGTTGGTCAGATTCACCCTTGGGTGTGACTTTTCCTACCAAGATATCCCCAGCTTCTACCCATGCCCCAATGCGAATGATTCCCTGTTCATCCAACTGACGCAAGGCATCTTCCCCGACGTTGGGAATTTCTCTGGTGATTTCTTCTGGCCCCAGTTTTGTCTGTCTAGCTTCAATTTCATATTTTTCAATGTGAATTGAGGTGTAGACATCATCCTGCACCAGTCTTTCAGAGATTAAAATCGCGTCTTCGTAGTTGTAGCCTTCCCAAGGCATATAAGCAACGACGATATTTTGTCCTAGCGCTAATTCACCGCCTTCGGTGGAGGAGCCATCAGCCAATACCTGACCAGCAACAACCCGTTCACCAATGCGGACGAGAGGTTTCTGATTTAAACAAGTGTCTTGGTTTGAGCGTTGGTACTTGGAAAGGGTGTATCTAATTTCAGGGGTGTTAGCTTTAGGACGGACGCGAATTTCTGTAGCATCCACATAAGTAACATCGCCATCGGTACGCGATACAACCACCATCCCGGAGTCTCTTGCTCCTTGGGCTTCCAAACCAGTACCCACCAGAGGACGTTCTGGTTTGAGCAGGGGTACTGCTTGCCGTTGCATGTTCGATCCCATCAGCGCTCGGTTAGCGTCATCATGCTCCAAGAAGGGAATCATGCTGGTTGCTACCGACACAATCTGTACGGGAGATACTGCTACGTAGTCCACCTGTTCTGGTGTTGTGGTGGAAAATTCTTGGCGATACCGGACTGGTACTAATGGCCCAATAATGTGCCCAGTTTCATCTACAGGAATATCTCCGGGAGCAACCCGCAGGTCGTCTTCTTCATCGGCTGTCATGTAGGCGGGAGGCTGGTCAAATCTGACTCGCCCATTTTCTACAGGTCTAAATGGTGTTTCTAAGAACCCATACAGGTTAACCCGCGCATGGGTTGCTAAGGAGCCAATCAATCCGGCGTTGGGGCCTTCTGGTGTCTCAATGGGGCAAATGCGTCCATAGTGACTAGGATGAATATCTCGCACGGCAAACCCAGCGCGTTCGCGGGTTAAACCACCAGGGCCAAGGGCACTCAGACGGCGTTTGTGGGTCAGTTCTGCTAAGGGATTGGTTTGATCCATGAACTGACTTAATTGGCTGGAACCAAAGAATTCTTTAATTGCTGCTACTAATGGTTTGGGATTCACCAAGGAAGCGGGAGTTAGCACTTCAGCATCGGATACGGTCATCCGTTCCCGAATGATTCTCTCTAAGCGGTTTAAGCCTACCCGCACTTGGTTTTGCAGCAATTCACCGACGCTTCTCACCCGCCGATTGCCCAAGTGGTCAATGTCATCTATATTACCAATGTCATATTCTAGGTTAATTAAGTAATCAACGGCTGCCAAGATATCGCCAGCAGTCAACACACGCATTGTGTCTGGGACAGAAAGGCGCAATTTCTTGTTGAGTTTGTACCGTCCAACGCGACCAAGGTCATAACGTTTCGGGTCAAAGAAACGAGAATCTAGGAGTTGTTGTCCACCTAATACTGTGGGTGGTTCACCAGGACGGAGTTTGCGATATAACTCCATCAGAGCCTCTTCTTCAGAGAATTGCCCTTCTTTTTCGATGGTTTTTTGGAAATATTCGGGGTGGCGTAAGGCGTCAAAGATTTCGTTGTCTGATAACCCTAAAGCTTTTAGAAGTACCTGCGCTGACAGTTTACGGGTTTTGTCGATGCGTACCCACACCAAATCGTTACGGTCTGTTTCAAATTTCAGCCATGCTCCCCGGTTAGGAATTAAGCTAGCTGAATAAGTCCGTCGCCCGTTTTTGTCGATTTCTGATTTGTAATAAACGCCTGGCGATCGCACTATTTGGTTGACAATTACCCGCTCGGCTCCGTTAATAATAAACGTGCCGCGATCGGTCATCAAAGGCAAATCACCAATGAATACCTCTTGCTCTTTGATTTCCCCGGTTTCCTTATTAATCAGCCGTGTGGGAACATACATTTGGACGGCATAAGTACTATCCCGCCGTTTGGCTTCTTCAACGTTGTACTTTGGCTCCTTGAGTTTGTAGTTATGACCCAAAAAGTGCAGTTCTAATTTGCCCGTATAATCTGTAATAGGACTAAAGGAGTTAAGTTCTTCTATCAGCCCTTCTTCCAAAAACCAGCGAAAGCTCGAACGCTGGATTTCAATCAAGTCGGGTAACAGAAAGGCGGGTTCCATGTATGTTTCTTTAGTCATGCCTCTTCCTTTGTCAACCTGGTAAAATTTTCCCTTGGACACTGCTGTTTTACGCTTCCCACTGCTAGCTAGTGTCCTTAGCTCTTTGGGAACTTCTTCTTACACACTTGCTATTTACAGGTGTGGGCAAACGCAGCCATTAAAGCTGGAATGAGCAATTTGGACAAGGGGGTAATCGCCCAGAATCGGGGACTCAGACGCCAAAAACCCACTATAGTCTTGATTTAAGAAGAATATACAGTTGAGATATTTCTGAGTTTTATCTACTTTCTTCATTTCCCCTCCAAAAAGCGCGTTAATTTGCTGACGCACCTCTAGAAGGTGTGTCTTAAATCCACCCGGCTATTTATCCTCTCAGTGATATCCTAGATATCCTAAGACTAAGGGAATGATCCGCACCTTGTCGGCTTTGAATCAGAATCACTTCATTTTGCTGGATTGTACTCACAAGGCAATTTCGTTTAACGATTTTGAATAGGTTCGATACATACCAAGCCGATATTGTGCAATCTTGCTCAACTTGGGTTGGCACAGTTAGTCATGTGTGGAGAGCATCCGCTTGTAGAGATTTGGAGGATGGCCAAGCCGATAAGATTATGGAAAATTAGGCTCAGAAATTTTAGGTTCCTTCCTTTATCATTATGGCGCAAGCAAAATGTTTTTGAGGGAATAATATTACCATATTTTCCCTCTCTAGAGTTTTATTTTTTTTAGCACAACGGAATAAAAGAGAATTATTGCACGCTTTATATTGACAGACCAAATAATTCACAGGCATTCTGGGTGGTTTGATGGGCGATCGCCTCTACCGTCTCCTGACGCAGTTTAGCTACTTGCTCGGCTACATAAAGCACGTAGGCAGGCTCGTTGCGCCTCTCCCCTCGTTTCGGAACTGGGGCGAGAAATGGGCAGTCTGTTTCAATCAGTAGGCGATCGCTACTCACCATCGCCGCCGAGGATTGGATCGCTTTGGCGTTTTTGAACGTTACCGTCCCGCTAAAGCTGATGTAGAACCCTAAATCGAGAAACCATTGAGTTTCTTCTGGGGTTCCTCCCCAGCAATGCATGACTCCTCGCACTCTTTCTCCTTTGAGTTCCCGCCATTTTTGCAACACTTCTCTGGTGGCCACAGCAGCATCGCGGCAGTGGATAATCACTGGTAAGTTGAGTTCAGATGCGATCGCTAACTGTGACTCAAACACCATCAGCTGATGCTTATAGTTATCAGCTTTGTAAAAATCCAGCCCCATTTCCCCAATTGCTACCACATGAGAGTCAGAACTCGCTAAAGTTTTGATTTTCTCGGCTGTGTCGTTATTCCATTTCTCAGCATCTAAAGGATGTAATCCTACGGCAAAGCTGATTTCGGGAAACTCGTGCGCTATGGATTGAATACTGGAAAACTCCTCTGGGTGAACACAAGAATGTACTAAACGTACTACTCCTGCTTCTTGCCACCGCGATCGCACTGTTGCTAAATCCGGCTGGAAACTATCAAAGTTGAGATGAACGTGCGTGTCTATCAGTTGCATTCTTTGCCCTTTGTCATTGGTCATAAATTATTAGCCCTGATCACGACTAAGCACAAATGACCCTCCGGGTGAATCTTTTTCCTGCGATCGCTAAACTGCTCAAGAGGGAAACCACGCCAGCTACTCATTTTAATTCGCTCATGGGATAGCCCTGCGGTGGACGGGTTGAGAGGCATAGAGTAAGTGGTGTGGTTTCCCTCAATACTGCACTGGCTTGCCATTACCCTTCGCGTTTCACACCACTTGCAAGAACTTTGGGAAAGTCCGGAAAATAGTGGCTCCCTAAGTCAGAAGAGGGTACTGACTCACCAATGATTATTGAGCAACTGCTTGAGTTAGGGGTTTTAGTTTCTGAGCCAATCTAGATTTTTTTCTTGCCCCATTGTTTGGGTGAAGGACACCCCGTTTCGTCGCTTTATCGATTTTGGCATAAGCCTCGGATAAGCGAGCCTGTGCTTCTTGCTTTAATTCTGGGGTAGGATTAGCTGTATAGACAGCTACAGCATTAACGTATTTCTTCATCAGCGTCTTGACTGCTGATTTGTAAGCTTTGTTACGCAGTCGGTTACGTTCTGCGATTTCGGCACGCTTGAGAGCAGACTTTGTATTCGCCACAGTCAATTCCAAAAATACTATTAATATGTACACACACTACTAGATTTACTAATATAGCATCAAAATTGCCAATGTTATAATTTCCTAAAAAAAATCTATCATCAGGGATTCGGTACTGGAGATTGGGGAAGATAGTCATTAGCGCTCTTCTATGACTCTCACAAGATAAAAATCAGAAACCTTTGTTGTCACTAGTTTCTATAAATCTAGGGGTAGGTTGGGTTGAGGAACGAAACCCAACGCCAATAATCCTTGTTTTTGTTGGGTTTCACGTTGTTCAACCCAACCTACAAATATTTGATTTTTTCAGAGTAATAAAAGAGCGTTAGTCCCTGCTCCCGAATCCCCAGTCATTAATTTGGTGTGTCGTCAATTAAGGAAATGCGTTAAAATAAGGTAAATGTAAAATACTCAACCCTAACTCATCACCTGGTTAAGCAATGTAATTGCCAATATAAATCAATCTTTCCTGAAAACAGGTGTATTGTTAAAGGCAAGGAACTGTAGATATATCGGTTCAGTGAGGTACAAGAAGCCCACCCCCAACCCCCTCCCCGCAAGCGATGAGCTTGCTCTGATGTACCTCATCTGATCAGGAAACGCTATAGCTAAATTTCAGGGGTTTAAAAGTATAGAATCGATACTATATTATCGTCTCTGTACAGTTTTTAACTACTAAAAAGTTAGGAAAATAAAATTATAATCAGACCCTACCCCCTGTAATTCAGGGGGATTGGATGTGTAAATACACCACCTGCACCCCGCAAGGAGTGAGGGTAAGGGCGTAAGAGGAGCGGTAAATGGCACGCCGGCTTCCTGCCGTTAGCCTACCAAGGCTGGTAGGAGTGAGCAATTAAGTGGCCTTCTAAGCAAAGTATATGCTGGCAGACTTGAGAGTATCAAAAAAATCCAGGTTAAGCTAGAGAAGAGAATTAGAGTCAGCTTGCACACCCCAGTGGGTCAAGAGCAATACTAAATCTCAGGTGTGAATATTATAATTTTGGCATTGTCCTTACTCCATGCTGCGAATCATTACTCAGCAGGCAGACGTCAGAGCAGAACTACAACGGATCTGCGATCGCACCCATGACGAACAGGTGCTTCACAAAGAAGCAACGGTGCGGGAAGTTTTGCAAGCAGTGAAGCGCCAAGGCGACAAAGCTGTATTGCATTACACAGCCGAATTTGACAAACAAACCCTGAAAGCAGAAGAACTCCGAGTTACAGGCTCGGAATTAGATGCAGCCTATCAGCAGGTGTCAAAAGAGTTGTTGGGCGCCCTTCGGCTAGCTTGCCGCCAAATTGAAGCGTTTCATCGTCAGCGAGTCCCAAAAAGCTGGGTACACTTTGGCGACGATGAAGTAGTGCTGGGCAAACGCTACACCCCCGTAGATCGGGCGGGGTTGTATGTGCCTGGTGGCCGTGCTGCCTATCCCAGTACAGTGCTGATGAATGCAATTCCGGCTCATGTTGCTGCTGTACCTCATGTGGTGATGGTGACACCACCAGGGCCAGGGGGTGCAATTAACCCAGCAGTCTTGGTAGCTGCCCAAGAAGCAGGAGTGCAAGAAATTTATCGCATTGGGGGCGCACAAGCGATCGCCGCTTTAGCCTATGGCACAGAAACAATTCCGAAAGTGGATGTGATTACTGGGCCCGGTAACATTTATGTCACCCTAGCGAAAAAACTTGTCTATGGCACCGTTGGTATTGATTCTTTGGCAGGCCCCAGCGAAGTGCTGGTGATTGCCGATGAAAGCGCAAATCCGGTGCATGTAGCTGCTGACTTGCTAGCCCAAGCCGAACACGATCCAATGGCGGCAGCAATTTTGCTGACGACAGATGCGGCTTTGGCGAAAAACGTGCAATTAGCCTTGGAAAGACAGCTAGTGGATCATCCACGGCGAATAGACACAGAAAAAGCGATCGCTCACTACGGCTTAATTGTCCTTGTGGAATCGCTCGAAGCAGCAGCAGAACTCTCAAATGAATTTGCCCCCGAACACCTGGAATTAGAAGTCAAAGACCCTTGGGCACTCCTACCACAGATTCGTCACGCTGGGGCAATCTTTTTGGGTTACTCGACACCAGAAGCTGTAGGAGACTATTTGGCAGGCCCTAACCATACCTTGCCAACTTCTGGCGCTGCCCGCTATGCTTCGGCATTAGGGGTGGAAACTTTTCTCAAACACTCTAGTATTATTCAATACTCTCAAACCGCGCTGCAAAATGTCGCTAGTGCCATTGATGTGCTAGCAACAGCAGAGGGTTTACCTTCCCATGCTGATTCAGTTCGACGCCGAATTCAGCAAGAAGAGTGATTTGGAATAGTTAATTTTTTCTTATAAGGGACTTCTAGTTAAAAAAAATCCCATTGTAGGGTAGCAGAGATGTCATAGGTGTCAACTTAACGTAAAACTCATGTCCCGCAAGGAACTGAAGTTCCTTGCTAATAGCAAAAGTCATCTAAAGATGACTAAATATAGTTAAAAATCTTTAGTCTACTTCAGTAGACTTTAGCTATTAGCCTTGAACTTTAGTTCAAGGCGGGTAAGGAAGCCAACAGTGAACAGTTATCAGTTATAGCGGTTCTCGCTCGCTTGAGTGAGGTACAAGAACCCCACCCCCAACCCCCTCCCCGCAAGCGAGGAGGGGGCTATGATGTACGTCATGTGATTAGGAAATGCTATATAACTGATAACTGATAACTGATTTAACTACGGTAAGCTATGCTAAGGCACGCCATTTGCTATCCCGATCTTCAGCTGACCTTTAAACTTCCACAAGTCGGGCATTGCCGACAGTAGTTTCTGGAAGAGGGTTTTCCTGCCCCAGAAACTCGTGAAAAGCTTCTCCAGACCAGTTACTATAATGCACCAGCATGAAACTGATATATAGCACAGCCTTAAATATATAAACTAATTGGCAAATAAAAATTGCTTTAGTGTCGTTGCCGACGAATTTTGCTAGATACTTATGTAAGGGGTCTACTCTTATTAGGAGACGAGAGCGGTGCTAAAGAATATTTTGGTAGCTCTGGACGGTTCGGAAATTGGAGAACGAGTAATACAGAATTTAGATACTTTGGCGTTGTCAAAAGATGCCAAGGTTATTCTCTGTCATGTATTTCCCACGCCAGAGTCAGAGATGGAACTACCTGCTGATCGTCCTCAACCAGAGTCGCCAACATTTTCTTATTTTCACATTGAAAAACAGCTGCAAGCCTATCAGGAAAAGTTATCAGTCACCAGTGAGTTAGAACTGGTAACTGGTGATCCTGCCGAAGAGATTATTCGCCTTGCCAATATTTACAAAACTGACTTGATTATAATTGGCAGTCGGGGATTGATGGGGATGAAGCGAATTGTCCAGGGTTCTGTTAGCAGTCAAGTCGTCGAAGAGGCAAACTGTTCGGTATTCGTGGTAAAGCCGAATTAGAATCAGGTAAAGCCAAGTAAGATCAATCGTGATAAACTCCAAAAAAATAATAGGGTTTTATTCCTGCATAGTTAAAAATTTGATCATTCCCATACACTTTTTAGTCGAAAGGATAGGCTTTCTAAATATGTATCTTAACTATCGCACAGATGCTCTGTTTTCTCCAGGCTTTATCAACAGTTGCCTACTAGCAACCGTTGATAGCCTGTGTTAAGTTTGTTGAAGAAAAGTATATGGTTAACAATAAACGTATGCTAGGATATACCTATAAAAAATTCTAATCTCGCTGATATATTGCCCAGGTTAAGTAAACTAGCAATTCTAGATAGGCATAAAAGTAACTGAACCTTCTAAAACAGGATAGTTAATTTATGATCCTTTATCGGAATCAAGACTTGTTGCTTGTGTATTTACGTTTATTGTTTACCTTGTATTCAACTCACTTATTAAGAGATGGCTATGCCAGCTCCGCCATTCCCACCAGCGCCGCTATTTCCACCAGTTCCGCCATTCCCACCAGATCCGATATTTCCACCAGCTCCGCCATTCCCACCAGCTCCGCCATTCCCACTAGCTCCGCCAGCGCCGCCAATGCCAATAAAGTTAATTACAGTGGGAACTATAAAGACTTGAGTAGTGATTCTAGGAGTAAGGTTGCGGGATTTTTTCTTGCCGCCAAACAACATCGCTTCTTCATGAACCGTTAATGCAGTGAACAATCTGCTTTCCATAATATTTAAGTGCTCAACTAGATTGTGATGATTAAAGTCACGTCACTCCAAATTAATAGATATAAACGTAAACGAGTATATTTAGGAACTTGCTTGTGCCGTTAGAAGTATTATACGGCTGTTGCTAAATAGGTCAAGCAATTATTTTCTCAAGAAATAAAAATATATTACACCGCTTCCTTTTTAGCAAAGATATTACACAGTTACGATTTATACAATTTAATTAAAAATAAGGTTTTAGTTATAGACAAATCGCAGATGTCAATATATATCTATACAACTATGGTGATCTAAAAGCTTGATTTTGTCAAAAAATGTATATGCCCAAAAATGTATAAATAAAGCTTATTAACTATTAATGCTAATAAAGTAAGGAAAATGCCCAGAATTAAGGATCTTATCAAGGAAACTAAATAACATTTTTTATACGAGTTACACTGAAATAAATTTCCAAAACTCAAAACTGGAATTCTGTATTTTTTAGATAAGTATTTTTGTGTATAAAATGCTTTTCGTAATCATTTTATACAACGCTAAGTTTAGCAAGCGTAAGTTTTTTTAATAGTTAATTGTTTGGTTTTGCTTAATTATTTATTAATTTGAAAAAAGCTTAATTATTTTGATATACAAATTTTTTGCAAATAAATAAAGAAAGAGTAAAAATTTAGAGGAAAATTATAAAGATTTGCTGCTTTTATTAAAATATGCTATACGGGTTTATGTGACTAACCCTCCATTAACTTTTTCTAGCTAGAGAGATGTCCTAGAGACAAGAGGGATTTTCCTTGCCTCTACGTTGAGTCGATTCAACGTCCTTGAGTTGCCAGAAATTGACGCAAGCTCAACAAACGCTCAACAAACTCAGCGTTTGACGCAAATTCAATGGCAAAATTGAAATTCCTTCCAAGCGGGATTGTACTTAACCTTCTCCCCAGTACTATTCGTGGAACCCCTTTTAAAGAGGGTTAGGGACGATCGAGGTTTCAGGTTTTGAGTGTGTAAGTCCTGTTAGTCTACGAAGGTGACTGAGCAGAATTGTGGTTTTTTCTTTGTGACAAAACCCAAAAAAATAGCAGGGTTTTATCCCTGCATAATTAAATAAAAATTTGAACAAAAGTCTAGTTGTATTATCATTCTCATAAAGTTTATGATAATGATAGCCTTACACCAAGGGATCTCAAGAGACTTTGTAAATCTCTTAGACCAGATACAGATATTCCATTTACTGTTAATCTAGCTCCTCCAGCTCCTCCAGCTCCTCCAGCTCCTCCAGCTCCTCCAGCTCCTCCAGCTCCTCCAGCTCCTCCAGCTCCTCCACCTGCTCCAGCTCCTCCAGCTCCTCCACCTGCTCCACCTGCTCCAGGTGCTCCAGGTGCTCCAGGTGCTCCAGGTGCTCCAGGTGCTCCAGTAGCAGTCATGTTAACCTGACCACCAGACAAGTTTGCTTCTTCGCCTTCAGTTAGTGAAATAAACCTTGGGGATGTTTGATTAGTTTCCATACTTAACCTAGAATTGCTAATTATCAGTTTTGAACTTTTGATGAAGCAGTTTTTACGTAAGAGGATGTTTGAAAAGTCCTCTTCTTGGTAGCAAAACGTTTTAAATCCTTCTAAATCCCCTTAAAAAGGGGGACTTTTATTCCGGTTCCCCCCTTTTTAACGGGGGTGGGGGTTAGGGTGGATCAATCAATAAGTGCCTGAAATCACAGCCAAGCACTTTTCAAACAACCTCTAAGATAATTAGAGTCAAACGCTTACCAAAATAAATGGCTATATTCCATACTTCAACAGAGAAAATATCGTAAATTATCGGTATATTTACTTGATTTCTCAAGTAGCAACGCTTGTTTCCCTGCTGGACTATTCAAAGAAGAACAGTATGTTTAAGGAAAAGCGCTACAACTTATGTATGGTTTTTAGTAGGCAACGCCAAAATTAAGGTTGTTTAAATCACAGTAGATGAGTAACAATAAACCTATGTTACGATTACTGCTAGTAAAAAACAGCTAATCACTAGTAGGATTAAGTCGATTAGCAATTGAAGCTCTTTTGAAAGTAACTTCACCTGCGGAAACAGGGTAAATTATTTAAAAAGCGACGCTTTATTCCTCTAAACGTACAGTTAACCGCGTCTTTATGTTTATTGTTTCTCTTCTACTAAACCTGATAGGTTTACCTATTGCCTTAAAATCTAATGCCAGCTCCGCCAGCGCCGCCAGCGCCGCCATTTCCGCCATTTCCGCCAGCGCCGCCAGCGCCGCCAGCGCCGCCAGCGCCGCCATTTCCGCCATTTCCGCCAGTGCCGCCAATGCCATTGAAAGTAAACGTAGTGCCATTAAAGGTGGTTTGTTGACCACCAGACAGATTGGCTTCTTCGTTAATGCTTAATGCAGTAAACAATGTGTTTTTCATGATTTGATTATGAAGTTATGAGTTAGATTGTGATGGATATGGTCGATTATCTCAAGTTGTAGCGCTTGTTTCCCTACTGGACTACTCAAACGAGAAGAGTATGTTTAAGGGAAAGCGCTACAACTTATGTACGGTTTTTAGTAGGCAAGGTCAACGTTAAGGTTGTTCAAATCAGTAGATGAGTAACAATAAACCTATGTTACGATTAATGCTAGTAAAAAACAGATAATCACTAGTAGGATTAAGTCCATTAGTAATTGAGGGCGCGTTTAAAAGTAACTTTACCTGCGGAAACAGGGTAAATTTTTTAAAAAGCAACGCTTTATTCCTCTAAAGGTACAGTTAACCGCGTCTTTATGTTTATTGTTTCTCTTCTACTAAACCTAATACGTTTATCTACCGAAATGAAATGCCAGGTCCGCCAACTCCGCCAACTCCGCCAGTTCCGCCAGTTCCGCCAGTTCCGCCGGGGGTAGTTCCGCTAGCAGCTCCGCCAGTTCCGCCAGTTCCGCCAGTTCCGCCAGTTCCGCCTCTTCCGCCAGTGCCAGTGAAAGTAAACGTAGTGCCATTAAAGGTGGTTTGTTGACCACCAGACAGATTGGCTTCTTCGTTAATGCTTAATGAAGTAAACAATGTGTTTTCCATGATTTTAATTCTCGCTTGGTTGTTGGGATTAAATTCACGCCACATTTAAAGTTCCTAAATATACAGAAATGCATTTCTGTATATTTAGGAACTTTTTCGTGCCGTTAAAAGTATTATACGCTTATTGCTAAATAGATCAATCAACTATTTATGTAACAACTGTATAGTACACATGTTCAGTAAAAATATTGCGTGGTAACAATTTGTACAAAATTAATTAAAAATAAGTTTGAACTTATCAAAAAATCGTAGGCGTCAATATATATTGATATAAGTATGGCGCTCTAAAAGCTTAATTTTGCCAGAAAATAGATAAATTAATCTGATTCAGTATTAATACTGTTGGATTAACAAAAAAGCCCAGGATTAAGATATAGTCAAGCAAACCAAAGAACTTTTTTATACGAGTTGTCCTTAAATAAATTTATAAAACTCCAAAATGTTATTCTGATTTTTTAATAAATATATTTACATATAAATGGGGATTTTAAAATTTATTTTATACACCAGAAAACCTGAAGTATATAATTTTTTTTTATAGAAAAACTCCTAAGCTTGCTTAATTATTAATTAGTTTCAATAAAGCTTTATTTTGACAGTATAAATTTTTTGAAAGTCAATAAAGAAAAAATAAAATTCTAGATAAAATTATAAAGATTTGGTGTTATTGCTAAAATAGGCTAAATATTATAATCATCTGTATATAAGCTTGATATTTACATACTTAATATATAGAGTTAAGGCACTTATCTGTAATAAAAGCAAAAGCGATCGCTTTCGCTGTGGAGGGCGAAAACGCCAAATTATGGGAGTTTTTTAAAAAAGCTCATTTAAAGAGAAGACGGCAATACCCGGCGGATCAGTTACAACGATCGCAAATCGATGCACAACTCAAAGCGCTAAAAATTCAAATGGCTACTGAGTCTAATGCAATACGACAGGCGATCGCATCTATGAACCAATATCAGCAGATGGGAAATACGGGGGCGATCGCTATTCTGCAAATTAAGGAAACAGGACAAGCTTTTAAAGCTGCTGTTGCTAGGCTAGAACGGGCTAAAGCGGGACTGAACCCAGCGATGCTAATGTGGCGATCGCCCAGGAACTAAAATAGGAGGATAAATTTGGCTTAGGTCTTTTATGAGTTCCCGCCGCATTCTCCAAGTTGGTGAATCTTATACTTTCAGCCGATATTTTGAATTGCCTTTCACGATTGATGATATTTTAGCCGAATTAAATTGCACTATTGAAAGGAAAAATCTAACATTACCTGAATCATCAGAAATTTTAGACATCCAATTTTTACAGCAGCAACTTTGCCGTAATTTATCTCATATTGATTTAGTTAATGAAACTACTAGACGGGAAGCTTTAATTGGGCCAATTTTGTTTGAAGTATGTGCTTTAACTAATCAGAGACTCAATATAGAATATTTTATTGCTGTCAACAATTATCTCAAGGGAACTCTCGACTACTATATTGCAGCCCCTCAAAATTTATTAGTAATCGAAGCCAAACAATCAGATTTAGTTCGAGGATTTACTCAACTTGCTGTTGAATTAATAGCACTTGATCAATGGACTAAATCTACATCTGAACTTCTATATGGTGCAGTTACGACTGGTGAAGACTGGCGTTTTGGGGTTTACCATCGTGCGAATCGTCAGGTGACTCAAGACCAAAAACGCTATCAAGTTCCAGAAGATTTATCTGTGCTGGTAAAAATTATTGTAGGTATTATTTCTGCTTCATAAGGAACGCGGATTTAATCAAGTACAAAACCTCACCCCAACCCCTCTCCTTAGTAAGGAGAGGGGAGACTTTGACTTTCGTCAAAGGCGGGGTGAGGTTAAAAACCATATTTGGATGTTATTTAAATCCACTCAATTTAACGCCCCTGAGTTGCCAAAAACTGACGCAAGCTCAACAAACTCAAAGTTTGACCCAAATTCAAGGGCAAAAGTGAAACTCCTTCCAAGCGGGACTGTACCCAACCTTCTCCCCAATACCATTCGTGGAACCCGTCAATGCCTCCACTAAGTACCAAGCGCAGACAGTTGGGTTTGACAACATCTACTTGATGATGAATCGGGACTGGCCCAGTCCAGGTAGTAAACTGGAATCCTGGAAGCAGTTCTTCTGGCATTCCTGGCGCAAAGTGTTGCCCTAAGAGCCATTTTTCTAGTTGCACCGGATGCAGCAGACTGTCACGAATTGCATCTGTTGATGCTTCGATTTCGATCCGTAGTTGGCTTTGTTGAAAATTACCCAGCATTTTTAGAAGATTACCTAAAGGTGAGCGATCGCTATTTCTAATATTGCAAATACAATCACTGATTATTGCAGCGTCACTTTTCTCGCAGCAGAGAACTTAGAATAGAAAATGTGAACTTGTTAAGAAATGTAAGGTTATTCATGGCGGATCAGTTAATTCGTGCAACAGCAGCCGAAGGTGGAATTCGTGCCGTAGGTGTGATCACCACACGTTTAACAGAAGAAGCACGGGGGCGCCACAAGCTTTCTTATGTGGCAACGGCAGCACTAGGACGGACTATGGCGGCGGGCTTGCTAATGGCTTCTAGTATGAAGCGAACTGGGTCAAGGGTCAATGTCCGGGTGAAGGGCGATGGCCCTTTGGGTGGCATATTAGTAGATGCAGGCTTAGATGGTACGGTACGCGGGTATGTGGGAAATCCATCTGTGGAATTGCCTCCCAATGCCAAAGGTAAGCTAGATGTTGGTGGTGCAGTGGGTGGCGGCTACCTCTATGTTGTGCGGGATATTGGTTATGGTTATCCTTACTCTAGTACGGTAGAACTAGTTTCTGGGGAAATTGGCGATGATGTAGCTCATTATCTCGTGAATTCTGAACAAACACCTTCGGCTTTAGTTTTAGGTGTGTTTGTGGGAGCAGGTGGAGTAACGGCGGCTGGAGGATTACTGATACAAGTATTGCCCAAAGCTGCTAGAGACGAAGCTTTAGTAGAAACGTTAGAATCACGAGTTGCTGGTCTAGCAGGATTTACGCCATTGTTGCAAGCTGGGAAGAATCTGACTGAAATCTTTAGCGATCTGTTGGGAGACATGGGGCTGGTAATCTTTCCCGAACGGCAAATGCTGCGCTTCCAGTGTGGTTGTTCTTTTGATCGCGTTTTGGGGGCACTGAAGATTTTGGGAGAAGCTGAACTGCAAGATATGATTATTAAAGATGATGGTGCTGAAGCAACTTGCGAATTTTGCGGCAACGTTTACCAAGCAAGTAGCGATCAGTTAGCTCAACTAATTGCCGACTTGCAAGCTGAATCTACTGTTTTAAGATAACGTATAAAATAGCACCGATCTTTTAGATTGATAATGATATTCTCTGGAGAGAGATATTCAAAAAAGTAGCTTTTTAATCATGAGAAAGTTACTATGTCAACAATGGAATTATCAACCTAAAACAGAGCGCTATTCAATTATTTTGGTGTGAGAGATGACAGAGCGGGATATTCCAGACAATTGGTCTTCAGCCAGTGGAAGAAAGCCAGATCAAAACAAAAGATTATCCCGAACAGAACAATTCGGTGAAACTCAATCATTTGATGTCCCAGCTACTGGTTCTACCTCCAAGTCAGTGAAGCGGCGAAAAAAAAAGCATACGGAAGGATTACCTATAAATAGTAATTCAAAAGAAACTGCCCAACTCAGTAATACTTCTGGGAAATGGCCACGCTGGATGAAAAGCTGGACATTGTGGCTAGTACTACTAATGTTGATTCCCGGCAGTGTAGGATTCTTAGCAATGGCAATGCTGCTAAAGTTGCCATCTGCCCCTAATTGCCCCTCGATTTTCTGGCCGCTAGCTAGTGCTTCGGTGCGGTTACATTGCGCTCAGTTGGCGGCTTCTAAGCAAACAGTGAACGACCTATTGCAAGCGATCGCTCTGGTGAAGCAACTACCAGAAAGTCACCCGTTGCATGGAGAAATTGATCGTTTCATCGAAGAATGGTCGCGGGATATTTTGAAGCTAGCTGATCAAAGTTTCCAAACTGGGAATTTAGAGGAAGCGATCGCTACTGCTCGTAAGATACCCGAAGATATGGCCGCTTATAAATTAGTCGATGAGCAAATTGACAAATGGCAGTCAATTTGGTCAAAGGCAGAAGCCACTTACAACGGTGCGATCGCCCAAGTTAAAGAACGGCGCTGGCAATCGGCGTTCATGTTGTCCGCCAAAATGCTGCGCGTAGACAATCAATACTGGGCAGGTACTAAATACGATCAATTGAATCGTCTAATTGCCACAGCGCGGGAAGATGGCGATAAGTTAGGAAAAGCTGAAAACCTAGCTTCTAGTAAAGTTGTAGATAATTTATTAGAAGCGATCAAGATAGCCGAGTCCATTGGGCAGGAAAGTTACATTTACCAAAAAGCTCAGGAAGCGATTCCCGCATTTGGACGCAAAATGCTGGAATTGGCACAGGCAAAACTAGATAAGCAGGATGCGGATGAAGCACTGAATATTGCTAGACAAATTCCAGAGATTGCGAAGCTACAGGGCGAAACAGATGACTTTATTGCCATAGCTGACGCGAAAAGAAGTGCTTGGATAGGTAACGTTTCTGGTTTAGAGGCTGCGATCGCTCAAGCACAACAAATCGATCCTTCCAGACCAGTGTATAACGAAGCACAGCAGCTGATTGCTCGTTGGCAGTTGGAAATTGAAGATGTTGCCAATCTAGAAAAAGCGAGAATATTGGCCAACCAGGGAACAGTCCCTAATTTAACAGCTGCGATCGCCCAAGTGGAACTCATCCCTGCTAATAATCCCAGGGCCACAGAAGCTAGGCAAGAAATGGGTCGCTGGCGTGCCCAAGTGGAGACAATTG
>Ga0335394_10000886_pt1 | contig 33046 bp, 30 predicted proteins | sample MAT03_FD_205741 | JGI IMG/M metagenome (GOLD analysis project Ga0335394, IMG submission 205741) | Freshwater microbial communities from Lake Fryxell liftoff mats and glacier meltwater in Antarctica - MAT-03 (spades assembly) (version 2) ...
CCGTGAAGAGCTCGCGACAATTGCTTCTATAAAAGAAAAAGATTTACAAGATGTAGAAGTTGTTGTGATCAGTGACGAGTCCTTAAAAAAAATTCAGGAATTTAAGGTGCGGAACGGATATTCCTTCACTTACTTAAAAATGAACAAATCCTTTGGTGAAATCGGCATAAACTCAATACCAACTACATACATTTTGAATACGAGCCTGGAAATAAAAAAAGAAACGGTAGGGTATCTTAACTGGAAAGATGCATCGACTTTGGAGCATTTGAAGAAGCTGATGGAGTGAGAGAACAGAGCCAGGACTTAACGCACAGAATTGAAACACGACAGATTGGTGGAGCGAGAAAGAAGCATAAAAATGAACGATTAATACATGGAAAAAATTAAAGATAAGAAATCGGTTCCTGCCGAAACAGCTAAACAGGATATTACAAAATTAAGTCCTAAAGAATTTATCATCATTAAGGGTGCGCGACAACATAATTTAAAAAATATTGATGTAGCGATTCCCAGAAATAAAATGATCGTGATTACCGGTTTATCGGGTTCGGGTAAATCGTCTCTCGCTTTTGATACTCTGTATGCGGAGGGCCAGCGACGTTACGTGGAGAGTCTTTCGGCGTACGCGCGGCAGTTTTTGGGTCGACTTGAAAAACCTCAGGTAGATTATATCAAAGGAATTTCTCCGGCAATAGCCATCGAGCAAAAAGTAATTTCGCGGAATCCAAGAAGTACTGTGGGTACCATTACCGAGATTTACGATTATTTTAAATTACTTTTTTCAAGAGTTGGAAAGACATACAGCCCTGTAAGTGGCAAACAGGTGAAGCGGCAAACCGTTTCAGATGTTGTTAATTTTATAAATGATCTGAAGCCCGGCTCGAAAATTTTAGTCTTATCTAAAGTTTATGAAAAGAAGGACCGTCCTTTTCAAAAACAGCTGGAGTTGCTGGAACAGCAGGGATTTTCAAGGGCTATGGTTGCGGATAAGATGCAGCGCATCAACGAAATTGATTTTAAAACCATTAAAAAAAATACGGAAGTTTATTTATTGATCGACCGTTTAGTAACACAACCATCGGATGAAGATTTTGTGAACCGTGCCGGAGACAGCGTACAGACTGCATTCCAGGAAGGAGCAGGAGAATGTCTTTTATGGGTTGAAAAGGAGGAGGGTACTTACACCAAGAATACGTTCAGCAATTTATTTGAACTCGATGGAATTACCTTCGAAGAGCCGAACGTCAATTTTTTCACCTTTAACAATCCCATCGGTGCCTGTAAGACCTGCGAAGGATTTGGGAGCATTATTGGCATAGATCCTGACCTTGTGATCCCAAACAAAAGTTTATCGGTTTATGAAAGTGCGATTGTTTGCTGGAATGGAGAAGTGATGAGTTCTTATAAAAATCAACTCCTTAAAAGTGCGCATAAATTTAATTTCCCCGTACACAAACCAATCATAGAACTCTCTAAAAAAGATTACGAATTGCTGTGGACTGGTAACCACTATTTTGACGGGTTGAACGCTTTTTTCAAAATGCTCGAAAAAGAAACCTACAAGATCCAGTATCGGGTAATGTTGGCCAGGTACCGCGGTAAGACTGCCTGTCCGGATTGCCAAGGGACCCGTCTACGCAAAGATGCCAACTACGTTAAGATTGAAGGGAAGTGCATTAACGATCTTGTTTTGTCACCGGTTTCTGATTTGATCCCGTTTTTCAAGACTTTAAAATTGAATGAACACGACACGAAAATTGCAAAACGTCTTTTGATCGAGATCAATAACCGATTGCAGTATTTATCGGATGTGGGTCTTGGTTACTTAACCTTGAACCGCGTTGCAAATACTTTGAGCGGGGGAGAAAGTCAAAGGATTAATCTGGCAACACAATTGGGAAGTACTTTGGTTGGCAGTCTTTATATTCTTGATGAACCGAGTATTGGATTACACCCACGAGATACCGAACGTCTCATTAAAGTATTACGTTCTTTACAGCAGCAAGGTAACACCGTTATTATTGTGGAGCACGATGAAGAGATTATGCGCCAGGCTGATGAATTGATTGATATTGGTCCCGAAGCAGGCACACAAGGTGGACATCTTGTTTTTCAAGGCACGCACAAAGAGCTTCTGAAAAATAAAAAAGGGTATACTTCCAAATATTTGAATAACGAGTTGCGGATTGAGATTCCAACCTGTAGGAGAAAATGGAAAGAATATATTGAGATCCGGAATCTGAACGACAATAACCTCAAGAACGTCAGCGTTAAATTTCCTTTAGGTGCTTTGACCTGCGTAACAGGCGTAAGTGGATCGGGGAAATCAACGCTAATTAAAAAAGGCTTGATTCCTTATATGCAGCGTTACCTGGACGGTTATTTTGAGAGTGTGAATTCTGACCATTTAATTGGTGGAAGTCTGAAGCAAATAAAACAACTGGAGTTTGTGGACCAGAACCCGATTGGGAAATCTTCTCGAAGCAATCCTGTAACTTATATAAAAGCATTTGATGAGGTTCGTAATTTATTCGCTGATCAAGGTCTGGCCAAAACACGAAATTACAAGCCAGGTTTCTTTAGCTTTAACGTGGAGGGTGGTCGCTGCGAGGTTTGCCAGGGCGAAGGACAAATTACAGTGGAGATGCAATTTATGGCCGACATTCAGTTGCAATGCGAAGGCTGCAAGGGAAAACGTTATAAATCGGAAACACTCGAAATTCTTTACAAGGGGAAATCAATTTCAGACATATTGGATTTGACAGTGGATGATGCCGTTGATTTTTTCAGTAAAGATGAAGACAACAGGACGGCGGCAAAGATCACCGAAAAATTAAATGCACTACAAGCGGTTGGTTTAGGATATGTACAGTTAGGACAAAGCAGCAGTACTTTAAGTGGTGGCGAAGCGCAAAGGATTAAGCTGGCGAGTTTCCTCATCCAGATCAATAACACTTCGCCCACTTTATTTGTATTTGATGAGCCCACAACCGGATTACATTTTCATGATGTAGCCAAACTTTTAAAATCATTTGAGGCCTTGTTAAAAAAGGGACATTCGATTGTAGTAATTGAGCACAATATGGATGTTGTAAAATGTGCAGATTGGGTGATTGATATGGGACCGGAAGGTGGAGAGCATGGTGGAAACGTGGTATTTGAGGGAACGCCCGAAGACCTTGCCAAAGCAAAAAAAGGATATACCGGAAATTATTTGGCAGAGACTTTGAATAAAACAAAACGTAATTGAGGGTTTACAACACTAATTTTGTTTAACTAGCTTAAGCTGGCTTAAGGCATAAGGAATAATACATGCTATGAAGAGATTTATTGCTTTCGTTTTTTTATCTTTCAATTCTCTTTCCGAGTGTAAAACACAATCGCTTACGGGAACAAAATGGGAACTGATTGAGGTTTTGGATGAGACTGAAGTAAACGGCCTGCGAGATACCGCCTTTAAAATGACACTTTTATTTACTACCGATTCAACTTACCAGGGCTATTTTTGTAATTCTTATTTCGGTAAATATACTTCAGACCAACAAAGCAGTCTCACATTAGACAGGCCAAGTGCCTCAAGGAAATACTGTTCTGGAAGATATAGTGAGCAGGAAGGCAAACTGATTTCCTATTATCAGCAGGTAAATAGTTACGCAATGAGCGGTGGTAAGCTTTATCTCTACGCTGTAAGACTAAAAATGGTTTTTAAACGATCGTAATCTTAAAACCCTGATTTTTATCAGGTCACTATCTTTCTCACGTCAAGTATCTTTTTTGCAACAGTATAGTATCTTTGACTTAAATGTCAAGGTAAAACTGTAAAGATGGAATTCATAGATTATTATAAAGTATTAGAACTGGATAAAAGCGCAAATGATGCAGATATTAAAAAGGCTTATCGCAAATTAGCGCGTAAATATCATCCCGATCTTAATCCGAATGATGCTTCTGCCAAACAAAAATTCCAAAAGATCAACGAAGCAAACGAGGTTTTAAGTGATCCTGAAAAAAGGAAAAAATACGATCAGTACGGCAAAGACTGGCAACACAGTGAGGCTTATGAACAAGCACGTCAGCAACAAGGTCAGCAGCAATACAGAGGAGGACAGGGACAGCAAGGGGCAGATTTTGGAGGAGAAGATTTCTCTGATTTTTTTTCATCTATGTTTGGTGGAGGAGGCTCATCTTTTGGCGGTGGAAGAAATGTAAAATACAAAGGTCAGGATATGAATGCTACTTTGAATCTTAATCTTCGGGATGTTTTTACCAGCCAAAAACAAACGCTTACCGTGAATGGAAAAAATATCCGTCTAACGATTCCCGCAGGGGTTGAAAATGGTCAGACAATCCGGATCAAAGGTCACGGCGGGGCTGGCACTAACAATGGTCCGGCCGGCGACCTGCTAATTACTTTCGCAATTAAGAACGAAACCGCTTTTAAACGCGATGGTAGCAACCTTTATGCTACACATGCCCTTGACGTTTATACTGCGATACTGGGGGGAGAAACAACTGTAGATACTTTTGATGGGAAAGTAAAGCTGAAAGTTGCAGCCGGCACGCAAAGCGGCACTAAAATAAAATTAAAAGGCAAAGGGTTTTCTATTTACAAAACAGAGGGGCAATTTGGAGATCTTTATGTTACTTATGAGGTTAAAGTCCCAACCCAACTTTCTGAAAAAGAAAAGGAATTATTTGAAGCACTTTTAAAACTAAGGCAAGATGGAAAATGAGACTCTAGTTACACTGGAAACAGTTTGCAAGCACTATAAAGTTGAAACATCTTTTATAAAATCTTTAGATGAATTCGGATTAGTATCCATTACCCGCGTAGATGAAATAGAATGCTTGGATAAGGAAGCTCTCGGGGATCTTGAGGGATTTATTAACCTCCATTATGAACTGAACGTTAATTTGGAGGGGCTTGATGTGATCAATCATTTGTTAAAACGCGTTAAAGAAATGAAAAAAGAAATGGTTTTACTGCACAACAGGCTTGAAGGGGAAAAGTTCCATTAAAATCCACCCAACCTTCCATCCATTTGTGGCGTATTAATTATTAAGGACAAAAAGTCTGGCATGAAAATTGACTTTATCCCATTAAAAACCAGAAATCATGGAAGCAACACTTAACCCACAAAACGACAATAAATCTGCTTCATTCGGCAGCAACAGCAACGAGAAGTCAGAATTGATGAGGTATTTCGAATACCAGGTAAATGACGCAACCTGGGCTTACAAAGATCTTTTGAAAGAGATTTTTTTAGGCGACAGCAACGAGGCTGAGGCTTAGCACACGGCGTGGAATTTGATTCCCGAACTATTGTTTTGAGTAAATTTCACCCGTTTGTACCTCCTTACTTTTACTTTCCTATTAATAATTAAACTTTAACCTGGTTTTCCCGGTTATTTCACAATCTTCTGTTAATTATATTCTTTCTCTTGAGTTCATTGAGCTTTGGTATGTTCTATCTTGCCTGAGCATATGGAAAGTACAGCACTAAATACCCACAAAATTTTAAAAGAAATTAAATCCAGTAAAAAATTTACCGAAGGGTTTAATAACTTGTTGGACGGCTGTAAATGCGAACGTTGCCTGGTGTCGCGTTACCGCCATACAAGCCAGCCCGAGCTCATGGATATTACGCATAGTTACTGGGACTACATGCAATATTGCATGTCGCAGGTTACTTTGAACGGACTATGGCTGGAATTCGGCGTAGGGAAGGGAACAACCGCTGATTTTATTGCGGAGAACAACGATGGGCACACCGTAATTGGATTCGATAGTTTTGAAGGACTTCCAGAAGACTGGAAAATGAGTGACACGCTAACTTATTTAAAAGGTCATTACAATTTAAGCGGCACCATTCCGCCTCTAAAAAGCAGAAATGTACGGCTCGTTCGCGGCTATTTTGAAGAAACACTTCCTGACTTTTTAAGTCGCAACGATCAACCGTGTGCTTTTATACATATTGATTGTGATCTTTATGCTTCTACTTTATTCGTTCTGAAAAATCTTTATGCTAACAATAAGTTGGTGAAGGGAACTGTAATTCTGTTCGATGAAATTTACAATTACCAGTATTTCGAAAACCACGAGTTCAAGGCCTTTCAGGAGTTCACTCAAATCACTGACATAAGATATACGTGGATAGCCCATACCTCTAGTCCTGTGGTGTGGAATGGTAACCAGGCGGCGATCGTCATTCTTTAAGAAAATCATCCAAAGAAATTAACATAAGGTTATATTAGAACTGTATGGTCTTAAGCTCTTATTATGGTTTAATTTATCTGAAATTCCCTCGTAATAGTATCTTTATGCAATGGGAAGATTAGAACAATTGATAGATGAAATTAAAGGACTAAAGAATGAAGCGCATCACCGCTCTTCACTCAGAATTCTGAATCTGATGCAAAATAATAAAAAGTTGTTTTTAGAAGGAATTGATCCGGATTATCTGGAAATGGCAATTAAAAATTTTGAAGAACTTTGCGATACACCTTCAAAGGACTATAACACGCCGGGTTACAATCGTGACTACCAGAAATATTACGAGAGTCTTATGTTTCAGTTGAACAAAGTTTTTTAACAGGGTGCACAAATAATTTTTTCACAAGCGATGACAACACTTTTAATAATAATTTTCGTATTGGGCTATCTGGCAATCGCCTTGGAGCATTCTATCAAGATAAACAAAGCGGCATTAGCTCTGGTGACTGGTGTTTTGTGTTGGACGGTTTATATTTTATATTCCGACGACAAGCATCTGGTTAACGAACAGCTCCAGCATCATTTGGGCGAGCTCTCTGGGATTTTGTTTTTTCTAATTGGTGCTATGGCTATTGTGGAACTTATAGATTCGCACGACGGGTTCGATTTAATAACGGTGCGCATCACTCAAGTGAATAAAGTTAAACTACTTTGGATCATAGGGTTTATCACATTTTTCCTTTCTGCGTTGCTCGATAATTTAACAACAACCATTGTTCTGATTTCTCTTTTAAGTAAGCTTATTAAAAAAGCAGAAGATCGGCTGTTATTTTGCGGAATTGTGATTATAGCCGCCAACGCTGGAGGGGCGTGGTCTCCCATTGGTGATGTTACAACCACTATGCTTTGGATAGGAGGACAAATTACAGCGGGAAATATTGTAATGACCTTATTACTCCCTAGTCTGGTTTGTTTGGTAACGCCATTAATTTATTTATCATTTAGATTAAAAGGGAATGTTGAACGTCCCGAAGTGGATATAAGCAAAGGCCACAAAGCTCTTTCTCCAAAACAACAAATGATTGTTTTCTTTTCCGGTGTTTTGATATTGATATTGGTTCCGGTTTTTAAAACCATCACTCATTTACCGCCTTACATGGGGATTTTAGTTGGTCTTGGTGTCTTGTGGATTGTTACTGAGATTATACATGGAAAAAAAGATGAAGAAGATAAACATACATTGTCGGTTGTTTACGCCTTACGTAAGATCGACACGCCGAGTATTCTTTTCTTTTTTGGAATTTTGGTAAGCATCGCAGCGCTTCAATCTTCAGGTATTCTAACGTCTCTGGCCAGCTGGATGACTCAGGTAATAGGGAATGAAAGTATAATTGTGATGTCCTTAGGTTTATTATCTGCCATTGTTGATAATGTGCCATTGGTGGCAGCGGCGCAGGGTATGTACACCCTTGTAGATTATCCAACAGATCATTTTTTCTGGGAGTTTCTTGCCTATTGCACCGGTACGGGCGGAAGTTGTCTTATTATTGGCTCCGCGGCCGGAGTAGCGGCCATGGGGATGGAACGCATTGGATTTTTCTGGTATCTTAAAAAAATCAGTCTTCTTGCACTGTTAGGTTATCTTGCTGGTGCAGGCGTGTACATATTGCAGCATGAGCTTTTCGGTATTTAAAAGAGAATTTTTTTACTTAAAACTACTTCAAAAATTCATTTATCAAAGCAAATTCTTTAGCAGGCTCTTCCACCTGTGGATTATGGCCGCTGTTTTCAAACATTACGTATTTGGCCTGTGGACAATAGTCTTTGTATTTGATCATCATAGAAGGAACCGCAACACGGTCGTATCTTCCACCAATAATAAGAATCGGCATTTTTAGATCTTTCAATTGTTTCCTGAAATCAAAAGTTCCAATATCACTGCCTACAATAAAATCGCCATCCTTACCAACCATCTGGTAATATAATCTTGAGTTAAAGGGATTCGGATACGGCTGTCTGCCGCGGCTTCCGAAATTATCAGGATTATACGCATATAAAAATCCATAAGGCACTTTGCCATAAATATCCTGATGAGGCTGATCGCTCGAGATGGCACCTTGGTCGCGGATCTTCATCAGTGCTTCCCACACTTCAGGATAATTTGTTTTTATTTCGTGGTTGGAGTTGTCGTCGTTTGCCTGCCACATCACAAAGCTATGAAAAGAGTTTGCAAGGATGAGGTGTTTTACCTGTGCCGGATGTTTTACCGCGTAGCCTTGTGCCACAACGCCACCATAGGAATGTCCAAGGATATTTATTTTTTCAAAACCCATTGCTTTTCTCAACCCTTCTAAATCTTCAACGTCGCGCTCAATCGTATATTCAGAAACTTTTTTCGCAGTGTCTGATTTGCCGCGACCTAATCCATCGTAATAAACAAGCGTATTGGTTTTACTTAAAGAGTCAAAACTTCTTAAGCCGTAATGCGTGCCACCCGGACCGCCGGCAATAAGGAACAGTGGATCTCCTTTTCCGAAACTAACTGTCCACAGCTTGTGGCCGTTCACGGTGTAATATTTCCCATCGGTTTGACTGCTTGGAAACGTTTGGGAGAATGCAGATAAGTTGACTACTAGTATGCAGGCAAGAAAAAAATGTCTCATGGGGAATGATTTATATTTTGAACTAATTTATGATAAATTGTCGTAAAGCGAAAAACTAAACCTATGCGATGGCTTTTGCGGTGAAGGTTTGGCCGCAGATTACGTGGATTACGCAGATTAATGAAATTATAGGGATGCAGTGAGATGATAGTAAGCTAGGTCTGCTATGCGATGGCTTTTGCGGTGGAGGTTTGGTCGCAGATTACGTTTAGGTTTACACAGATTAGGAGCGGGAGAGTTGCCACTAATCCAAGTCATCTGCGGTAATCCGCGACAACAGTTTGCTATGAGTTTGTTACGAGTTAGTTCCTGGGGATCCGCCAGACCGCGAATACTCTTCGAGAATCTTTTTTTCACGGGCGTTCAGACTCTTGACGCCTTGCTTGCTGATTTTTTCTAGCAAAAGGTCAACTTCTTTTTGTTTGCTGACTCTTTGGTCGTTGTACTTATCATCAATACTGTGGTAACGTTTCTCCTGTGCAAACGAACGAACGCCGAGTAAAAGTACATGAGGTTTTGTAATGATGAGGTATATAAAAATGAGCGCAGGTATAAGCACAAGTAAAATAGGTAGATAATTTACGCTCAACGAAGATGGCTGCAAAGCAATGCCAATAAGCATCCCGATTAAAGCTCCACCCAAATGCGCTTCGTGCCCGATATTATCTCTTTTGGATTTAATGCCGTAGATGGAAAAAAGAACAAAAAAAATACCGTACAGCCAACTTGGAATATAGATGGGTAGACCGAAAAAACCAATCACCATTCCTGGAAACAAAGCGATGCTCGTAAAAATAACGCCGCAAACCGCGCCGGAGGCACCCACGGCACTGTAGTCGCCATGATGCCTGTGAATATATAAAGCCAGAAGACCTCCCCCGATTAAGCTTCCAAAATAAATAATGAGGAGGCTGGACCAGCCAAATTGAAGTTCAATTAAACCGGTAAAGGCGTAAAGACTCACCATATTAAAAAGTAAGTGTGTCCAGTCGACGTGCAGAAAGCCTGAGCTTAGCAATCTTTTATATTCTTTACCAATGAGAATTTTATCGACCTGAAATTTATAAGTGTCGAAGAATGTACCGTCCTTAAACCCTTTGTAAGAGCCGAGAACATTGATGGCGATTAAGATCAATCCGGCTATTCCGTTGTCAATCATTTGTTTTGCTTACCAAAGATAATTATTTCTGATTATCTGCAAAAAATGATCGTTTACTTCTTTAGCTTTTTTAATTGGATAACATCCACCAGAAAAGCAAAAGCCATAGAGAAATAAATGTAGCCTTTCGGGATCACAAAATTTAAGCCCTCTCCAATTAGGGAAATACCGATGATCAACAAGAAACAAAGTGCAAGGATCTTGAAAGAAGGATGTTTTCGGATAAAATTGCTGATTGGGCCCGAAGCCAGAAGCATGATTGAAACAGCTACGATCACTGCAACGTACATGATCCAGAGTTCTTTTACCATTCCTACTGCGGTGATGATGGAATCGATGGAGAAAACAAGATCCAGAAGAATTATTTCTGACAAAAGTCTGCCAAAGGAACCTTTCTTTGGCTCTGGCGATGCTTCGTCTGAATGATTTTCGGTGTTTTCGAAAATCTCTTTTGTGCTTTTGTATAGCAGGAAAAGTCCACCACAAATTAAAATCAAATCTTTTCCAGATAGATCAATTTCAAACACACTAAATAACGTTTTGTCGAGTTTTAGAATAATAGAGATCACACCTAGTAGCGCCAGGCGAATAACCATAGCAAGGGCAATGCCCCAATAGCGCAACTTATTTCTTTGACTATCAGGAAGCTTATCAGCTAAGATGGAAATAAAAATAATATTATCCACTCCTAAAATTACTTCCAGGGCAATCAGGGAAATTAAGGGAATTATAGCGTCGGTTAACATAGTGCTCGTTTATGTAATGTTTAAATCAGATCTTTTGTTCTATAGAGCAAGATACCTACAAAATTATGCCAGAAAAAACATTTTTTTAAGTGTTTATAACCTTAAGGATTCTGAATTTTTAGTAAGGCTCTTACCATACCGCGTTAACATCTCATTCTCGGTGACTTATAGCCGTATTCAAAAAAGACAGGAGCGTAGTAAAAAGCAAAAAACACATTAAAAAAAGACTTCTCTTTTTGAGGTTCGACTACTAAATGGGCTTCTCAACCGAAAATGTATCATAAAGATCATTCACCCAGATGATGCCGATTTTAGTTGCGTCTATCAGGACCGCACCTCCTGATTCCCAGAAATCAATCAGGTTCAGTTTAGCCCTGTATACTCTTGTATTGAGACTATAATACTTTGGTTCTGTAAAAAGATTTATGAAGGGAAAGATAATTCCATTCCGATCCTGATCTGTGAATACCTTGTCAATTTTGGTGTAATCAGGTTTTACACTGAAACCGAACCGGACAGAGGCCATTGCTTCTTTGCCGTAAATCTCTCTTACTTCAAATTTTTCGGGATGTGTTTTGAGGGTGTGTTTTGGAAAAAGTCGCCAATGCCTTTGTCGGCACTATTTGTTTTGCTGAGGTCGTAGTCGTCTACTTCAATAATTACTTCTCCTGAGCGCAAGTTATGCTCTTGTATTTTATTTTTTAAAGTATTAATTAGATAGTCTGTTGCGGGATCCATATAAAACCTTTTAAGAATATATTAGAAAGAAAACGGCCAACAACACGAATCCTAAAACAAGACCGCCAAAACCAATAAATATTTTAATGTTATCAAACTCATTCATCATCACTCTGGCTTTACGTCTTTTTCTTCCCAGGAAAAAATGGATGATCAAAAGAAGAACGGAACAAGGAAATAAAGTGATAAAAAATAAAACACCGGGTACGATGAGCAAAAAATAAGGAAGGATCAGAAGAATGGTAGTTAGTAAGCGAATATGTTTGACGTTTGTACCCATGCAGCTTCGCACAAGCTTTAAGTAAAACCTCTTACTGCATAAATAAAACCGTTGGAGATCAACACAAATTGTTTTTCACCTATTTGATATTTTCCTGAAGCAGCGAGTTTGCCATTTAAAAACGCCCGGTCTTCCGAGCTTGGAATACCTAATTTTTGCTCTAGGGTAAGAGTTCCGAAGTCGCCTTTGTAAGTATAACTATTTACAAGACCTGCTGAGGTTTCGTCATTGATCTGTGGCTCTGATTCTGTTTCCGGTTCGTCAAAGAAGTCTTCATCTGTTACAAATTTTTTTTCAGAGTAATGCTGAACCGGGTTCTTAAATTTCATACCGGTGAATTGTTCTATTTCCTGCACTACTTCTTCAACGTCCCAGGAAGCCAAACCCTTCCCAAACCTGAAAGTTTTTACTTGTGTTTCAATAACGATAGTACCTTCATCAATTACATACTGAAGTTCTTTTTCACGCGTGGCAAGTCCTGTAATATCAAGTACCGGGCTATCCATTGGGTGACTGGTGTACTCTTGCTCCGCGAACCCAAAATGATTTATAGCGTTCAGTTTCACAACAGATTTTTTCAAATTGCCCAGGTTTCTGTGAATGATTGTAATTTCCTCATTGGAAACAATCAGGCTTTCAGAAAAAAATGCTGCGTTTAAAATATTATAAATAACAAGAAACAATCCTGCACAAACCGCAAAACAAACTATTGCAAAGAGGACGGAGTCTTTGAGAACTTGCAAGCCTATCAAACCTGCACCAATAAGGAAACACATAAGCAAACCAGCACGGAATAAAAATCCTACTTTAAGAACTGAGCTCGATCCCGAATTGAGTTTTATATTGATAGAATCATTCATGTGGGTTTCTTTTTATTTTTTTGAAATCAAATCTTATACAACTTCGTGTATTCCACTTTTCCATCGCAAACTAACTTAAGTGTGTAAATGCCCGTCGCAAATGCTTGTAGGTTGATCTTCGCAACTGAAGTGCCTGACTTAATCTCTGCGTTTCCGCTTAGGATTATTCTACCGCTGACATCTGTTATCAAATACGCCAGATCTGAATGTACGTTGGAAGGAATCATTACATTAAATTCACCGGTTCCGGGATTTGGAAACACTCTGAATGTTTGTTGGTTTGCGTGTGCGGTTATGCCGGTGGTGTTGGGAACACTGAATTCTATTGCATCGAGTGCCATATCAGATGTGCCATTTCCAGTAATGCCTCTCCAGCGAAAAGTCACCGTATCGGATGCCCAGGCGCTGAGGTTAATATTGGCTGTGTTCCAGATGTCGCCCTGGTCGCCCGACATAAACCAAATTCCATTTGTCCATGCACCGTTCACAAAAACATCTAGGTACATAGAACCCATTGCTGCTCCGTACATGTGATAACCAAAACTAAGTGAGGGGTTTGGAGAGCTTGAAAGATCCATGCAGGGACTCAGTAAGTTTGCTGTAAGAGAAATGCAGGGTACTGTAGATTCCAAATATAAATACTTGCCACTCGCAGTGCCTGGTAAAAAATCTACCTGGGGTCCTGTGCCTGCTGTTGGCGGACCTCCATTGTCTGTTCTCCAATCGTGTTGATCGCCAAAGGTATTGTTCTCGTTAATAAAGTCATTCATCAAATTACATGTAACTCCGCAATTATTGACAGTGCTACATAAATTAAAATTTTCAAAATCTTCGCTGAGTGGTAAAGTCTTTACTGCCCCTGCAATAATCACTAATTTTCCTACCGAAGTATCGTTTGTAGCAACAGGATCAGAAGTATAGTTAGCCCATGCCTTGATGTTGTATGTTCCAATCCCATTCAGATTTGCTGTCGTTGTGAAGGTGTAAGATACGTTTGCTGAAGAGGTGAGTGGTCCGGGATAAGATTCAGTGACGATTGGTCCGCCGTTGATTCTGTAAAACACAGGAATAACAGAGAGCGTTGTGACTCCGGGATTAGATAAATTAATAACGATGGGCATGTTTGACAAATCGTGACAATCGCTGAGTGTTCCTAAGGGACTAAGTACTTCGTCGCAGGCCACATCTGCGGCTAGTTGCGGACATGCAAAAAGGCCCGGAGTTTTTTGTACGGCTATTGCTCTACGACCAACTGCATTTAAAGCACCTCTTGAACGCACACTAAACCAATGGGTTTGCAGAGCCGGAACACCCGTCACTACACAGGAAGTGGTGGGGGAAGTTCCTATTGAATCCATGTACATGGTGCCAAGTTTGAACACATCGTAAGACGTTGCGCCCGGCACATTTTGCCAGGTGAGTTTCACCGAATCGGCGCAAACCCATGCTACCTGAAGGTTTAAAGGCGGTGTGATGATCGAAAAATTAGTATCGCTCTCAGCACTGTATGCACCGCGGCTGATGCGCACACGGCATTGGCCTGAAATAACACTGGGGGGAACCCAGTTATGGTAACGTTGTGCACCAGGAAGGTTATTGAGAATCATATTCCAGGTGGCACCGTTATCTGCGGTATATTCCAGTGTCTGGTTTCCGCTGGTTTCAAACGCGTCCCAGCGCACTGTTTCAATTTGTCCGGTACTAAAGCCTTCGCCGCCTATCGGGTAGGTGATGGTGTAACCGTCCATTTCAAAAATCCAGGTTACGAAATAAGCTTGCGGACCCATGGGCACTGAAGCGCCAGTTACATTCAGCACATAATTTCCAGCCGCAGGATTGTTGATCGTGATTTGTTCGTGATTGTTACGGATGTCGATACCCGGCACTGCATTAGCGTTTAAACTTGTTGTGTTTGGTGAGTAGTTAAGAATAAGTGGATTGAACGACACAGAAGATGGATTAGTTAGTGTTGTATTTAAATTATTTACAAGAGCAATAGCCGCTCCAACCTGCGCTTGGTAATCGTGCCAATAAGTCATCACTTTTACACGCCTCACTCCTGTAGGAATTGAAATGGTGTGTGTATTGCTGGAAGCGTTGATAACAGTGGCCGTTAGGTAGGCACCCTGTTCAATTATTTTAACAGCTTTTAATGCGTTTACTCTTCCATAACCAAAACTAAAATCCGGACCAGGATTTCCAAGGTCATCCGCTGTGTTCATCACAATGGCTTTCATCAGCGCACTTGGCGGATTGTTATTGCTGTTTAGATTTTTGTAAGCCTGGTAAAGTTGTCCAAAAATACCTGCTACAGCTGGGCACGACATCGATGTTCCTGTTTTGGAGACATAATTATTCGGGTTGGTGGTAGACATTACATTTGTTCCTACAGCGCTCACTTCCGGTTTCAAACGACCATCATGTGCGGGACCGCGGCTTGAGCTGGTGTTTCTTACATCGAGGTAAGTGAGGTTTGCCACGGCAATTGAATTTTTAGAATGTTTATGTCCGCCGGTTACGTTTCCCCAGCCTGCGCCTGCGCCGTAGTTACAATTGGAGGCGCCATCGTTGCCGGCGGAAAAAACGATCATCAGTTCAGGCATAGAAAGATTTTGAATGTCGAGTTGTTGTGCCCGTGTTGTATAACCCGCGTTGCAGCCGTCAGAATAAGAAGTTGAAATGATGCGGATACCTAAAGTGTTGTAGTGTGTGCCTATTTGTGCGAAGCCCTGGTAACCCGAAGCGGAATAAACATGAATGTTTGATCCCCAGGCCATGCCTCGCATCATAGGATCTTTATTTCCTGCGCCCATAATAATACCAGCGCAATGATCTCCGTGATCTCCTGAATTGTTGGCTAGAAATTGGTTGGGAAGCCGCCCTTGGTAATCGATGTGTGGACCAATGATCCCATCATCCTGCATGCCAATATTCACACCCGATCCGTTATATTTTCTACCACCTGAATAATCGGTTGAAATGGTGTTGCTGCGAATATCCGTTCTGCCCACGGCGTTGTCGGGCTTTGCTTCATCGTCTACGAGCTCTGCCGAATTCACAAACGGAAGTGCTACAAATTTTGTGATCTTCGATTTTTTTACCCACACCACAAACCATTTTGTGGCTTTGTCTTCAAATGTAATTTCATAACCATTTGATTTCAGATAAGATTTCATTTGTTCATGCGTAATGGTTTCGTAATAGGTGAATCCAATCCCGACTTTATTTCCCTTCACTGTGTAGGCAGGAAAAATATCGCCATCAATAGCTTCTTTTAATTCCTTTAGCATTTTGTACTGAGGGTTGATTGTATGAATGCCTCTGATAGGAAGTGAAGCAAGAGCATTTAAATTACTTCCTCTTTTGATCGCTGCTATATAAGTGTTGTCAGGCAAATAGCCCAAAAGTGTTACGCCAGATGTTGTTAAAGTTTGTTTTTGGTTTTGCGAAGGAAGCTCTCCAAACTGAATGTAACGGTAATAAGTCCCTTGAAAAACATCAGCTTTTGAAGGCTTACAGGATTTTGACTCTGCAAAATTTGCGGACAAAGATACCGTTCCCGTTGAGAGGTGGAGATCATACTTATTTGCAGATTGGCCAAAACAAAAAACGTTTGTGATCCACAAGAAGAGGATAAAAGAAATTTTTTTCATGAAAGGAATTTTTATTTCCATAAAGATAGAAAAGGAATTGGATTTTACAATAGGGTGGGAGAATTAGGGAAGGGGAAGGGTCTTGTTTGATATCCAGTTTTTTTTTGGAGAAGAAGACACAATAAGAATTTCTTTGAACAAGTAGATCAACTCAAAAAAACAAAAACGGCTATAAAATCAAGACGCAATCCCCATAGAAAATCTTAATGCTAAATTTGGTTACTTGCAATCGCGGCTTTATTGTTCGCCCTCCGGGCGCAACGAAGCCTTAGCTGTTAGGCGTAGGTTATTGCGTCAAAGACTTTATAATTACACGATTTAGAATTGTAGTAGTGTCCAGAAACCAAAATTCATATTTCCGTTTAGATTCAGGTCTGGAGTAACAATAAATTTGAAAAGTCCCGTCGTTTCTCTTGCTTTCTGCTGGTCCATTTGACGATATTAAGTCATGAATATTATAGCTTGAAATTTTGAGCGGCGGTGTACCGAATTTGTACTCACTAAAATAATCTGTGATAATGCTTTTCAGGCGAAATTTCAATGTCAATCTAAGGCGACGGTTCATATGTATTTGGTCAACACTATATAAACTCCGCGAAATAAAATGAATTCGAGATTTTCAGATTCGTAAAATACTTTGATTCTACCAATTGTCGGCACCACATTAACAATGCATCCGAAACTTCTATCAGGTTCCTTAAAAAAAGATGTCAATGGAACATTTGTTACTGAAAACAGAGACAATTGACTCCACGGTCGCGTTACTGAAGTCCACGCAATAAGAGGCCTCGGGAAAATTGAAAGCATCCCTCTGCTCTTTCTGTAACCCAAAAAGGAAAAATAGTCCTATGATTATAAATCGCACCATGTCGTCGAATAACTTACGCCTAACGTTTTGGCGCTACAAGAAGTTGGCGATTTCGGAGACGAAAACTGTCTGCCACCACAAAACTTGATACCCTGCCCCACTGCCTCATTCAGGCGGGGAAGCACAATCCTGATAGCTATCGGGATCATTTAACAGCTGAACCGCCAATTTCTTTTAGTTGCTGTTATGCGGTCGTGCTATATTCGCCCTGCGGTCAGTCATTAATACCTAAATAAAATATACACGCATTTAAAATCATATAAAATAATGCAGGCAAAGAAATCAAGAGACTGTCCTTTGATTTAATTCTTATCATTAAAGCAAGTAACATTAAGATGGCAAGGCCGCCTGATGATATTAGCAAAATTGGTTTAAATAGCAATCCAATCAAAAGCCCCACAGCACCTAAAATTTCTAATATGATTGTAAGAAGTCCTAGTTTTTCAATATTGAAGCGCTTAAATTCGGTCTTCATATGAGGTAATATGAAATATGAAATTGAATAAGCTAGAAAAGAGAAACTTGATATTAAAACACAGGAAAAAAATAAATAATTCATGTCTAAATTATATCCATTGAAACTAATGTTATGAAGACACATAAAATTAAGAAAATTAAAGATGGCAAATGTTTTATAAATGGATTTTTAATTTTGAAATGGAAATATTGTGCAGCTAACATACATAATCCCATTAGAATAGCAGGTATAGGAATTAATTGAGGAAACCAAATACCAGTGACTAACAAAGTGGCTAACGAAACTTTATATGCTCCTATAAAGGTCCGAGTTAAATCACTTAGTCCGAATTGTTTAAATTCTTTGATAATTACATCATATCGGAAAATCCAAACATAGGCAACTGATGCCGCTACAATAATTTGTGCTACAATTAGGTAATTTGTCATTGTGTGTTTTTACATTGTTACTTATTTTCTTCTTTTATCACTACTATCTTTTTGTCAGATTGTCTAATAGCTAAAAAGAAACCTGCACCAAAGAGCAGAGTTATAAGGCCGGCAAAATATGGGATAATTTCAGTCATTTTTTGAATTGTTAATTAGTTTTAAATATATACCAAATGCTAATATTGATGGAACCCATATTCCAATAAAAGTTCCGTCAGCTTTTTCTCCTTGAAAATAAAGTATTTCGGAAAAAATTAACGATAATATTGCAGCTATAAATAGCAGTTTGTCAGCCGTTGTGAATTTCTTAAACATGTCTTTTGTTTTTAATTATTTATTGTAAAATTAATGATTTTATTTACATTACAATTTATTTTTGGCTTATTGATTTGGCTGTATATTACCTTACTTTAATTTGTTGCTTAAGGTTCTTGTATTCATGGATGTCGTTCAAGCATGCCGCATAACGTTTTGCGCATAGGCTTTGTTTTTTGCTTGTCAAAGTTATGCATTTGAGCGTTAACACGCAAAAAATTGGGCTTAGGCGCTGTTAGCAGTATGGTGGCGGCACACAGCTATGTCTCGCTAATGTGTCCGCTTTTATTCTGCTTTATAAATATCGTGTAAGTATTCATTGTTTTGGTCATTAAGTCGAACCGAATTGCCAGCTTTATGAAACTCAAGATGCATATGCTTTGATGTCTGCAAGGCTGGAGCAGGTTGCTGTTAGTAGTATGATGGCGCTCACGGTTTAGCTTATGTTTAAATGTCCGCAAATGGAAGCGTTGTTATTAGCACAATTTTTATATGACAATTCCGTTAATTAGCAATGAAAAAGCTTTTCATTTTTTTTGTCATGTCAATTATTTGCCTCGATGTTTGGTCTCAAGGTAAATTAAAAACTCAATGTAAATTTGGGTTTAAATTAGGTTCAGGAATGCAAACTATTACAGGCTGTCCCGTAAAAACTAAACCAAGAATTGCTTTCATGGGTGGAATGTGGGTTAAGATAAAAATTAGTAAAAGTTGGACTATGCAGGCTGAACTAACTAACATTGGCAAAGGAACTGGGCTAGGCCTTCATCAACCCAAGTATGGCGATTATTGGCTAAATCTATCTTACTTTGAAGTCCCAATCCTCTTCCAATATAACAAGCAAAATGTTTACTTTGAATTTGGTCCAAGTTTAGCAGCATTAATCAATTCTGGAGAATATACAAATGGAGGAGCACTTCCGTACCAAGCAGACCTTTATCCCTTTAGTAAAAAAGACTTTTCTTTCAATCTAGGTACTGGTTACGTACTTAACGAAAAATGGCGTGTAGGATTGCGATTGAGCCACTCACTTCTTCCTGTTCGAAAACAATTACCTGCAACTTCTCATCCAGTTTACAATAGAGGTATTATCCTTGCTGTTAGCCGTCAAATAAACTTAAAAGCCTCAAGAACCAACCAATCGCAAGTCATCGAGTAAAATGGTCAGTAAGTATTTTGTCTAACAAAGCGTTTTTCGTCTTACGGAATTGTTCCGCCACTTACTACTAAAGGTTTTCAGCTACCCGAAGGGCGGGGTTTTTACCACAAAACTTGATTTGAAAAACTAAACTTCCATTAACCACAAAACTGTCTTTGGAACACGAAACCCCGCCTTTTGGGTAGGTGTTGTTATGCCTTCGTTGTTCTTTTTCTGTCGTGGTTCGGCTGTCCATTGTCTGCTGTCTTTGGTGCGGTTGCTTGGTGGCTCTTTTGGATTTTTTAGCGTTGGTCTGTGCGGTTGCAAAAAATCCAAATGTGCCATCAAATGCGTTGGCTAAATTATGGTCGTAAGTCAATGTCATACTTCTTCTCAAAAAAAACGTCTAATGTATTTCTGTCTGGTTCGTTAAGCACAAATTCTAATTCATCGCTGTTCAAATTGCAGACACCAAAATTTTTAATGTAGTTTCCATTCAATGAGAAGTAGTCTGATGAATATGGTTTGCTTGTCGTCTTGATGTAATACCAAAAAAGTCTTGATTCCATTATCTTCTTTATCAAAATCATTTCTTGTCTAGTGTGTCCAATGATAGCTTGTCCGTTATAAAACAACAAATCATCATCCGAATTGATAATATAGCTTGGTGTTCTGTCCGACATCTTTGGAAAGAACATTTTGTTCTTAACCTTTTCCAATGATTGTGTTCTTCCAAACGCAAACCAGTTTTCGTATTCCCCTTTTCCTTTGTCTCGTTCAGCAAGAATCTTTCTTTTGTTTTGCAGATATAAGTATGCTTTAGGGTAATTTTCTTTTATAAATGATTCGTCTAAAAGTTTTGCCTTCTCCTCGTTATCATAAGGGAAAATAACTTTCTCCTTCAAATTTTTAAGAGTTACTTCTCTGCTGAGTTTATTAGTGTTAACAATGTCTTTGCAAATTGCTTTTTCAATTTGATAAAGGCTTCCATTTTGTAAATAATAATAGTCTTTATCTTCCTTTACTGGTTTGAATATATATATGTCATTTCTCAGTGTTGCAATACCGTGTCTTGTTTTATAAAGGTCTCCAAATGCAACACCAGTTGATTCAATTTTTGAAATTATTTCATTGTCTTGCAAATTCCATCCGGTATTTGAATTCAGTCCAGCGTAGGAAATTTTACTAAATACATTCTCTCGTGATGGAATCTCCTTGTCAATACATCTGTAATACTTAATGAAATCTTGATTTGTATTTTCAATTAAACAGATGCAGGTGTATGTGTTTTTTGACTTGAAAATTTGTTCTGTTCCAAAATCAATGATTTTGAATTTGAAACTTTTCTTTTTAAAATAATCTCTCAATGCTCTTCCGTTTAAACTTTTGAAAAAGCTATTCATTGTTATAAAACCAAGAATTCCATTTTCATTTAAACATTCTATACCAATTTGAAAAAACGGAATATACAAATCGGGATTTCCCGTCTTGCAAACTTCCCAATTCGCAAGACTTAATTTTATTTCATCACTTAGATTTCTTGCACATACATAAGGTGGATTTCCTAACACAATGTCAAAACCTGTAAACCTGTTTAGTTTCTCTTTCCAATTAAAAGTTAAAGCATCACCTTCAAACAAATTAAAATGAAATTCCTTTTTGTCTTCACCTGCAGTCAAAGCCAAAACTGAAAGCAAAAGTTTTGTTCTAGTAATAGAGTAGGGTTGAATGTCTAAACCGAAAATTTGTGTTCTGAAAATTTCCGAATAGGATTTACCTGTATGCTTTTTTATTTGTTTAGCAGCACTATAAAGAAAACCGCCACAACCACACGCTATGTCTGCAATTTTTGAATTTGCAATTGTGTGCCTCTTTGTGTGAAACGATTGCTTAACAATAAAATCTCTAATGTTTAGAGGCGTATAAATTGCTCCGTTAATAATTCTGTCAGCGGGCGAAACAACAAATTCAAACAGTTCTATCAGTTCTTCAAACTCAAACTTTGGAATTTCCATTTCAATTATTGAAATGAATTTTTGTAGTGTGTCAAATTCTTTTCTTTCATTTTCTTGAATTGTAAACGATTTAAGAAATTCATTCTTCTTAACTACTACTTTGTTCTTTTGGAGAAAAGCAGAAATAATAAGCCTGTCAACATCATTGGGCTGCGTTGAACATTGGCTTAAATATTTGAATACTTGATTTCTCATACTAAAGTTGGCAATAAATAAGTTGTTGGTTGCCAAGTTATACTTGCCTGTTCAAATGGCTTCCAATGATTTGCTATAGAGTGGAAGTATGGCTTCCAAATTCGTTCTTGATACTCCAAATTCAATTTAAAAAAATCATTTTCTTCACACAGGATATTGAATGCTGTTGGAAAAAAATTAGAGGTTAAAAAATTAATCCCTAAAATAAAGTCAAGTGGGTAATGAAGCAATCTTGGTGTATCAATATACATTATCGAACCTAAATCAGGTTCTGAAGATCCTGTTGGATTGATGTCATATTGAATATGATATATTGGATGAGGTTCAATAGTTGCTACTATTGAATTGTGACGATCAATATGGAACCCAAAATGGTAAACTTTATCTCCAATACCTTTCAAAAAGACATTAAAACATAACTCGACAAATGGGTCATTCATATCAAGCCAATTCTCAATTTTAGCGCGCAATTTTATGCTAACATTGACTTTCCCGTTTTTTATACAATCGGGTTTTACGTGTTTTAAGGTATCAATAGTCATTTCAAAATCTTCAATATCATAGCCCCAAATATTTTGGTCATAGCTTCCATTCTTCAAAACAGGTATTGAATTTTCATTTCTTAGGTCACTAATTGCCTTATAAATTGAAGTTGTATTAACATCACTTCCGATACATTTTTCAAGAAGCTTTGCCATCCTTTCTAATTCCCTTGCCCTTTCATTTCGGAAGTGCATTATTTTTTTATTTATAGCCATAATTTACGATAGGCTTTTTTTAAACTCTTCTACTCTTGATATTTCAGACGGATGGGGTCTTAGTCCTTTTTCTACACCAATCCTTTCCACAATTGCGTCAAAAGATAAATACTTACTTTCTTGCCAAGGCTTTAATTCAGATGATGCAAAAATTTTGAAGCCTTCTAAAGGGTCTAATGGCTTTTTATACGCTTCACAAATAGTCCAAAACTCTGTGCTTTGACAATGCTTAATTGGTGTTGCTGCAACCAATCCAGTTATTCCAGTTTTGTCTGTCAATAGTTTTACTCTTTCATCTGCTTTTAAAAATGATAGCCGTTTTCCAGTTAAGTCTTTAAAAATATTTATGATATTATCTGCCCACCACCTATCCCAACCGTCTGAAAATAATCCTGAATATTTCGCTGGGCTAAATATTTTATTAATTAAAGCACCCCAGTTGTCGCCTGATGCAATAATGTCAATACCTAACCTTGCTGCAACAATCCTATCTTTTAAAAGTGGGTTTCTTTGGTGGAATAGGTTTTTAACTACAAAATGAGCATAATCGTAAACAACAAGTTTATTTGTTTCATCAAATCTTTCTAAGATTCTTGGGTCTAATGTATTCGTGTCAACTCCTTTGAATATTTTATCGGGTGTTAATTTTTCCGAATTCAACAAATCATATCCTGTAGCCAATGAAAGTAATTTTCGTGAAAATCTTTTTGATTCAGGAGTTATAGATTTTTCAAACGTATAATCAAATAAATCGTGGCTTGATTTATCTGCAGTATATGTGTTTTTAATTTTTTCTTCTGTCGAACATAAAATAATTGGAAATGCTTTAATATCTCCCCTTGCTGTAATTGACCTTAACTCTTGTGCTATTGAAGTAGCATTAAAATCAACTCTATCAACCCCACTGCCATCTAGTCTTAAGTCAATAATTAAACCGTCAAATTCGTTTCTTTCTCTTCTTCGAATTAACTCGTTTCTTAACAAGCCAAATTCTTTGAAATCTGCTAATTTAAACCTTTCAACATCAATTATTCCTGCATCTTTAAATCCATTTAAGGCAGACTCTTCTGATGGTCCACTTTCATCATCTATATAAAAATATTTTATCTTACTCATTTTCTGTTTTGTTTTTTGGTATTTCAATTCTTAAAGTTGTTGCAAATCCTTCAGTTGGAGTAATTACATAAATTGAGCCTCCGTACGCTTCAATAATGTCTTTTACAATTTTTAAACCTAAGCCAGTTCCTACTAAACTGTCAGCATCATTAGCGGAATGATTAGCGGCAGATGTCGTTGTGTAAAAAGCATTAAAAATAAATTCTTCATTTTCTTTAGGTATTCCATCACCGTTGTCAGAAAACTCTAAATACACAAAGTCATTTTCCTTGCCGCATTTTATTTGAATTTCACCTTCTTTTTTATTTCTTTTTATTGCCTTTTTTGAATTAGTATAAAGGTTAAAAAGGATTGAAGCCCACTCTGAAGGGTGCATAGGAATTGTAAATAAATCATATCCTTCAAAAATGTGTTTGTGGAATTTGATTTTTGAACGATTAATATCTGTTTCAATAACTCTTTCAAAATCACGAACTACATCTCTTAACTCAATTGGTTCTAGTTCTCTTAAAACATTTCTCGATATTGCTTTATTGAAATAAGAAGTATACACTGTAAATGCTCTTACATTTTCGTCAAGTAAGTCAACTCTTTCTAAAGCTTCTTTATAGCCCTTCACAGCATCTTTCAAAAAGTTTATATCGGCATCAAATCCGGGTAAAAATCTTTTTACTTCGTGAACAAATTCACCAATCACAAGCCCTAACCCAGCTAATATGCGAAGCATATTGATTTCATCAATCAATAGTTGTTTTTCCTTTTTTTCCTCTTCTCTTGCTTGTTCAAATTCTTGGAATGCCTCTTTTAATTTTTCTTTTGATTTACCTACATTAGATGACTCTCCTTCTGAATCATCTTCACTTTCTCCTTCAAAAAAGTCTTTCATTTTAGAAACGGCAGTATCAACTTTTTCTGAAGCCGAAACATCTTTTCGTTTATAGTCTTTTTGTGCTGCATTAGCTTTTCTTCCTCTTAATTCGGAAACTTTCTGAACTGCACTAATTAAAGAACGAAATACAAAATCCACTAACTCTTTTAATGCTGCATTTTCAATCAATCCTTCTCTACTTGATGTTTCTTCAAATAAAGCACCCTCAATATCCTCTATTTCAACAAATCCAAAAAAGCACCAATTCTGATGTGGACTTAAAATTACACCTCTTGTGCTTGATTTATCAAGCCCTAACCAATCATCTTTCGGCTCTCCATAAGGTAAAACCCTAAAGCCATTTCGATAAAGCCTTAGACCTGCTTTTTCATAAGCTAAATTTCTGATAAAAGTATATGTCCCAGAAGCAAAAAGGGCAGGGTCATAAACAAAATAATATGTTTTAAAATGAAGTCCCTTTATTAAATTAAATGGTGTGGTAATATCTTCTCTATCTTTATCATTATTGCCAATTAAAAAAATTTCTTGTGGGAAATTTAGCTTATCACTTTTTAATGCCCAACAACCTTGCCCGTCATCCATAACATAACCTTCAATTTCTGCAAGAGAATGTTTGAAGATAGCTTCTTCTTCATCTACAATTGGAATTAATTGTTCACCATCTTTTCTGAAATATGAACTTTTAAATCCTAGGTCGGATTTTTCATTTTCTTCTTGCTTTCTTTTCTTTGAAAGTGGAAAAGGTTGGAGTAATTCAGATGTATACCTGAACACTCTTTTAATCATTGCATCTGACCAGCCCTCTCTTAATCCGTCAATGATTAAGTCTGTTCCCTCATCTTTAGTCTTTGGAACTAATTCAATTTGATTTGTTATGCTTAAGAGGTCTTTGTCTGTTTCAAACTTATCCCAATCAATTGTAATTTTTATTGCTTCTGTTGAATCTAAAGTTTGGGTAATAATAGTGAGTTTATTTCCTAATCTTTGTGTAGCAAATCTGCCTATTCCTTTTCTTCCTGCTCTTGTTCTGCTATATCTTTCGGAAATTGGGTTGTGTATTTTTTCAGAAGATGATATCCTCATAAAACCGTTAATGAGTTGGTCTCTTGTCATACCAAGTCCATTATCTTCTATGTGCAATGTTCCTGCTAATTGCCAAGCATTCTCAAAAATTAGTTTGACTTCTGTTGTATCAGCATCGTAAGCATTTTTTACAAGTTCTGAAACTGCTGTTTCGTGTCTGCCTACAAGTTCTTTTCCAAGCCGGTTTATTATACCTGCATCAACTGAAAAACGAATTTGTGATTCGTCAAGTTTTGCAATTTCATTTGAAAGCGATAAAATGACATTATTATCAGACTGCTTTTTCTGAATTTCTTCAGATAGCTTCCTTTTCAATTCTGATATTTGAGTAGTAATGTCCATTTGTTAATTTCTATTTCTTCTTGTTTAGTAATTCAGTTACATCAACTTTTAAAACTTCGGCAATTTTCACAAGTGTTTTTAAAGGTGGTTGCACATCGTTTGTGCACCATCTTGAAATTGTTGCTTCGTTCATGTCAAGTTTTTCTGCAAGTAGCTTGCTACTGAAGTTCTTCTCTACAAGGACAACCTTAATTCTATTAATTGCTTTTCGGCTCATTTTAATTGCATTTCGTGCAAAGATATTGACTTTTTCAGAAGTCTAATAACAATTTGTCAATAGTTTTCAAACTGTGCTGAAGTCGGGTGGTGGGTGGGCTTTGGTGCGGTAGGGCAAAATTAAATGTGGTGTTTTTGGGTCGGCATGTGTGGTGGTAAAACACCTCTTTTAATTTTGCAGAAGCGTTGGCTTTTATTGTCCGATGTCAGCACAAATGTTGATGGTTGCACGGTCGTCCTACAATGAGGCATAACGGTTTGCCTTTAAATCCAAAACAATATGATTAAAAAGCTACTTTTCTGTTTTTTCGCTTTGACAGCGGCAACAACATGGGCGCAAGTAAAAACAAACATTTCGTGGGTAAATTTTCTGAGTGATGATGCGACGATTAATTCTGTTTCAACTGGTATTGATGGTGCAAGTAAGGTTTACACCACTGGAAGGATTAAAAACTCAACAGAAGATATCGTTGTGCAATGCACCGATTCAGCAGGAGCTGTGCTGTGGACATATCCTTACGATAACGGCGGGTACGACAGCCCCAATAAGATAAAAGTGGATGCCGCTGGCTTCTCTTATATTTCTGGTGAAAGTTATGACCCGGTCAATAATAATTTCGACTATGTGATAATAAAACTCGATCCAACAGGCAGTATGGTTTGGGTCCGTCGTTTTGATGGGGGCATTAATCAGGATGATTTCGCTACGGATGTTGTCGTGCGCTCTAATGGGGATGTATACGTAACAGGACGAAGTATGAATAACAGCGGTAATTTAGACGCTGTAACGATCAAAATAGATGGTGCTACTGGTAGTATTCTTTGGAATGACGTCCGCAACACGGCAGGACAGAACGATATAGGCATTTGCCTGACATTGGCCAATAACGAGGCCGATTTGGTAGTGGGTGCTGATTGCGAAGTTGGAGGGAACGTCGATATCGTCGTTTATCGGCTTGACGCAAATACAGGCGCAACAGGTTGGGTTCAGCAGTTCGGCGGCACGAATAATGCGAATGACCATATCAGTTCTATCATTCTTGCAGGCGGTAATGTGGTTTTTGCCGGGATGCTCGATAATGCAACCACAGGGCAAGACTATTGCGTGACGAAACTGAACGCAACATCGGGCGCACCGGTGTTTCAAAAAGACTATGATTTTTCCGCAGCTGACCACGCTACTTCTCTTGTGCGCGATTCAACGGGAAATATAGCCGTTACGGGCGTAGTCCTGAAAGCGGGTTTATATGAATATCACACACAGTTATATGACAGCACGGGAATATTATCTTGGACAAACAAACAGGCTACCGGATGTAATGCCATCAATGTCAATCCCGTTGTGGTTTGTGATACGATTGCACATCATTTCTACATTTCGGGCGAAATTGAAAAGACCAGCCGCGATATTTTAGTTTACCAACTTACTCCAGGTGGCAACATAGGTTGGGAAAAAACCTACGATGCCCCAAGTAACGGAACAGATGCTGCGACCAGTCTTGTTGTAAACGGACTTGGCCTTGTTTTTGTATCGGCCAATACCACCAATAGTGGTAGTAATTTTGATATAACCACCCTGCGCATTACGCAAACACCCGTTTACTATCCCATAGACTTTAATAATGCCAACGAGCCGCCAGCGCCCAATGAACTTTATTACCAGAACACAGGCGAAATCCTCTATCGCAACCAAACTCCTGCAACAGAGATCGAGTTCTATACAAAGAACACTGCGCCGCAACTTTTTATTCGCAAAAACTCCCTTTCGTTCCTCACAAGATCGGTGGACACGTTAAGCAACGACAGCACCGACAGAATTGACATGGACTTTAAATATGCAAGTCCTTTTTCTGAAATGTCTTGGTTTGAAACGCAAAACAACGGCTATCTAAACTACTTTAAACCGCATTGCGGTGGCGCGTCAGGCATCACCGATGTTAAAGGCTCTCGCCGTTTGATGGTTCCTGAAATTTACAGAGGTGTTGACCTTCACTATTACAGCAATAAGGACGGCCTGAAACTGTATTTTGTAATAAAGCCTTCGTATAGTCCGAATCTGATAAATCTGCATTTTGAAGGCGGCAGTCTAGTAACTACTCTCAATGGCAGTAATGAATTAAGCGTTAACTCCAATCTAAGCCAGATAAAATTTAAAACACCGAAAATTTATAGCGTGCTTGCCGCCTTGACGGGAACAAATGTTACGTTCACCACTACCGCCGTCTCTGGAACTATAGTTAATGTTTCGGGTAACGATTATAAATTCTCTGTCGGAAGTTATAATGGTATGTGGCCCCTGGTGATATGCCTCGAACAGAAAGAACTTGAAGTGTCAACAGCTACCGAGTGCGATTGGTCGACTTTTTGGGGAGGCACAGGAATTGATGAGGCAACAAATGTAATTACAGATGCAAGCGGAAATTCCTTTTTTATTGGGCGGAACGATAGTCCTAATTTTCCAAGCCTCACAGGAGGATGGGCGACTACAACAGCAGGCAAAGATGCGTTTCTAGTTAAGATCAGTCCAAGCGGAGCGGGCCTTTGGGGTACATTTTACGGTGGCAATGCAACGATAGGTGCTGCCAATGCTATCCCTTATGGGGTCGGGCTGAACTCGTCCGGTGAAATTTATATAGCTGGTGCAACCGACAATTATTCATTACCAGTTGTGCCAAGCAGCACGTACGGCTTGCAAGGTGGTACTGATGCTTTTGTAGCAAAATTCAATAGCACGGGAAACAACTTACTTTTTGCACGATATGTCGGCAGTACTGGAAATGACCAAGCCAATGATTTGACGATAGATGCGAACGATAATTTGTATCTTGGTGGTCAAGCGGGTGGCACAACGGGCTTGCCTTTTGCAAACCCCGGCAGCGGTGCTTACTTCCAAAACGCATCATCGGATAATAACGATGGTTTTATTGCAAAGTTAGGCACAACAAATAGTGTGTCATGGCTTACCTTATTTGGTGGACAGAACTCTAATGGCGGCGACGAAGCTATCCAATCCATAAAGGCTCTACCGAACGGGAACATTCTTGCGGCGGGTATCACAAACGCCACTATTAGAGCATCCAGCAATGTATCAAATCCACTTTGTGGCGTTCCACTCACTCCGACTGACTTTCCTGATTGTACGCCAAGTGGCGCTTATAGCCAAGCATACGGTGGGGACTTTGAAGATCACATGATTATTGAGCTTGACGCCAACGGCGCTTTGGTTTGGTCAACATTATATGGTGGTGCTGGGAAGGAACTTACGGCTAAAATCGCACTGATACCAGGCAGTTCAAGTGATTTTTATCTATATGGATCAACTTCGAAATCAAGTGGCGGTTTGAGTTTAGGGGTGCCTGGCACTTACATTCAAAACTACAATCCGTCTGGCAACCTTCCGAGAGGTTTTGTTTCCCGGTTTCACAACAGGGATAATTCATGGTCATGGCATACGCTAATCGGTGAGGGTTCACAGGCTTTTTCAAATGGTGGTGTTTGCGACAATAGCGGAAACTTCTATATTACAGGTCAAGCCATTCCTAACGGATATACAAGCGGGTCAACTTGTACGCAAGTTCCATTAGCAAATTACCTCACAGATTTTCCAAAGTGTTTTCCTTCAGGAATATTTAGCCAGTCAGGCTTTGGTGGAGGTCAGAGCGGTGATGCTTACTTAATGTGCTTTAAATCAAACCCAGCATTTGGCAATCCCATTTATATGGGGCCATTTCAAATGCAATGGTCGACTCTTTACGGAGGAAGCGGTGCCGACTTTGGCAAAGCTCTGGCATATGACGCAGTTACAAACAAATTGGTACTGGTGGGTTATACGACAAGCGGAGCAACTGGATTTCCATTACGAGACCCAGCTATTGGAAATTATCAACAAAATGTAAATGCAGGCAGCGCAACCAGCCCACTTTACACGGGCGCAAATGTGGATTGTTTTGTCGCTAAGTTTTGTTTGAGTACATTATTTCCTGTTGGAATAAAAGAGGATTCAAACAATCAATATGCAACGGGGCTGCTCTATCCTAATCCAAACGATGGCTCCTTTGAGCTAAAACTAAACGATTCCGGAACTGATAAATACAATTATGATATTTACGATGTTGTTGGTAAGAGAGTAGATCAAGGCACCGTATCCAAAGAAAATAGCTTCAAAGTCGATGCTACTCGCAAAGGTTTGAAACAAGGAATCTATTTCTTAAATTTAAAATCAGAGAAAGCTCACTATAAATTTAAATTTATCGTTCAATGAGCAAGGGCAGGATAATTAAAGGACTTCTTTTTGGCTTCTTATGTTCGAGCGTCAATTTAATAGAAGGTCAGGTTCTTGGCGGCCAGTTCGAGTTAACGCGGAACGTATCTACGGTGACAGCGGAAGCGCGGTTGTTGTTCAGGAGCCCAGTTCCCGCTATCGCCTACCTGAAAGTTAATTGGGGCGACGGAAGCGCCGAAGATAGCTTACCTTTTAACGGTGACGTTTTTGATAACGCCAACGAGTTCGCTATAAAATATTTTTCGGGGACGCATACCTATTCTCAGAACGCAGTATGTACAATAACCGCAGGGGGTATCAATTTTTCTTCGGCCTTTCAGAATATACCGAACGCGCAGATGCAAAAGCTGGTGATGCGTGGAATGATAAACCTACAAGTGTATGCAAATTCGCCTGTTTCTGTGTTTAAGACTTATGTGTATGATACAGTTCCGTGTACTGGTGATCCTAGCGGTTATACTGCAAATATGGGGATGCAAAATCCAGATCACGATAGTTTGGCTTATTCTATAAATCCGCATCCCGAAATTTCAGGTTACGTTATACCACCTATCGGTGTTAGTCCCGTGACGGGTATGATGACATTTACTGCAAATGCATCTGGCAACTACAATGTGGGTTTAAGAACGGACGCGTGGCGGAAAAATGCGGCGGGTGTCTATGACATGATAATTGGAACCTCATATATTGAATTGTATGTTTCCGCTTGCAATGTACAAGTACCGCCTTCGACTACAAGCATTGAAAGCATAGAAGCAAAATCCGTCAACCTGTTAAACTTGTTCCCGAACCCAACAAGCAATATAGTTACAGTGAACACCGGAGTTCAGGGCATGAAACAAGTTCGCTTAATGGATGCGATGGGAAGGTTGTTAATGAACACAGAGCAAACAGGCGAACAGTTCAATATCAATATGTCGGAATTTACAAACGGGGTTTATTTTTTATTTGTCCGCACAGAGTTAGGTGCGCTTACAAGTAAGATCTTAAAGGAGTAGTCTTTAATAAAAAAAATATAAACTACTTGTCATAAAAAGTTTTGTTCTTAGATATCGGATTCTATTTGTGAAGCTATTCTAAAATTTTTGTATTGGCAAATATTGCAAAAACACTTAATGTTTTTATAAAAACCATGCTGCCAGCCGGCGCGCCTTATGGCACGGAGTGCACGCGCATAAAAGTGGCGGTTTCCGCCACACCGCTTCCCTGTGCGGCTGAAATTTAGCTTATTTGTTTTTGCCTGCCTCTTGCAAAAACAAATGTGCTAAATTGGCGATAGCTGTTTTAGCGGCTTCCGAAGGAGCTGAAAAAAGCGTCGGCAAGCAAAAAATAAACATACCGAAATTTAAAATGCAGAAAAAAAGTCCGATAACCTGTCCTTGTTTGTAGAATCGAAATTATTTTAAGAACGTCAAAACCGAGGTCAATTGTCAGCCGAAATGCTAATGCATTTGTAGAGCCGTGATGTCGATACGAAATGAAAGTAAAATTGTCAACCGAGATGCTACTGTTCTTGTCAGGCCGAAATGTTGATACGTCCACCGGGCGCATTGAACATAACGTTTTGGCGCTTGGCGAAGAAGCGGATCTCGAAGCACTAAACTGTTTGCCAGCACTGAACTTGACACGAAGCACAAAGCTTGAATTAAGCACTGAACCCGCTTTTTTGCCAAACGCCTGTTACCTGCTGGGCTTCTTGTCATTCGTAGGTCTGTCGATTTTGATTTAGATAATTTCTTTAATAATTGTCTCTGGCCACGCAATGTAGTCACCGTATTGTCCCTTTTTTGTCTGAGCACCTTTGTCTTTGCCATTGGTGGTCAAAACCCAATCGTCATTTTTCCTTTCAATCAATCTCAGTTTTTCAAATTTTGTAAATAGGTCTTTACTTGAAATACCAACTTCTTTGGAAAGAGCTGTCGTGGAAAGAAATTTTCCATCATATACATTTGCTTTTGTGGGAGTATCAATTTCTGGTTTGCTCTCTTTTATTGGTGTTACTGCCTTTGTTGGTGCCTTTTCAACTGAAACGATTATTTCGTCACTTATGCGAATTAGTCGTTTTACCTCTTCGTAAATTTCATTGTATAAAATTGGGTCGGTTTCTTTTACAACATAAATTCCCATTTCATTGTTGTTCACTTGCGAAAATTCGTAAAGGTTCATTGAAGTAATGATGGCTTCACTTTCGTTTAGATAACATTTAGCATGGAGGTCTTTGCAAAAACTTGAACGAATACTTGTCTGCGACTTTAACCAATTGTTCTCGTCAGGTTGCAATTCGTTCTTTCCGTAAATAACTCTGATGTCAATTTTGAGTCGGTTCTTGTCCTCAAGAGATTGCTTAATTCTCTCGTTGATTTTTAGATAGGGGCTGATTAAAACTAATTTCTCTGTCGCTTTATTAATGAGTTGTTGTAAGTGATAGGAAACTCCTGTCGTGTCTAAAAATTTTGCCATATGATTTTTATTTGTTTGTCAAAGTTAATTTTTATGTCAATTAATTGTCTCGTCCTGAATTTAGTTGACACTTTTTGATTAATAATCCTATTACAAGTTTACACATTTTATTTAATCCTGAATACCCTTTACATTTGTTGAACTGGA
>Ga0335394_10000890_pt1 | contig 32958 bp, 29 predicted proteins | sample MAT03_FD_205741 | JGI IMG/M metagenome (GOLD analysis project Ga0335394, IMG submission 205741) | Freshwater microbial communities from Lake Fryxell liftoff mats and glacier meltwater in Antarctica - MAT-03 (spades assembly) (version 2) ...
GCCTCGTCACGTCGCTTGGCGTCGGCAAGAAGGACAACTGGACCGCGCTCACGTCGGGCCGCTCCGGCATCCATCAGTTGACGCGCTTTCCGACCGACCATCTGAACACGCGGATCTGCGGGACAATCGACTTCCTGGAGTCGAGTTCCAAGGGCTCCTCGGCCCTGACATACGACCTGGCGGAATTGGCGGCGCTCGAAGCGATCGGCGAGTCCGGGCTGTCCACCAGCAATTTCGGCGGGCCGCTTTTCCTGGCGTCTCCGCCGGTCGAGCTCGGCTGGCACGACCGCCACAGTCTGTACGCCGCCGGCAAGGAAGGTCCTGCGCCCGATCGAGTGCTGGAGATCGCGCGCGGTCTTAACTCCCTCGACATCTTCGAAACGTCACAGTTCGGCTCGATTGCCGACCGTCTGGCCGATACGCTGGGCACGCGCGGTCTGCCGATTACGCTTTCCACCGCCTGCGCTTCGGGCGCGACGGCCATACAACTCGGCGTCGAAGCAATCCGGCGCGGGGAGTGCGACCGGGCTTTGGCAATCGGTGCGGACGGGTCGGTGACGGCCGAAGCGTTGATACGCTTTTCGCTGCTGTCGGCGCTTTCGACCCAGAACGACAAGCCGGAAAAGGCGTCCAAGCCGTTTTCACGCGACCGGGACGGGTTCGTGATTGCCGAAGGCTCGGCTGCGCTCGTCCTGGAATCGCTCGAAAGCGCGCTGTCGCGAGGCGCCCGCGTACTTGGTATCTTGCGCGGCTGCGGCGAACGCGCCGACGATTTCCACCGCACACGTTCCAAGCCGGACGGCTCGCCGGCGATCGCCGCGGTCCGTGGCGCCCTCTCGGATGCCGGCCTCTCGGAAGACCAGATCGCCTATGTCAACGCACACGGCACCTCGACGCCCGAAAACGACAAGATGGAGCATCTGTCTCTTTCGACGGTGTTTGGCGAACGAATTGGCAAGCTGCCGATCTCGTCGAACAAGTCGATGATCGGCCACACGCTTTCGGCGGCAGGGGCGGTAGAGGCCGCATTTTCGCTCTTGACCATGCTGGACGGGGTGATCCCGCCGACAATCAACTATGACCATCCCGATCCGGCGATCGAGCTCGACGTCGTGCCCAACGTAAAGCGCTCGGCCGACGTGCGCACCGTGCTGTCCAACTCCTTCGGCTTCGGCGGCCAGAACACCTGCCTTGTCTTGGCGCGGGAACCCGTCTAAGCGAACGCCCTAACGTTCGCATCGAGGGGAATCCCGACGCCAATGCGCGCATTGCAACTGATCGAGGACCGCAGGCTCGAGACGGTCGACGTACCGGCGCCGCCGGCTCCGGGACTTGGCGAAGTGACGCTCCGGATCAAGGCCGTCGCGCTCAACCACATCGACGTCTGGGGCTGGCGTGGCATGGCCTTCGCCAAGCGCAAGCTGCCGCTGACAATCGGCGCGGAGGCATCCGGCGAGGTCGAGGCCGTCGGCCCGGGCGTCTCCAATCTCCTGCCCGGCCAGCTTGTGTCGATCTATGGAGCGCGCACCTGCGGGCTGTGTCGCCCTTGCCGCGAAGGCCGCGACAATCTCTGCGAGCACGTCTCCGGCGTGCACGGCTTTCACCTTGACGGCTTCGCGCAGGAAAAGATCAATCTGCCTGCCCGTTTGCTGGTCCCTGCCCCGCCAGGCGTGGACGACATCGGCGCGGCTGTCGCGCCGGTGACATTCGGCACCGTCGAACACATGCTGTTCGACAATGCGAAGCTGGAGCCCGGCGAAACGATCCTCGTTCATGCCGGAGGCTCGGGCATCGGCACCGCCGCGATACAACTTGCGAAGAAAAGGGGCTGCACGGTCATCACCACCGTCGGCTCGGACGACAAGATCGCCAAAGCCAAGGCCCTCGGCGCCGATCACGTCATCAACTATCGCGAGGACCGCTTCGAGGGCATTGTGCGCAAGCTGACGAAGAAGAAGGGCGTCGACGTGGTTTTCGAGCATGTCGGCGCCGATACCTGGGCGGGTTCGATGCTGTCGCTCAGGCGCGGCGGACGTCTTGTCACCTGCGGCTCGACCTCCGGCGTCTCGACTACGATGAACCTGATGCAGCTTTTCCAGCAGCAGTTGAAGATCTTCGGCTCCTTCGGCTGCCGCATGGAAAACATGGCCAACGCCATGCAGAAGATGGCCGCGGGACTGGTCTCCCCGGTTGTCGACACGGAAGTGGATTTCACCGGCATCGGCGAAGCGCTGAAGCGCATGGAAGGCCGCGACGTTTTCGGCAAGATCATTCTGCGCATCGGATGAGAGCGGCGTCTTGAAGCGCGGCAAGGTCGCCAGGCTCCGCCAGAATTTCATGCGTCGCTTCGCGCGGTTCATGGGTCGCGCCAACCATTGGCTGATCGCGCAGGCAGCGATGTCCACCATCTGGCTGCTGCGAAAACTGCCCCCGGACAAGGCGATCGACTTCGCTGCAACGATGGGGCGCACGGTCGGCCCCCGCTTCGGACGCCACCGCACCGCGCTCGACAATCTGCGCCAGGCCTATCCGGAGAAAACCGCGGACGAGATCGAGGCAATCGCGTTGCGGATGTGGGACAACATGGCGAGGCTGGCGGCGGAGTACATCTTCCTCGACCAGCTTTTCGATTTCGATCCCGCAAACCGCGCGAGCGGCCGCGTCGAAATCGTCGGCGAGGAGCTTTTTGTCCGCCTGGCGGGCGAGAACAAGCCGCACATCCTTTTCACCGCGCATCTCGGCAATTTCGAGCTTCTGCCCATCGCGGCGGCAGTCCACGGGCTGAAAGTCACCGCGCTGTTTCGGCCGCCGAACAATCCTTACATCGCCGACTACATTCTATCGACGCGCCGCTCCACGATGGGCGGCTTGATGGAGACACGCGCAGGCGCGGCTTTGGCGCTGGGAGGCATTCTCGAACAGGGCGGCAACGTCGGCGCGCTCGTCGACCAGAAGTTCATAGGCGGTCTCGAGACCACCTTCTTCGGCAGGACCTGCGAGACCAATCCCATCGTGCCGATGCTCGCCCGGCGCTTCGGTTGCGCAGTCCACCCCGCGCGTTGCGTGCGCATGCCCGGCAACCGCTACAGGCTGGAAATCCGTGAGGCGATCGAACTCGTACGCGATGCCGATGGCGACATCGACATCGCCGCTTCCACGCAACGCCTCAACGATGTGGTGGAAGCCTGGGTTCGCGAAGACCCGGGGCAGTGGATGTGGTTCCACAAACGCTGGGCACTGAGCGGCGGCAGGAGTGGCCGGCACATGCGGCGCGATATCACCAAGGCCTACAGAAAGCACATGCGCGCGTCCCGCTAGGCTGATCGGTTGAAACGTCTAGTTGACGACTGTAATCCGCGTGTTGCCGCGACCGACCCGCTGGACGAGCGAGTAGAATTTCGCCGCGTTCCCGGTCTGCAACCTGATGCAGCCATGCGAGGCGGGACGGCCGAGATTCTTCACGTGGTTCGTGCCGTGGACCGCATAGCCGCCGTGATAGAAGACCGAGTATGGCATCGGCGACATATCGTATTTGCGCGAATACCACATGCGATGAAGCCGCTTCGGGCTCCATGTCCCGCGGGGGGTCCAATAGCCTGGTCGCGCGGTTGAAACTTTCCAGCGGTGGATGACACGGCCGTTCTGCACCACTGTCATCGTCTGGCTGGAAATATCGACGCGCGCCACGAGGCTGGCGCTCCAGCCCTGCGTCGCCGCACCGAACAGCATCGTGGCGAACACCAGTGCCGTGAGAATCACGTTTTTCATGTGCCTGACCCCTGACCGCTCCTGACGCTATTCGGTCGCCATAAGCGTCAAATCAACGATCTACACCCGTTTCCTAAGCATTTCGCCAACCCGTTCGGGCAAATTTGAACAACTTCGTGTGACAGTTGCATTGCTGCAACGTCGACCTTGCCAACCGGCGCGCGACACTGCTCAATTGGCGGGATGGATGAACGCCTGGCCACAACGATTGAAGAGCGGACCGAAGAACTCACCGCGCTTGCTGTCGACCTGATCCGGTTTCCGACCGTCAACCCACCCGGCGAGGCCTATCGGCCGTGCGCCGAATACATCGCAGAGAGGCTGCGAAAGCGTGGCTTCGGTATAGAATTCATTCGTGCGGAAGGGACACCGGGCGACAGCGACCGCTATCCGCGCACCAATGTCGTCGCCCGGTTTGACGGCAGGACACGCGGATCGACGGTGCATTTCAACTCGCACATCGACGTTGTCGAGGCCGGCGAGGGCTGGACGGTCGATCCCTTCGCCGGCGTCGTCAGGGATGGCCGGGTCTACGGTCGCGGAGCCTGCGACATGAAGGGCGGCCTTGCCGCTTCCATAATAGCTGCCGAGGCGTACATGGACGTGAACCCCGACTTTCCCGGCGCCATCGAGATCTCAGGTACGGTCGACGAGGAATCCGGCGGCTTCGGCGGCGTCGCCTACCTCGCTCGAAAAGGCTACTTCTCCAGACCCAAGGTCGACCACGTCATCATTCCCGAGCCGCTCAACAAGGATCGTATCTGCCTTGGCCATCGCGGGGTTTGGTGGGCGGAGATCGAGACCAAGGGCGAAATCGCGCACGGCTCCATGCCCTTTCTCGGCGATTGCGCCGTGCGGCACATGGGTGCGGTTCTGCGCGCCTTCGAAGACGAGCTGTTTCCGGCACTCGATCAGAAGCGCACCCGAATGCCCGTCGTGCCCGAAGGCGCCCGACGATCCACCATGAACATCAATGCGATACACGGCGGACAGAGCGACGACTATTCCGGTCTCCCCTCGCCCAACGTGCCGGATTCCTGCCGGATGGTGATCGATCGCCGCTTCCTGCTTGAGGAAACGCTGCAGGAGGTGAAGGACGAAGTGATCGCCCTTCTCAACCGCCTGAAGGAAAGCCGTAAGCAGTTCGACTACTCGATCCGCGACATCATGGAAGTGCTGCCGTTGATGACCGAGCAGGACGCTCCCGTGGCGCAGGCAATCGCCCAGGGCATTCGCGAGGTGTTCGGCCGCGAACCGGAATATGTCATCTCGCCGGGCACCTACGACCAGAAGCATGTCGCCCGCATCGGCCACCTGCACGATTGCATCGCCTACGGGCCCGGAATACTGGATCTCGCGCATCGCCCCGACGAATGGGTCGGCATCGCCGACATGGTTGAATCGGCGAAGGTGATGGCAGTCGGCCTCGACCGGCTTCTGCGCGGAAAACGGCAATAGCCGAAGTACCGCAGCAGGCACCTTCTAACCGATTGAAATAGAAAACCATTTCGCTTGCCGCCTCGCATTCGCGATAAAGCTGATTTACTGATCTGGCAATTCGCGCTTGTATTCGCGCGGCCTTGCACATCGGAGATATGCCATGAACATCCGGAAATCAGTCCTTGCCGCGGCCGTCCTGGCCCTCGTCTCCAGCACGGCCTATGCCGCGCGCACCGATCTGGTGCTTGGCATTCCGCTCGAGCCACCGCATCTCGACCCGACTGCGGGCGCAGCGGCCGCCATCGACGAGGTGCTCTACGCCAACGTCTTTGAAGGCCTGACGCGCATCGGTTCGCGCGGCGAGGTGCTGCCGGCCCTGGCCGAGAGCTGGACGGTGTCCGACGACGGCAAGGTCTACACCTTCAAGCTGCGCACCGGCGTCAAGTACCACGACGGAACGGACTTCAACGCGGACGACGTGAAGTTTTCGCTCGACCGCGCGCGCGCCGACAGTTCGACCAACGCGCAGAAGGGTCTCTTTGCCGCGATCGACACCGTCGACGCTGTCGATCCTGCTACCGTCAAAGTGACGCTCAAGAACCCCCAGGGCTCGTTCCTCTACAATATGGGCTGGGGCGATGCGGTGATCGTCGCGCCGGAATCGGCGGAGATGAACAAGGAGAAGCCCGTCGGCACCGGGCCCTTCAAGTTCGACAACTGGGCCAAGGGCTCGTCGATCACGCTGGTCAAGGCCGACGGCTACTGGGGCGACCCGGTCGCGCTCGACAAGGCCGAATTCCGCATCATTCCCGACGCGGCCGCGGCCGTTCCCGCACTGCTGTCGGGCGACGTGCAGGCGCTGCCCAACTTCCAGCTTGGCGACGCCCTGCCGCAGGTCGAGAGCGATCCCCGCTTCAAGGTGGTGATTGGTTCGACGGAAGGCGAGACTGTCCTCTCCACCAACAACAAGAAGCCGCCTTTCGACAACCTCAAGGTGCGCCAAGCCATCGCCCATGCAATCGACCGCAAGGCGATCATCGACGGCGCCTCGGGCGGGTACGGCGTGCCGATCGGCTCGCATTTCTCGCCCGCCAACGCTGCCTACATCGACCTGACCGGCACCTATCCCTACGACCCGGCCAAGGCGAAGGCGCTGCTGGCCGAAGCCGGATTCCCGGAAGGCTTCAAGACGACGCTGAAACTGCCGCCGGTCGGGTATGCCCGCGACGGCGGCCAGATCATCGCGTCGGAGCTGCGCGACATCGGCATCGACGCCGAAATCATCCCCGTCGAGTGGGCCGACTGGTTGAAGCAGGTGTTCACCGAGAAGGACTATGACCTATCGATCGTGTCGCACACCGAGCCCAACGATATCGATATCTACGCGCGCAAGGACTACTACTTCAACTACGACAACCCGGCCTTCGACAAGGTGATCGAGGAACTGAACCTGACCTCCGACGACGCCAAGCGCACGGAACTTTTCGGCCAGGCCCAGAAGATCCTCGCCGACGACGCGGTCAACGGCTTCCTCTTCGAGCTGCCCAAGATCGGCATCTGGGACGCCAAGGTCGAGGGCCTCTGGGACAACTCGCCGATCCAGGCGAACGATCTCACCAAGGTGAAGTGGGTGGATTGACCGCCTATCTCCTCAAGCGCGTCGCCGCCGGGCTGCTCACACTCGTCGTTGCCTCGGTCGTGGTGTTCGCCGTGCTTGAGATCCTGCCCGGCGATCCAGCCCGGCTGATGCTGGGCTTCAACGCCACTGAGGACGCGGTGCAGGCGCTGCGCGTCCAGATGGGCCTCGATCAGGGGCTCGTCGTCCGCTATTTCCAATGGACCGGCGGACTTCTCAGCCTCGATTTCGGACGGTCCTACACCTACTCGGTTCCGGTCATCGACCTGATCGCGGAGCGCGCCGCCGTGTCTCTGCCGCTGGCGCTGATTTCGCTGGCGCTATCGACCGCGATCGCCATTCCGGTCGGCGTCTTCGCAGCGGCGCGCCGGGGCAAGCCCGCCGATACGCTCGCCATGGCGGCCTCGCAGTTCGGCGTGGCCGTGCCGAACTTCTGGTTCGCCCTGCTCCTCGTCTACGTCTTCGCGGTCTGGCTACGGCTGGTTCCGGCCGGCGGCTTTCCCGGCTGGAGTGCCGGCATCTGGCCTGCGTTGAAGGCGCTGATCCTGCCGGCGGTCGCGCTGGCGCTGCCTCAGGCCGCCATCCTGGCCCGCGTCACGCGGTCCGCCCTGCTGGACGTGCTCGGCGAGGACTTCATCCGCACCGCCCGCGCCAAGGGTCTGCCGCGAAGTCGCGTGCTCTGGAGCCATGCGTTGCGCAACGCCATGCTGCCGGTGCTGACCATCCTCGGGTTGCAGTTCGCCTTCCTGTTGGCAGGCACGGTGATCATCGAGAACGTATTCTATCTGCCCGGCCTCGGCCGGCTGGTTTTCCAAGCCATCAACCAGCGGGACCTGATCGTCGTGGAGAGCGTCGTCATGCTGCTCGTGGCGACCGTCATCGCGGTCAACCTTCTGGTCGACCTGTCCTATGCGATTGTCGATCCGCGCCTCCGGACGCGCGCATGACCGACGAGGCAGCACCCGCCGCCGGCTTCCTTGCGAAAGCCTTCGCCAACCGGTCGTTCGTCGTCGGCTTTGTCATAACGGCGCTGGTCGCGGCGATGGCGCTTTTGTCCTTCTTCTGGACGCCCTACGACGTCACCAAGCTGATCGTCGCCGACCGCATGCAGCCGCCGTCCGCGGCGCATTGGTTCGGCACCGACCAGTTCGGTCGCGACGTGCTGTCGATGATCATGGTCGGCGCCCGCAACTCCATCGCGGTGGCGCTTGTGGCCGTGGGCATCGGCATGGGCATCGGCGTCCCGCTTGGGTGCTGGGCCGCCGCGCGCGGCGGCTATATCGACGACGCGCTGATGCGCTTCAACGACATCGTCTTCGCCTTCCCCGCGCTGCTGTCGGCAATCATGATCACCGCGATATTCGGCCCCGGCGCGGTCAACGCGATCATCGCCATCGGCATCTTCAACATTCCGGTATTCGCGCGTGTCGCCCGCGCCGGCTCCCTCGCAATCTGGCCGCGCGAATTCATCCTCGCTGCCCGCGCGGCCGGCAAGGGCAAGGCGCTGATATCAGTCGAACACATATTGCCCAACATCGCCAATCTGCTGCTTGTTCAGGGCACCATCCAGTTCGCGCTCGGCATCTTGGCGGAAGCAGGCCTGTCCTATGTCGGACTTGGCGCGCAGCCGCCAATGCCGAGCTGGGGGCGCATGCTGTTCGACGCGCAGACCCGCATGATCGTGGCGCCCTATCTCGCCATCATTCCCGGCATGGCGATCGTCATCACGGTGCTCGGCCTCAACCTCATCGGCGACGGCCTGGCCGACACGCTCGACCCAAAACTCAGGCACCGGCGATGAGCCTGCTGGAAATCGAGAACCTGTCGCTCGACATCGGCGGCGTGCCCATCCTGAAAGATATCGACCTTGCGATTTCCTCCGGCGAGGTGGTGGGACTTGTCGGGGAATCCGGCTCCGGCAAATCGATGACCGCGCTGTCGATCATGCGCCTGCTGCCGGAGGCGGCGCGCGCTTCGGGCCGCATCGCCTTCAACGGCTTCGACTTGTTGACTGCCACCGAGGACCGGATGTGCGCGCTGCGCGGCGACGACATCGGCATGATCTTCCAGGAGCCGATGACGGCGCTGAACCCGCTGAAGACGATCGGCGAGCAGGTCGCCGAAGGCATCCGCTGGCATACGGGCGCCAACAGGCCGGACGCCGAGGCGCTTGCCCGCAAGATGCTCGACCGCGTCGGCCTGCCGCAAGGCAAATTCCCGCTCTCCCGCTATCCGCACGAACTGTCCGGCGGCCAGCGCCAGCGTGTCGTCATCGCCATCGCATGTGCCCTCAAGCCGAAGCTCCTGATCGCCGACGAACCGACGACCGCGCTCGATGTCTTGCTGCAGGCGCAGATCCTCGACCTGCTCCGCGATCTCGTCGACGAGCATCGCATGGGCCTTCTGCTGATCTCGCACGATCTGGCTGTCGTCGCCGAGATGGCCGACCGCATCACCATCCTGCGCGGCGGCGAGGTGATGGAGGCGGGCGAAACCGCCCGGACGTTGTCAGTGCAGGCCCATCCCTACACGCGCCAGCTTGCAGCGGCCTCGATGCATGTGCCGGCGCGCCGCGTTGCCCTCCCCCTTGCGGGGAGGGTGTCGGCGGAGCCGACGGGTGGGGGTCGACGCGACGTGCTCGATTCCCCCGATAAAGCCCCTCTCCTTTCCGTCCGCAACATCTCGAAGGACTATCCCGGCAGGCGCACGTCACTATTCCGCAAGCCGACGCCGACCCGTGCGGTGGACGACGTTTCCTTCACGCTCCACGCCGGCCAATCCGTCGCGCTGGTCGGAAGCTCGGGCTGCGGGAAGTCGACGCTGGCGCGCATGATTCTGGCCCTCGACGAGCCGACCTCGGGAACCATCTCGATCCGGGGTGAAACGATCAGCGGGCGCAACGAGGCGTCGCTGCGGCATATCAGGCGCGACATGCAGGTCGTGTTCCAGGACCCCTACGGCTCTTTCAATCCACGACGCACCGTCGAGTGGCTGGTCGCCGAGCCGCTGCACCTGCTCGACAGCCGGCCGGGCAAGGCCGAACGCCGCGAGCTCGTAGCGCAAGCGCTTCACGAGGTGGGGCTGACGCCATCCGACATCAGTAAATACCCCCATGAATTTTCCGGCGGGCAGCGGCAGCGCATCTCCATCGCCCGCGCGCTGATCACGCGGCCGAAGCTGATCGTGGCAGACGAGCCCGTCTCCGCGCTCGACGTCTCGATCCGTGCAAGAATCCTCGACCTGTTCGCCGACCTCAACCAGCGGCTCGGCGTCGGCTACCTGTTCATCACGCATGATTTGACGGTGGCGCGGGCGATCACCGACGCGGTGATGGTCATGCATGACGGCAGGATCGTCGAGACCGGCCGGTCATCGGAGGTGCTTTCCCATCCGCAATCGGAGGCCGCGCGCGCCTTGGTCGAGGCAGCACCCGATCTGCACCGGGCGATCGCCAGAAAGATGCAGGAACAGGGCTGAGCTACCGGAAAGACTTGAGATTTCCGTTTTCGCGCCCGGTTCGCGCCATACGCCAACGGAAAAGGCCCGCCCTTGCGGGCGGGCGGAGTAGGCGGACCAGACTGGAGGTCAGGCAGCCCGCAGGATTTTCTGGTTGATTATTCCAGATACGCGGACGGATCGACCGGCGACGAGTTCTTGCGAACCTCGAAATGCAGTTTCGGGGTATCGGTCTGGCCGCTCATGCCGGAAACCGCGATTTCCTGCCCGCGCTTGACCTTGTCGCCTCGCGACACCTTGAGTGACTCTGCGTGGCCGTAGACCGTGACCAGCCCGTCTTCGTGGCGCACCAGCACGGTGTTGCCGAATTCCTTGAGGCCGTCGCCGGCGTAGATCACCACGCCGTTCTCGGCAGCCTTGACCGGCGTGCCCTCGGGCACGGAGATGTCGATGCCGTCGTTCGATTTGCCGGTGCCCTTGCCATACTGCGAGATGACGCGGCCGCGAACAGGCCAGCGCATGCGCGCGATGCCGGTTGCGTCAGGCGCGGCGGTCCCGTCCTGCTCCGCCTGCTCGATGACCTTCTCGGTCTTCTTCGGCGGCGTGTAGGCGGCGACCTGTTCCGATTTTGTCGCAGGCTTTGTAGCAGTCTCGGTCGTCTTGGTGGCGTTGGTGACGACGGCGTCCGTCGCCGCAGGAGCCACCGAGGCGACCTTGGCGGCGCCGACGCCCGGAATCTTCAGCGTCTGCCCGATGCGGATCGCGCCGTCTGAAAGGCCGTTCGCCTCCTTGATGGCGGTGACGCCGACGCCGGTGTTCCTCGCGATGCGCGAGAGCGTGTCGCCCTCCTGCACTTTGTAGGTGCCGGCGGCGCCCGAGGGCTTGGTGTTGCTTGTATCGGCCGACGCGGTGGTCGCCGCAGCCCCGCCTTCCTTGGTCTTCGGCGTTGCCGGCAGGACCGCGAGGTTCTGCTGCTGCTTATCCTTGTCGCCGGGCTGTTGCTCGCCGCGCGAGGATTTCGCGTTCGCGGTCTTCGGATTGTTGTCGGGCGCCGAGACGCCGGCGCGATCCGAATAGACATAGGTCGGGATGACGATCTTGGAGCCGGCCTTCAGGCTGTCGGATTCGGCGAGGCCGTTCGACTTCATGATGACATCGGCGGGAACGCCGAAGCGGCGCGACAAATTGTAGACCGTCTCGCCTTCCTTGACGGTGACGCGCGTGCCGCCGGCACGCGACCATCCCTTGATGTCGCCTTCCTCGGCCATGGCGGGCGCAAGCGGGATCGAAGCTGTCTGCTCGGGCTGCGGCGCGGAAGCGGTCGAAACTGGGGCGAGCGCACCGCGCGTCACCGAACCGCTGTTGCTGCCATCGACGGGAGCCGCCGCGACCTGCTGCGTCGCGCCGGGATAGGACTGCGTGTCGGCGGTCTGCGCACCGGTTTCGCCGTTCGGTCGGATGATCTCGCGCTGGTTGGGCGTGGAGGCCGTCATGAAATCGTCGACGCCGCCGAAGCGCGCCACCTGCGAACTGCAGCCGGCGGCCATTCCAGCAAGGACGACGACCGCCGCCCCATGCGACAGTTTCAGTCCGTTACGCTTCAAAACACTGACTTGCATGGCAAAACCCGCACACACTCGAAACACAACTGGCTTGATTAAAGCGCGTTAATGTTACTGGTCGGTTAAGCGGTTCCCATTTGAAGCGGTTTTTATTCAGCTTTGTTCAAATCGCCGCCGCGACGCTTCGAACGATCGGCTGCAGGCGCACCTCGCCGATGTCCTCGCGCTCGAAGCGGCTGCCGATCTTGGTCAGCTTGTTGAGCATCTGGACGCCTTCGTCGGGCCCGACCGGCGCGATCATGATGCCGCCCGAGGACAACTGGTCGGCGAAGCTGCGCGGCAGGGTGTCGAAGGCGGCCCACACCACGATGCGGTCGAACGGCGCCTCGGCGGGAAGCCCCTGCGAGCCGTCCGCCTGGCGCACGAATGCATTGACGACGCCGAGCGCCTCGAAGCGCTGGCGGGCAAGCTCGGTGAGCGTCTTGTAGCGCTCGACCGTGACGACGCGCGCGGCGAGCCGCGCCATGACGGCGGCGCTGAAACCGGAGCCGGTACCGATCTCGAGCACCCGGTGGCCCGGCTCGATGGCGAGCGCCGCGAACACCTGCGCCTGCAGGTCGGGAGCCTCGACCGCCTCGCCGCACTCGATCGGGATCATACCCTCGGCCCAGGCGGCGTTCTGCCAGCGTTCCGGAACGAAGGCGCGCTTGGGCGTCGCCTCGAAGGCCGAGACCAGTTCCCTGGCGAAGATGCCCTTGCCGCGCAGACGCAGCAGAAAGGACGCGAACGCCTCACGCTCGTCCACCAGCTCGTTCATGCCAGCGCCTTGCTCAACTGGTCGCGCAGTTCATGCGCTGTGAGGTCGAACTTCAGCGGCGTCACCGAGACGAAGTTGCCCTTCACGGCATGGATGTCGGTGCCATCGCGCAATTCGGTCGTGTCGCGGCCGAAGCGCAGCCAGTAATAGGGGAAGCCGCGTCCGTCGGCGCGCTCCTCGATATCGAGATTGTATCCGACCTTGCCCTGAGCCGTGACCAGAACGCCCTCGACTTCGTCAGGCTTGCAGGCCGGGAAGTTCAGGTTGAGGAAGGCGCCCGTCGGCAGTTCGACATCGAGCAGCTTTTTCAGCAAAGCCGGCGCCAACGCCTCGCTTGTGTCGTAGGGCACGGTCCGCTGGCCGGCTTCCACGTGATAGGCTTGGCTGAGCGCGACCGAGCGAATGCCGAGCAGCGCGCCTTCCATGGCGCCGGCGACCGTGCCCGAATAGGTGATGTCGTCGGCGATGTTGGACCCCGAATTGATACCCGACAGAATGAGGTCCGGCAGGCCGGGCAGAAGGCGTCGCGTTCCCATGATGACGCAGTCGGTCGGGGTGCCCCGTACGGCGAAATGTCTTTCGCCGATCTTGCGCAGCCGGAGCGGCTCCGACAGCGACAGCGAGTGCGCGTAGCCGGACTGGTCGGTCTCCGGCGCGACCACCCAGACATCGTCCGAAATGGTGCGGGCTACCCGCTCAAGGCTGGCGAGGCCCTCGGCGTGAATGCCGTCGTCGTTGGTGAGAAGAATGCGCATCTACCGTGCCTCGATCTTTTTCGTGCCGCCCATGTAAGGCCGCAGTGCATCAGGAATTGTGACGCTGCCGTCCGCTTCCTGATAGTTTTCCATGACGGCGATGAGCGCGCGGCCGACCGCCGTGCCCGATCCGTTGAGCGTGTGGACGAAGGCGGTGCCCTTGCCTTCCTTCAGGCGATAGCGGGCATCCATGCGGCGCGCCTGGAAATCGCCGCAGACCGAGCAGGACGAGATTTCGCGGTAGGCGTTCTGGCCGGGCAGCCAGACCTCGATGTCGTAGGTTTTCTGCGCGCCGAACCCCATGTCGCCGGTGCACAGCGTGACGGTGCGGAACGGCAGTTCCAGCTTCTTCAGCACCGCTTCGGCGCATTCAGTCATGCGCTCATGCTCGTCGCGCGAACTGTCCTGGTCGGTTATCGAGACGAGCTCGACCTTGTAGAACTGGTGCTGACGCAGCATGCCGCGCGTGTCGCGACCGGCCGACCCGGCTTCCGAGCGGAAGCATGGCGTCAGCGCGGTGTAGCGCAGAGGCAGCTTTTCGAACGGCGTGATCTCGTCACGGACGAGGTTAGTCAAAGGGACCTCGGCGGTGGGGATGAGCCAGCGGCGAGCAGTGGGCTCATCTAGGATCGAGAGAACGAGATCGTTCAGAATTTTCGATTTGTCGTCCTCCCATCCTAATGCAGCTAAACCGCCTTCTGCGGGTCTCCATTTCTCAATCGCACTTGCCAGCGATTCCTTTGAAAAGGCACCGGGAAATGAGAGATAGAGGTCTTCTTTAAACTTCGGCAGTTGGCCGGTACCGTAAAGTATCTCATCGCGCACCAGTAGCGGCACCTGCACCTCGGTATAGCCGTGGTCCATGGTGTGCAGGTCGAGCATGAACTGGCCGAGCGCGCGTTCGAGCCGCGCAAGCCCGCCCTTGAGCACGGTGAAGCGGCTGCCCGAGAGTTTGGCGGCGCGCTCGAAATCCATCATGCCGAGGCTCTCGCCGATCTCGAAATGCTCGCGCGTCCAGTTTGAATGCGGCCTTGGCGTTCCGACCTTGCGAACCTCGACATTGGCGTGTTCGTCGGCGCCGACAGGCACGTCATGAGCAGGCACATTCGGCAGCACGGCAAGCGCGTCGTCCAGCGCCTTGTCGAGCGCACGCTCCTGATCTTCCGCGCCCGACAGCCAGGCCTTGATCGCGGTGACCTCGCCCTTCAGCTCCTCGGCCTTGGCCGCGTCGCCCGAACGCATGGCGTTGCCGATCTCCTTGGAGGCGGCGTTGCGGCGCTCCTGGCGCTCCTGCAACTGGCCGAGATGGGCACGGCGCGCCTCGTCCTTCGAGATCAGCCCGTCAACGGCCGATCGCGCATCCTCGGATGACCACTTCCGCTTGACCAGCGCCTCGGCGAGCCGGTCGGGGTTTTCGCGAATCCATTTGATGTCGAGCATGGCTGAAACCGTTCTTTGAAAGGCGCACAGGGCCTAAACCGGCTGGGGAAAGGATGCAAGGTGGGACGGATGAACCTCTCCATGCGTGCCCGTTGCCACGCCTGCTTTCGCATCTGGCTTTTGGTTTCGATGACAAGGTCGGGAAGCAACGCCCGGGGCCACACCATCTTATTATTATAATTGCGGCGCGGTTTCCCGGGCGTCGCCGGCGTTCTTGCCCTACCTGAAGGGGACGCAGCGCCAAAGCACCGCGCGACCTCGGTCAGGGCCCGGACCTCTGGGCTCATCACCCAGCCACTCCACCGTTAGCGCGACCGATCCAGTACCGCCGCCCTCCCCTGATACCCGGTGCGCACCAGGGCTCCCGCGAGGGCGGTGACGCGGATTATGCGGGAGGTGGCTACGGTGGGGATAGAATCGGATGGAAAAAAGTAGGCGGCGGGCGCGGCCTTATCTCTCCCCTCGCGGGAGAGAAAGCGATTTCAATATCTTAGCCGAGAGCGAAGCGAAGGCTAAGTGTTAGAAATCGCAAGATAGGGGAAACTTTCGGTCCACGCAACAATCCCCTCTCTTGCGTTTTCCAAGCACTTGCTCGGGGACAAGCCCCCTCGCAAATGCAGGAAAACGCTTTCTCCCCCTCAAAGGGGGAGATCAAGAGGCGCGGATCACGCCACCGGCGTCTCGTTGGCCTTGGCCATCGCGGCGGCCTGTTCGGTCGCTTTTTCGGCGGCCTCGTCGGCGGCATCCTTCTTCTCGCGCGCCAGGCGTTCCCGCTCGCGGCTGCGTTCGATCATCCGGGCGGTCCAGATCGAGATCTCGTAGAGGATGATGGTCGGCACCGCGAGGCCGATCTGGCTGACCGGATCGGGCGGCGTCAGCACAGCAGCCACCACGAAGGCGATGACGATCGCCCATTTGCGCTTCTCGGCAAGGCCCTCCGAGGACAGCATCCCGACGCGCGTCATCAGCGACGTTACGACAGGAAGCTGGAACACGAGGCCGAACGAGAAGATCAGCGTCATGATGAGGCTGAGATATTCGGACACCTTGGGCAGCAGCGAAATCTGCACCTGCCCGTCCTCGCCCGTCTGCTGCATGGCGAGGAAGAACCACATGACCATGGGCGTGAAGAAGAAATAGACCAGCGCCGCGCCCGTGAGGAACAGGATCGGCGACGCGATCAGGAAGGGCAGGAATGCGTGGCGCTCGTTCTTGTAGAGGCCTGGCGCGATGAACTTGTAGATCTGCGTGGCGATCAGCGGAAAGGCGATGACCAGGCCACCGAACATGGCGAGTTTGATCTGGGTGAAGAAAAATTCCTGCGGGGCGGTGTAGATCAGCTCGACATGGCCATCGCCGATGCCGGCCCAGGCGACCGCCCATTTGAACGGTATGACCAGGATGTTGAAGAGCTGCTTGGCGAAAAAGAAGCAGACGAGAAACGCCAGAAAGAAGCCGCCGATCGACCACATGAGCCGCGAGCGCAGCTCGATCAGATGTTCCATAAGGGGCGCCGACGACTTGTCGACCTCGTCCTGGTCGGTTGTGCTCACGTCGGGCTGCTCTCGGATTTCTTCTTGCGGGGGGCGGCCTTCGGCTTCGTGGCCTCGGTCGTCGCGGCGGGCGTTTTCGCAACCCTCGGTTTCCTAGGCTTCGGTTCCGGCTGGGTCGCAACCGGCCCGCCAACCGCAGCCGGCGCGCTGGATACATCCGACGCGACAGGCAAAGCCGGCCCATCGCCCGGCATGGCCGCAGCGCCATTCTTGAGCGGCTCGGCTGCAACCGCGACCGGAGAGGCCGGCTGCTGCGGCGCCGGCTTCAGACTATCGAGCCCGGCACGGACATCGGAGGCGGCTTTCTCGAACGGATTGAGCTGCTTCTTGATTTCGTTGGCGGGATTGAGGCCGCGCAGCGCGTCGACCGACTTTTTCACGTCGTCGAGTTCGGCTTCCTTCAGCGCGTCGTTGAACTGTTTCTTGAAGTCGCCCGCCATGGAGCGCAGCTTCGACGTGGTCTTGCCGAAGGTGCGCAGCATCCCCGGCAAATCCTTGGGACCGACGACCACGATCATGATGACCGCGATCACCAGCATCTCGGTCCAGCCGATATCGAACATGGCTCTCGTCCCGGCTTGAGGCTGACTAACTACCCGGCGTACCGGATCAGCTCTTCGAAGCCTTTTCCTTGGCCGCGTTCAGCGCTTCGTCGGTGCGGTGCTCGACCGTCTTGGGATCGCCAGCGACTTCTTCGTCCGCCATGCCCTTCTTGAAGCTCTTGATGCCCTTGGCCATGTCTCCCATCAGCTCGGGAATCTTGCCGCGGCCGAAAACCAGGAGCACGACAACCAGAACGATCAGCCAGTGCCAGATTGAAAAGGAACCCATTTCACACTCTTCCCATGTTTCTCTAGCTACGATCTATGCGTTTTCGTCGCCGGTTTCAAACACAAGTACGTCAGACTTGCGCAATGAAAGCCAGACATCGCGCGCATCGGGGGACAAAGCGCCGCAGCGGACGCGTGCGCGAACAGGGATTTCAGCCCCCGAAACGGCGAATTCGACCAGTTCGACGACCCCAAGATAGCGGCGCGAAAGGATGCGCGCCTCGATTTCACCGGCGCTCTGGTCGACGTCAAAGCCTGAAAGCCTGACCGAGACGGAGACCGACGCGCCCTCGGCGAGGCCAGGCGCGGCAACCTTGCCGATCGGCGTATCGACCACGCCGTCGCGCACGCGGCCCGAAAATGTGTTGAGCTCGGAGAAGAAGCCGGCAACGAAAAGATCGGTCGGGTGGAGGTAGAGCTGCTCGGCGCTGCCCGACTGGACCAGCCGGCCTGATTTCAGCAGCGCGATTCGGTCGGCAAGCCGCATCGCCTCCTCCGCGTCGTGGGTGACCACGATGGCGGTGGCACGGCTTTCGCGCAGGATCGCCAGCGTTTCGGCGCGTACGCTGTCCTTGAGGCGCGAATCGAGGCCGGAGAACGGCTCATCCATCAGGAGCACGGCCGGACGCGGCGCCAGCGCGCGGGCGAGTGCTACGCGCTGCTGCTCGCCGCCGGACAGGATGTGCGGATAGGAGGCCGCATGATGCTCCAGCCCGACGCGCGCAAGAGCGACGCGCGCCTCGCGGCGCGCCTCGTCGCGCGACAGCGCGGTCAGGCCGAAGCGGACATTGTCGAGGATGGTAAGGTGCGGAAACAGTGCGAAATCCTGGAAGACCAGCCCGATCGAGCGCTGTTCTGGCGGCAGGAAGACGGAAGGCCCCGCGATCTCGCGGTCGTTGAGCAGCACGCGTCCCGAACTCTGCGGCTCGATGCCCGCAGCGATCCTGAGCAGCGTGGTCTTGCCCGAGCCCGACGGCCCGAGCAGGCAGAGCACCTCGCCGGGTTCGGCGATGAAGCTCACGTCGCACAGCGTCTGGCGGCTGGCGGTGAAGGAGTGGCTGATGTGTTCGAAGGCGAGCTTGGCCGCGAAGGTGACGCCGGCGGTGACCCGCGAGGCGGCGGCGGGCGCTTCGGACGTGCTACGCTTGACGTTCACCCGGCAGGCTCCAGTGGGTTCAGGGTCGCTGCCCTGCCCTCCCCGGCCGGTCAATCATCTGTGACGCGGGGTGTCAACAGTCCTAGTTCCTCGAGGTCGACGTCGGTCAGCGGGTCCTCGTCCTCGGTGAGCAGGTCCGGATCGGACGGCGGCAGCGGCGTGGAGAAATTGGCCGGCATGCGGTTGGAAAGCAGGCCGGCGCCCTTCAGTTCGTCCATGCCGGGCAGGTCGCGGATTTCTTCCAGCGCGAAATGGTCGAGGAAATTGTCGGTCGTGCCGTAGGTGACCGGGCGGCCGGGCGTGCGGCGACGGCCGCGCATGCGGATCCATTCGGTTTCCATCAGCGTGTCGATGGTGCCCTTGGAGGTCTCGACGCCCCTGATGTCCTCGATCTCGGCGCGGGTGACCGGCTGGTGGTAGGCGACGATGGCGAGCACCTCCAGCGCGGCCCGCGAGAGCTTGCGCTGCTGGACGGTGTCGCGGCTCATCAGGAAGGCGAGATCGCCGGCGGTGCGGAACGCCCATGCATCGTTGACGCGCACGAGGTTGACGCCGCGCCGGGCATAGACCTGCTGCAGCTCCGCCATCACGGCCGGCACGTCGATGCCGTCGGGCAGGCGCTGGCCGATCTGCTTCTCGCTGACCGGTTCGGTGGACGCGAAGACGATGGCCTCCGCCATGCGCACGGCCTCGGCGATATGCAAGCGCTCGGCTGGGTTGCGCACGGCGGGCACGTCGTCCTGTTCGCAATCGACGGCGACGTCGGCGAGCGGGAAAGGGATGACGGAGCCATTAGCGCCTTCAGTCATGATACCACCTCCAAGGGCTTTGCCGCCTGTTGCCGCCCGCGCAGGTAGAGCGGCGCGAACGCCTGGTCCTGGCGGGCCTCGAGCGTGCCCTCGCGGATGAGCTCGAGGCTCGCGGCAAACGAACTGGCGATGGCGGTCGCGCGATCCTCGGGCTTCGCCAGGAACTGGATCAGGAACTGGTCGAGCGCGGTCCAGTCCCGCAATTCGCCGACGATGCGTTCCAAGAGGCCGCGCGCGTCCTTGAGCGACCAGACGCCACGCTTGGCGATGTTGACGTTGCTGACCGCCTGCCGCTGGCGCTGCGAGGCATAGGCGGTGAGCAGGTCGTAGAGCGTCGCCGACCACTCGTTGCGCTTCTCGACAATGACGAGTTCCGGCATGCCGCGCGCGAACACGTCGCGGCCAAGCCGGTTGCGGTTGACCAGCCGCGAGGCGACATCGCGCATGGCTTCGAGGCGTTTCAGGCGGAACTGCAGCACCGCCGCCAGTTCCTCGCCGCTCTCGCCATCCTCGCCCGGCTGCTTGGGGATCAGCAGCTTCGACTTCAGGTAGGCCAGCCACGCGGCCATGACCAGGTAGTCGGCGGCCAGCTCAAGCCTGATCTTGCGGGCGGTCTCGATGAAGAGGAGGTATTGCTCGGCGAGCGCCAGCACGGAAATGCGGGCGAGATCGACCTTCTGCGTGCGGGCGAGGTGCAGCAGCAGGTCGAGCGGTCCCTCGAAGCCGGCGACGTCGACGACCAGCGCCGGGTCGTCGGATGTCCGCGACTCGTCGTTCTCCGCCCACAGGCGGTCCATCGGTGCGGCCTTGCCAGCCCTGATTTCCGAGGCTTCCGCCAACGTCAACCTCTCCTATGCGACCGCGGTCGCGTCGAAGTAACTCGCGAACTCGGCGCGGATTTCCGTTTCGTCCGCGCGGTCGCGATCCCTGATGTAGCCAAGCGCGCGGCGGGCGCGTCCCAGCGAGGTTCCTTCGAGCCCCGTGGTGCGCGACGCGATGCCGGCCATTTCTTCCATGTCCCCGTTGCAGTGAAGGACGATATCGCAGCCGGCCGCAAGGATCGTGGCGGCTTTCGTCGGGAAATCCCCAGAAAGCGCCTTCATGGACGTGTCGTCGCTGATCAGCAACCCCTCGAAGCCGATCTCGCGGCGGATCACCTCCTCGATGACCTTGCCGGAGGTGGTGGCGGGATTGGCCGGGTCGATGGCGCTGAAAATGACATGCGCGGTCATCGCCATCGGCAGATGCGCGAGTTCGCGGAACGGCGCGAAATCGTGGCGCTGCAGCTCACCGAGCGTCGCATCGACGGTCGGCAACTCGAAATGCGTGTCCGAAAACGCGCGGCCGTGGCCCGGAATATGCTTCATGACCGGCAGCACGCCGCCGGCCATCAGGCCTTCGGCGGCGGCGCGGCCGAGCGCGGTGACGACATCCGGTTTCTTGCCATAGGCGCGCGAGCCGATGACGTCGCTGGCGCCCTCGATCGGCACGTCGAGCACCGGCAGGCAATCGGCGGTGATGCCGTAGCGCTGGAGGTCGAAGGCGTGCAGCCGCGCCAACAGCCATGTGGCGCGCTCGCCGACATCGTGGTCGTCCTGCCAGAGCGCGCCCAGCGCCGCACCGGCCGGGTAGTTGGGCGCCAGCGGCGGGCGGATGCGCTGCACGCGGCCACCCTCCTGGTCGATGAAGACGGGCGCGTCCGGACGTCCCACGCAGTCGCGCATTTCCGCCACGAGATCACGTATCTGCTCGGCCTCGCCGATGTTGCGGGCGAACAGGATGAAGCCCCAGGGCACTTCGCCCCGGTAGAAACGGACTTCCTCGCGGCTGAGCGACTTGCCGTGGCAGCCGAGGATCATGGCTTTTGATTCGGTCATGCAGCAACAATAGCTGCAACAAACGGGGCGCACCACCGAATCGGAGCCAGCCAAGCCTTGAAATCAAACGGAAAACGGCGTGGGCAAAGCCGCGCCGTCTTGCAACTGGATGGCTAGATCGCCGTGCGTCCTATCGGACGCACAAAGGACGATCTAGATTGTTCATGGAGCATCGGAACAGTCCGAAAACCGGATTCCACTTTTCGGTCCGATGCTCTAACGCGGCGCTTACTTCGACACGAAGCAGTTGCCGCCGACGGACTTGTAGCTTTCGCAGAGGCCGATGGCCTCCTGGCGGGTCGGTGCCGGCACGCGGACGCGCCAGAACGTGCCCTTGCCTGCGATCTCGGCCTTGACGATGTTGACCTGGCGGCCCTGCAGAACGCCGCTGTAGCGACGCGCGAGGTCCTGGTAGGAGGACTGCGCGGCGGCTTCGCTCGGCTGCGAGGCGATCTGCATGGCCCAGTTGCCGACCGAAGCGGTTGCCGTCGTCGCGGCAGCGACCTGGTCGGGCTTCACTTCGCCGACGACATCGATCGGCTGGTCGGCCGGACGCAGCGGAACAATCGGAGCGGTTTCAGGCATGACGCCGGCGTCATCGGAGGCCGGCTCGGCGGCGGCCGTTTCGGTGACCTCTTCGGAGGCAGCCGGTGCGAGACCGGGCGCGGGCGCAACAGTCGCTGGCAGTGCGCCAATAGCTTCCGGTATCGCCGGAGCCGGTGCTGCTTCCGGCGTCGCCGCCGCGATCGTGTCGGTCTGCTCGTTCGACGGAGCCGCTTCGGGTGCGTCTTCGCGCGGCACCAGCGTGCCGTCAGGCTTCACCACCATGGTGCGGACCTTGCGCGGGGAGACCGCGACGATCTCCGAATCCGGAACGTTTTCAACATCCTGCACGATCTGCTCGATGCGGTCCTCGCTCTTGCCGGAAGCCGTCGCGGCTTCGTCTTCGACGACGGCGGGCGGCGCGACATCCATCGGCTCCTCGGCCGTGGTGACGAGCTTTTCCTGCTGGGGATCGCTTGCAGCGCCCTCGCCCGAGACGCTGTCGTAGACCTTGCTCTCCTGGTTCGGAACGACCCGGCCACCGGTGTTCTCCGGCTTGACCTTGATCGGGCCATCGTCGGCCTTGACCAGTGCCGGAGTGTCGCTGCCTGCATCGCCGCCGAACGACAGCGCGAAGGCTCCGAGCGCACCGATGAGGGCCACACCGCCGACGATGCCGGCAATCAGCAGGGCGCGCGGACGCTGAGGTCGGCGGGCTTCGGCCGCCAACTGATTCTCAGTGATTTCCTGATCGTACTCGGGATCGTATTCATAGGCCTCGGCTCCGTAGCCACCGGCCACCCGGCTGCCCGGCAGATCGTCGGCATCGAGCGAGAAGGCTTCGGCGTCGGCATAGTAGCCTCCGGCCCGCACCGGTGCCTGGCCGTTTCGCGTATGGGTCGGGTTCTCGAACGGGCGCGCACTGAAGGTATCGCCGGCGAGCGGGTCGTCGTAGCCGTCCTGCGCCGCCTGAGGCTCGTTGTTCATGTCGGTGAGCAGGCTGGAGAATTCCGTATCGAGATCGTCGTAGGACGCCGCCGGAAAATCTTCCTCCTCGGGAAGCTCGGGAATGTCGAGGTCGTCGGCCAGCGCGATGGCGTGATCGGCCACCTCGACCGTCTCGACCTCGGGATGGGCTTCGAAGGTATCGGGAAGATCGAACTCAAAGTCGTCCTCGGCACGATCAGCCTCGGCATAGGCCGACGCCGTTCCGGTCGCCAGGCCGATGTCGCGGCCATAGGACGTGATCGGCTCCTTCCTGGAATACTTGGCCGCCAGCTGCGTGATGACGTCGAGCGGGTCTTCCTTCAGCGGATTGCCGCGCACGACAGGATCCCGGTGCGGACTTGCGTGGTACGTGGACGGCTGGCGTGGCGCTGCCTCATAGGAGCGCGCGCCGAAATCATAGTCGGAGCGCGAGGCCGCATAGCCGGCTGCACCGATGGCTGCCCCCGCCAACGCATCGGCGTAGGACGGCGCCGGGTCGGGAGGCCGCAGTTCGGCGGCAATCTGTTCGAACGCTGCGTCGAGGTCGATCGGCTCCGACAGTTCGTCTTCGCCTAGATCCGGTGCGTAACGCTCTTCGGGCCGATAGAAGCCGGCATCGAATTGTTCCTGCCCGGCATACGGCTCATCTTCCGCCGCCGCTTCCGCTGCGAAGGCGTCCTCGAATTCCCAATTGAGATTGTCATCGATGTCGGCCGGATTCTCCGGCGCGTCAAACGCGACCGGCTCGGGCGCCTTGTAGATCGGCTGCTCGAACGCAGGTTCGTAATGCTGGATTGCAGGTTCGTAGCGCTCGGAAGCCGGCGGGCTGTAGCCGTAGGGGGCAGCTTCGGGCTCCGCTGGCCGCGGCTCCGCAGACGCCGCATTGCTGATGGACCTGACATTGCCCAGCAAAGCGTTGAGCTCGTCCTCGAGATTGAAATCCTGCGGCGCGGGAGCCGCGACCGCTCCGCGCTGCCGGTATTCCTCGGCGGCGACATCCATGGGCGACACAGGCAGCTTGCGCGGCACGTAAGCCGGAACTGAAAGCTGGAAATTGGCCGAGGAAACCGGTTCCGGCCGCAGGGGCATGACCGGTGTCGGTTCGACACGAGCCTGCACATGCGCCTCGGCCTCTGCCGCCGGGACATCGTCCATTTCAAAGTCGGCATCGTCGAACGAAAATGCCTCGACTTCGCGCTGCTCTGAACTTTCGGGCACATCGACATGAAATTCGTCGGCGACAAAATCGAAGACGCTCTCGTCAATCTCGGGCTGTGCGGCAGGCTCGGCGTGAACAACGGCCTCAGGCTCGACCGGGGCAGGAACCTCGTCTTCGAAATGGAAGTCGCTCTCATCGAAGAGGTCGGCATCCGTATCGACCGTCTCGGCGGCAACCATTTCGGGGCCTGCCTCATGAGAATAGGTATCATCGACCGTTGGCGAAATATCTTCGGCATGCGTCGCCGCAACAGGCTCGACATCCTGTGCCTCGCCCAAGAAATCCATGTCGATATCGGCCATTGCGGCGTAAAGGTCGGCGTCGATCTGCGGCTCGCGGCTTTCAACCACGGCCTGAGGCGGGACCGGCGACGGCGCGTCAAGCGCGCGCACTTCCTCGTCGGTCAGGCCGAGATCGAAGTCCATATCGTCGGCGGAGGGATCGAATTTCGCCTGTCCGGCGGTCGCGGCGAAGGCAGCGTCCAGATCGCCGTCGAACTTCAGTTCCGGCTCGGCAGCGACTTCGTGCTCGCCCATCGCGGATTCGAAGGCGCCCGAGAAATCGAAATCGACCTCGGCCATACCGCTTTCAAAGACCTCGGGGGACACATCCAAAGTCGGCTCTTCGCGGGACGGCTCGTCATAGGAAACCGTGTCGCCGGCTACCGGCGCGTCCAGCACATTAAACTCCGCGTCGTCGAGATCGAAGCCGCCGAGCAGCTCCTTCTCAAGATCGAGACTGAAATCGTCTTCCGCAGCCGGCTCGACCGGCGCCGGCTGGGGCGCGGGAGCGGGTTGCCTGGCGGGCTGCCGCGGATCGAAACCCATGATGCGGGTGAGTTCCGCAAATGGATCATCCTCGGAAAAGTCGATCGGATCGGCGATCTTGAGCTGGTTCTTGTCTGCCATTCTTCTTCCCGAACTCACACACATTCGGACGCCATGGACGTCGCGCAAGGTTGGCCACTACCAGCGCAATGTGGGCAAAAGGTGACAGGTTCTTGTTCGGTTCCGGTCTAGCGCATCTCGCTGGGCGCCTCAGCCCCGATCAACGCCAGCCCGGAAGTCAGGACATCCGAAACAGCCTGCACCAGCCCTAGTCTGGCACAGGTCAATTGTGGTTCGTTAACCTTAACAAAACGTAAGTCCACATTGTCGGTGCCCCTGTTCCATTGGCTGTGGAGGGCGCTGGCAAGGTCGTAGAGGTAGAACGCGATGCGATGCGGCTCGTGCGCGAGCGCAGCCGATTCAATCATGCGCGGATATTCGGCAAGTTTGCGGATCAGACCGAGTTCGCCTTCGTCGGTCAGCAGATTGCCTGACGCCGATAGGGTCTGGCGGTCAAATTCCAGGCCGGGCAACTGCTCCCTCGCCTGCCGGAACACCGAATGGCAGCGCGCCGAAGCATATTGAACGTAGAAAACCGGATTGTCCTTCGACTGCTCGGTGACCTTGGCAAAGTCGAAATCGAGCGGCGCGTCGTTCTTGCGGTAGAGCATCATGAACCGGATCGGGTCGCGGCCGACCTCCTCCACCACTTCGCGAAGAGTGATGAAGTCGCCAGACCGCTTCGACATGCGGACAGGCTCGCCGTCGCGGAAGAGCCTGACCAACTGGCAAAGCAGGACGGAAAGCTCGACGCGGCCGTCGGTGACGGCCCGCGCCAGCGCCTCAAGCCTCTTAACGTAGCCGCCATGGTCAGCGCCGAGCACATAGATCAGCTCGTCGAAGCCACGATTCACCTTGTCCTTGAGGTAGGCCACGTCGGCCGCGAAATAGGTGAAGGAGCCGTCCGACTTGACCAACGGCCGGTCCATGTCGTCGCCGACCTCGGTCGACCGGAACAGCGTCTGCTCGCGGTCCTCCCAGTCGTCGGGCTTCTCGCCCTTGGGCGGCGGCAGCGTGCCCTTGTAGATATGGCCCTTGAGCGTCAGATCGTTGATCGCCGAGCGGATGGCCTTGGCGCCATCGGCGTGCAGCGTACGCTCGGAAAAGAACACGTCGTGGTGGACGTTGAGCAGCGCCAGGTCCTGCTTGATCATGCCCATCATGGCGTCGACCGTGCGGTCCTTGACGATGGCGAGCGCGTCGTCCTCCGGCATCCGCAGCAGGCCGCGGCCAAAATCGGCGACCAATGCCCGCCCGACCGGGACAAGGTAGTCGCCGGGATAAAGGCCGGGTGGAATCTCGCCGATGTCGTCGCCGAGCGCCTCGCGGTAGCGCAGGAAGGCCGAGCGGCCGAGCACGTCGATCTGCGAGCCGGCGTCGTTGATGATGTATTCCTTGGTCACATCGTAGCCAGCGAAGGCGAGCAGGTTGGCGAGCGCGTCGCCGACCACCGCGCCACGGCAATGGCCGACATGCATGGGACCGGTTGGGTTGGCTGAGACATACTCGACATTGGTCTTCCGGCCGGCGCCGACCCTGGAGCGGCCGTAATTGGCACCGGCGGCAAGGATGGTCTTCAGATGTGCCTGCCAGAAGGCGTCGGAAAGCTTCAGATTGACGAAACCCGGACCCGCGACATCGACGCTGAGCACATCGCCATCGGCGCGCAGAGCGGCAGCGAGCGTCTCGGCAAGCGCGCGCGGGTTCTGTCCGGTCGGCTTGGCCAGCACCATGGCGGCGTTGGTGGAGAGGTCGCCGTGGCTGGCGTCGCGCGGCGGCTCGACAGCGATCCGCGACAGGTCGAGGGCGGCGCCGTCTTTGCCTTTCAGATCAAGCCCCTGAACGGCTTTAATGACTCGCTCGTTGAAGTCGGCGAAGATGTTCATGTGCTAACTCTGGAACGTGGGCGCTCTGTGTCGCCCCCCTCTGGCCTGCCGGCCATCTCCCCCACGAGGGGGGGAGATCAAGCCTGCCGCGAGCCGCGCCCTAGCCCAAATCGGGCGTATGGTCAAACAGGCGGCGGTGCTCCTTGAGTGCGTAGGTGTCGGTCATGCCGGCCAGGAAATCGGCGACATCGCGCGCCTTGATGCGGTCTGTCGCAAGGTCGAGACCCTCGCGCCAGCCCTCCGGCATGAGGCGCGGGTCGGCGAAATAGGCATCGAACAGTTCGGCCACGACCCGCTCGGCGTCGCCACGCACGCGCATCACGTCGCCAGCGCGGTACATGTTCTTGTAGAGGAAGGACTTCAGCTCTTTCTCCTGCAAGGCGAGCGCAGGCGAGAAGGCGACCATCGTCGCGCCGGCATTGCGAACGTCGTCCGCCGATTGCGGTTTCAACCGCGCGAGGTTGGCAGTGGTCGTCGCAATCACGTCCTCGACCATGATGGTGATCTGGCGGCGCATCAGCTCATGGCCAGTGCGCACCGGGTCGAGATGGGGGTAGCGCCCGCGCACGGCAGAAAGGATGCCGGCGGGCAGCGCGACCGTGTCCAGCATGTCGAGGGTGAGCAGGCCGGCGCGCAGGCCGTCGTCTATGTCATGCGTGTTGTAGGCGATGTCGTCGGCGATGGCCGCGCACTGCGCCTCGAGGCTGGCGTATCTGTCGAGCCAGAGATCGAACAGCTCCGAAAAGTCGCGGATTGCCTGTGGGACGGGTCCCTTGAGCCCCCTGCCCGCGGCGTCCGTCAGCGGGCCGTTGTGCTTGACGAGGCCTTCAAGCGTCTCCCAGGTGAGATTCAGCCCGTCGAACTCGGCGTAGCGGCGCTCCAGCCGGGTGACGATGCGGAGCGACTGGGCGTTATGGTCGAAGCCGCCCCAGCGCTCCATCTTGAGGTTGAGGGCGTCCTCGCCGGTGTGGCCGAACGGCGTGTGGCCGAAATCATGGACCAGCGCGATGGCCTCGGCGAGGTCCTCGTCGCAGCGCAGCGCCCTCGCCAGGGCACGCGCGATCTGCGCGACCTCGATCGTGTGGGTAAGCCGCGTGCGGTAGTGATCGCCCTCATGCGCGAAGAAGACCTGGGTCTTGTGCTTGAGGCGGCGGAAGGCGGTGGAATGGATGATGCGGTCGCGGTCGCGCTGGAACGGCGTGCGGGTCGGGCTCTCCGGCTCGGGCTGCAGGCGGCCGCGCGACGCGGCCGGATCGCAGGCATGAAGCGCGCGCGGGCGGTAGCCGAAGCCGATGTCGCCAAGCTTCCCCGCCTCTTCCATATGTCCAGCGATGCCTCAGCGTTGATCAGCCGACGATCCGGTTGACTTGCCCCTTAACGATTCATACCTATGATGGGAACGCGAAAGCAAGGTAACGCCAAGATGGGCGCCGACTCCAAGACCACCATGAAGGTAGACGTGACCGACGCTGCGGCGACGCGCGTGGCCGCCATCGTTGCCGGCGAACCGGGCAAGATCGCGCTGCGGGTCTCGGTCGAGGGCGGCGGCTGCTCGGGCTTCTCCTACAAGTTCGACCTGGCGGACGCCAGGAACGACGATGATGTCGCCATCGAGAAGAACGGCTCGACCGTGCTGATCGACGACCTGTCGCTGGTCTACATGGGCGGCTCGGTGATCGATTTCGTCGACGACCTGATGGGCCAGTCCTTCCAGATCAGGAACCCGAACGCCGTCGCCTCCTGCGGCTGCGGGACCAGCTTCTCCGTCTGACCTGTCAGGAAAGGCACACACTCCCGTTTTTCGGATGATTCCGCGTCAACCTTCATGCTAACGCTTGCGGCATGAAGATCGTGACCTGGAACATCAACGGCGTGCGCGCGCGCATCGGCAATCTGCTGCACTGGCTGCGGGAGGCGAACCCCGACATCGTCTGCCTGCAGGAGATCAAGACCGTCGACGAGGGTTTCCCCCGCCTGGAGGTCGAAGCGCTCGGCTATCACGTCGAGACGCACGGCCAGAAGGGCTTCAACGGCGTCGCGATCCTGTCGAAGCTGCGCTTCGACGAGGTCAATCGCGGACTGCCGGGCGACGCCTCAGACGAGCATGCGCGCTTCATCGAGGGCGTCTTCTCGACAGACAAGGGCGCGCTGCGCGTCGTCTCGCTCTACCTGCCCAACGGCAACCCGGCCGACGATCCGGTCAAATTTCCCTATAAGCTGGCCTGGATGGAACGGCTGCAGCGCTGGGCGACCGAAAGGCTGGAGCTTGAGGAACCGCTGGTGCTGGCCGGCGACTACAATGTCATCCCGGAACCGATCGACGCGCGGTTCCCGGAAAACTGGGTGAACGACGCGCTGTTCCAGCCGGTGACTCGGGCTGCTTTCCGTCGGCTGAAGAACCTCGGCTTCACGGAAGCCGTTCGCGCGACGACCGAGGCGGGCGGCGTCTACACCTTCTGGGACTATCAGGCAGGCGCATGGCAGAAGGACAACGGTATCCGCATCGACCACCTGTTGCTGTCGCACGAGGCCGCCGACCACCTGAAGTCAACGTCGATCGACAAGCATGTGCGCGCCTGGGAAAAGCCGTCCGACCATGTGCCGGTAGCGGTGGAGTTGTCGCTGGCGGCGGCCTAACCTTCGCCTGCCGGTTTCACAACATCCACCGGACTGATGCCGAGAACATCGAGCGTGCGGCGAAGCAGGCGCACTTCGTTCTCGGCAAGCTGGCTGTCGGCCTTGGCGATCTCGGCCATATGGCGGGCCAGTTCCTTGCGGCGCTCAAGGCCCAGTCCGCGGAACATCTCGATGGCCTGCGTACCGGTCGTCTCGTAGCCGAAATCGTGAAGATATTCGACGACGCCGTCCATGCTCTCCTCGCCGATGCCGAAGGAATCCCTGCAGATGCGCTTGAACACGGCCATCTCGGTTTCGGAGACCTGACCGTCGGCAAGGATCATTCGGAACAGCAGGAGCAACTCAGCCGACAATACTGGATCGCCGGCGACCTTGCGCACGCCCTGATCGCCTTCGAAGAGTTCCCTGATCCGGGCAAGCATTCCTGAAGCCATGACAACCCCCGTTCTGTTTCGATCATTAGCCTGAAATCCGACTTGCGCAACTGGCAAGCCTGTGGTCGAAGCCTCGTCATCAACGGGCGCGGCCTGAACGCACTCCGGCCAGCGGGTATTGTCCGCCTTATGTCCGATATCGCGACCCATGTCATCCTGCTGCTTGCGCTCGCTGCCTTCGTGGCCGGCTTTGTAGATTCGATCGCAGGCGGCGGCGGCCTGATAGCGGTGCCGGCCCTGCTGCTCGCCGGATTTTCGCCGGCCGAAACGCTTGGAACGAACAAGCTGCAGGGCATGTTCGGCACAGGCTCGGCGGCCCTGCACTATGCCTCCAAGGGGCAGGTCAAAGTGAAGAAGCAGCTGCCGTGGGCGGTGCTCGCGTTCTTTGCCTGCGCGGCGGGCGCGCTGATCGCGACCAAAATTCCCGGCACGGCGCTGCGCATCGCCCTGCCCTTCGTGCTGATCGCCATAGCCCTCTACTTCGCGTTCAAGCCGAACCTTACCGACGTCGACCGGGCGGAGCGCATCAGCCCGAAGGCGTTCGGACTGATCGTCATGCCGCTGATTGGGCTCTACGACGGGATCTTCGGGCCGGGCATGGGCTCGTTCCTGATGCTGGCCTTCATATCCCTCGCCGGCTACGGCGTGCTGAAGGCCACGGCGCATACGAAATTCATCAACTTCGCGACCAACCTCGGCGGGCTGGCGGCCTTCGCGGCGGTCGGCATGGTGTCGTGGAAGGTAGGGTTGGTGATGGGCGTGGCGCAGTTTGCCGGCGCAAGGCTCGGCTCGGGCCTCGCCATGAAGAACGGCGCGCGGCTGATAAAGCCGCTGCTTGTGGTGATTTGCATCGCCGTGGCCGGGCGACTGCTGATCGATCCGGCCAATCCTCTGCGGATCATGCTTGGCGTTTAAGCGATCACTGATAAAATTGACGGGTGAATCATGAGCTGAGCCCCTGTGCTCGGGGACTCAGGCACCGGAAGCGTCCGGCCCCCGGCAGGACGCTTTTTTTGCGTCGATTGCGAACGGCTGCTATCCTCCACCAAGGAGCAGTTCCGATGGCTGAAAGCGATGAAAATCCCGGCGAACCCTCGTCTTTCGAGCTGAAGGCGCGGAAACTCCGGCCCGAAATGGCAGGGCAGGTTTCCAGAATCGTCGGCTACAGCGAGACCGGACGCGGGCACTTCCGGCAGGTCGAGCCTGCATCGCTGGACATTCCCCTGGTCATCAGCTTCGGCGAGCCTTTCGCGATCGGGCTCGGCCACGAGCCCGGCGACAACGATCGTTTCGGCAGCTTTGCGTCCGGACTGTTCGCGGGGCCGGTGACGATCGATTCCTTCGGCGCGTCCAATTGCCTGCAGATCAACTTCACGCCGCTCGGCGCGAGGCGGTTCTTCGGCCTGCCCCTTAGCGAACTTGCCGAGCGGATGGTGGCGCTCGACGACGCGCTTGGGGCGGAGGGACATAAGCTGCGCGAAGGGCTGGGCAATGCCGCGGATTGGGAGCAGCGGTTCGACATCGCGGAGCGCGTTCTGCTCGCACGCATCGGCAAGGCAGATGTGCGATCGTCGGAGGTGGTCTGGGCCTACAATCGCATCGCAGCCAGCGGCGGACGGGTGCGCATTGCCTCCATCGCCGAAAGGCTCGGCTGGAGCCGCAAGCACCTGGCAAAACGCTTCGCCAGCGAGATTGGGCTCGGGCCAAAATCGGTGGCGCGCATTGCACGGCTGAACAGCGCAATCGATGCGTGGCGAACCGGTCAGACGGGCTGGGCGGGCATCGCGGCCGACTGCGGTTATGCCGACCAGGCGCACATGACGCGCGAGTTCCGGGAGCTTGCGGGCGCGGCTCCCGCTGCCTGGGCCGGAAGGTAACTTTTCTTCAATCGGCGGAAGTGCGGTTGTGCCAGAACATCGGCATCGACCGAGCAAGAGGAGAGTTCGATGACCACAGCCACCATCTATCCGACATTCCGATACCGCGACGCGGAGACAATGATCGACTGGCTGGAAAGAGCATTCGGCTTCCAGGTCGATGCCAAGTATGGCGACGGCGGCAAGGTGAACCATGCCGAACTGAGCCTTGGCGGCGCCAAGATCATGCTCGGCGACGTGCGCGACGACGCCTATGGCAAGATGGTCGGCGCACCCGGCGACCCCGGCGGCAAATCGACCTATGTCGCGGTATCCGACGTCGACGCGATCTACGCCCGGGCCGAGGCGGCGGGGGCGCGGATTCTCGAGGACCTGGTCGAGCGCGACCATGGCAGCCGGGATTTCATCTGCGCGGACCCCGAGGGCAACGTCTGGAGCTTCGGCACCTACAGGCCATAGGCGAAGGAGGCCACCTGATGGGCCAGCGCCGGCAGCCTGTCATCCGCCTGCTGGTTTAATCTAGGTATTTTCCCTGTACGCGGAACCCCGCAGTTGCCACAATGGCCAGCGCCCCGCTACACAATAACAGACGTGGGGCGTTCGGGGGGGCCAGATGGACACGACGGCAGCATATGCTCGTGCCGCAGGCCGCACCATTCGCCTGATTCACGTTACAATTCTGGGCGGCGCGGTCTGGCTGATCATTGCGTCGCTGTACGGGATCGTGCTCGCGATCAAGCTCTGGGCGCCGGAGTTTCTGACGGCTGCCCCGCTGTCCTTCGGGCGACTGCGTCCGATCCACACCAGGGTGCCGGCATGCATGATCCGGCGACAGCCGCGGGGTTCATCAAGCGTAACATGCCCTACGGGCGGCAGAACCTGCTGACCGATCAGGAGGCGTGGGATGTCGCCTACTTCATCAACAGCCACGAGCGGCCGCAGGACCCGCGCTTCGATGGCGACCTCGCCCGCACCCGCGCCGAATACCACACGGGCAAATACGACCTCTACGGCACAACAGTGCGCAGCGTTCTGCTTGGCGCGCCCGCAGCGGCGCCCTAGACGCCCGAGATGGCCTTCGCCGCGATCATCGCCTTGCACCATTGCGCGACAGAGATCGCATCTGCGGGCAAGGCGGTCACATCCGCCCCGGCGACGGCCAGGAAGGAGGCGAGGTTAAGTCAGTTGACGCCGAGCAGGACCGGAAGGCTGCGATCCAGTGCCTTGGCGGTCAGGGTGGAGAAGGCCCCTGCACCCGGCCCCGCGCCTGCTGAACTTGTTGACGATCGGCACTTCGGCCCCTTCGGGGCGCTGCGGCACCGCCACCACGGTCTGTTCGAACGCGCCGGTGTCGAGCATGCATCTGCGCGCAAGGTCGCCCCGAACCTC
>Ga0335394_10000891_pt1 | contig 32934 bp, 21 predicted proteins | sample MAT03_FD_205741 | JGI IMG/M metagenome (GOLD analysis project Ga0335394, IMG submission 205741) | Freshwater microbial communities from Lake Fryxell liftoff mats and glacier meltwater in Antarctica - MAT-03 (spades assembly) (version 2) ...
GCGCAAGCGGATCAGCCTGAGCGCGCGGCTCGGCGAGCCGGTACCGGCTGCCATGGGCCCCGGGACGGCCCCGGGCAAAAGCGCGCAGACGCCGTCGCGTGGTGGTGGAGCGGGCTCGCAAAAACCCGGGCGCGCCGACCATGGCGGCGCGCAGCCGGCCAAGGCGGAGCCGGCGGGGTTTCGCAACAACCCCTTCGCGGCGCTGCGCAAGCCCTGAGCGCCGCGGCGAACGCCGTCCGCGTGTCACAGGGGCCGGCGGTCCGGGTGGGTCCGCGCTGGTATCATCCGGCCTCGCCATGACCGACCAGGACCCCGCGATCCGAGCGCACTACGCCAAGCTGGCCCTCAAGCGGCTGCGGGCCTACCCCGAGGGGAAGGGCGCGGCGATCCGCGAGCGCCTGGGCGCCGATCTGCTGGCGGCGGTCCGCGAGGTCGCCAGCACGGACTGGCTGCCGATCGTCGACTTCATAGCGATCTGCGAGGCGATCCACGGCGTGCTCGGCGAGGACGCGACGCGCGTGTTCTGGACCGACCTCATGCGCGACAGCTACGACCACGGCCTGCTCAAGCCGCTGACGATGCTGGCCCAGCAGAGCCCCGGTTCGGCCGCGGCGATCCGCCTGCTGGCCACGGCGCCGCAGGCCTGGCAACTGTCGACCCGCGCGTGCGGTGACATCGAGATGAGTGAGGCCGCGGAGGAGGACGGCCGCTCGCGGCTCCGCGGCGTCGACCTCATCCCGGAGATCCTGCACAGCCGGGGCTTTGTCTGCGTGTTCTACGGCGCCTGTAAGGCGATGCTCGAGCTGTTCAAGAGCCGCGGCGAGGTCCGCGTACTCGACCACATCCCGGCGGGTGCAGAGCGCCTCCAGATCGCCTTCGAGATCGTGTTTTAGTGCAGCCCGTCATCGGGGCAGGTCGCCGGCGTTCGCGGTGAGGCGTCAGGGCCCCGGTGGTGTCTCGTGCTAGCTCACGCGGGTGCGGGCGGCATCGCCCGCGCGCGAGGCCGTGACCCGCGGGGCGGCTCGTGTTAACGTCGCGCGAATGTTCAAGCCAGTATTCGTCGCCACGTTCCTCGGGCTTTTGCTCGCGGCTGATGCAGGTTGCAAGAAGAAGGAGCAGACCGAGCAGCCGGTGGCAGAGGACGAGGGCGCGGCCAAGAAGTCGAGGGGCGTCAGCGAGGACAACGAGGACAGCCAGATCTCGTCTGGCACGCCCGCGGCCGAGGGCGACGAGGCCCCGGCGACGACCGACATGGACAGCGCGGTCGCCAAGGAAGACGGCGACAAGAAGCGCCCCGAGGTCAAGGAGGTCTGTAAGAAGAAGACCACTGGCAAGGGCAAGGCCAAGAAGACCGAGACGGTCTGTGAGCAGGTCGACAGCAACCCCAAGCTGACGGCGAGCCTCGGCATCGCCTCGCTGACCAAGGGCTTCACGTGGGGCATGACCACCGATGCGGTGCTCGCCAAGCTCGGCGAGTCGGTCAACAAGGGCTTCGATGATCAGCTCAAGGAGACGAAGAACCCGATCGAGCAGGACCGCATCCGCAAGGAGCGCTCGGAGCAGATCAACGAGCTCAAGAAGGGCAACGTTAAGTTCTCCGCCAACGCCAAGCACAAGTGGGGCGTGTCCCTGATCCAGTACGAGTTCGCCGACGACGCGAACGAGGAGATGATCTGGATCAAGGAGGGCACCAAGCTGCGCAAGTTCTACTTCTTCAAGGACAACGCGCTGTGGAAGATCGTCTACGCGTTCAACAAGGAGAAGTGGCCGGACAAGGACTACCAGTCGGTCGTCGACAACTCGTTCAAGAAGTGGTTCGGCGTGAACCCTGCGGCCAAGTCCAAGCAGGACCCGAAGACCGCCGCCGTGCTGCTGCGCTACCACGAGTGGATCGGCGAGAACAGCGAGAAGGTCCGCTCCTTCGACCTCACCGAGGTCCACGGCATCATCATGATCGCCGTCATCGACGGCAACGCCGAGTCGACGATCGGCGAGCGCCTGCCCAACATGAAGGGTGACCACACCTTCGGCGGCGACGTCGGCGATGTGCTCGGCGGCTCGGATGTCGCGTACGACGAGAACGGCAAGATCGTCGAGGGTAAGGAACCCGCCAAGTGAGCCGGTGAGGGCGAGCCCCTCGACGAGCCCGCCAGACGGCCGCGATCCCCCCGAGGAGCGCGGCTGTCTGCGTTTGGGATTGGCGCCGGCCGGCCAAGCTGTGGCAAGGTCGCTGCGTGTCGAACCGGGCCACCACCGCTCCGCATCCTGTGCCCTCACGGGCACGTCGTCCGCGGGAACGAACGGGGGTCCACCGCTGTCATGCCGGGATGCGACCCATGACGCCCCGCGCCCTCGCTTTGCCCCCCCGCGCTCTCGCGCTGTTGTTGCTCGCCAGCTCGCAGCTCGCAGCGTGCAACGGTGCCGACCCCCACACCGTGCCGGTGGTGATGAAGACGGAGGCGAAGGCCGAGCCGGCCCCGGCCAGCGCCGACGCGATGGCGGAGCGCTACCTGGCGATCAAGGACCGCTTCGCGGCGCTGACACCGGAGGACAAGGCCGGGCCGGGTCGGGTGCTCGCGGAGGAAGGTCCCGAGCTGCGCACGATCGCCGAGAGCGCGACCGACGTACACTTGCGCGCCAACGCCAGCTTGCTGCTGGGCACCCTCTACGAGGCCACCGGCGACGCCCGCTCGGCGATCTCGTTCTACCGTCAGGTCCAGGCGCTGCTCCCGACCGACCCCGAGCCGCACCGCGTGCTGGCGGTGGCGCTGGCGATGGACAAGCAGTTCGTGGCGGCCCTGGCGGAGCAGGAGCACGTCGTCAAGGATGACCCGGACGACCTCGAGGCGTGGCTGCTGCTCGGTGAGGTGGCGGTCAAGGCCGGCGAGCCCGAGCAGGCGACCCAGGCCTACGGGGCCTACGAGCTGCGCCGCAAGGGCCTCACGGACGGCATCAGCCTCAAGAAGGCCGACGGCACCTTCCCGCTGCCGGCCGACCAAAGGGCGGCCTGCGCTCGCGCGTTGATCCCGGCCCGCGACAACGGCACCGCGATCGCGCTGCTCTACGCCCTCGAGATCGAGACGGACGCGACGGTGCGCGCGGCGATCGTCGAGGCGATGGGCGCGCAGCGGCTGGCCGGCTACAAGCTGGCGCTCGAGACCAAGCTCAAGACGGAGACCGCCCAGGAGGTCAAGGAGGCGATGATCTGGGCGCTCGCGGAGATCCAGCGCGACCCGCTCGACATCCGCCCGGGCATCACGCCGGTCGACGCGAACGCGAAGCCGACCGGCGACGCGAAGGCGACCGGCGACGCGAAGGCGACCGGCGACGCGAAGGCCGACGCGAAGGCGACCGGCGACGCGAAGGCGACCGGCGACGCGAAGGCGACCGGCGACGCGAAGGCGACGGACGACGCGAAGGCCGGCACGCCGGCGCCGTCACGGTGAGCATGCGCCCGCCTGCCTCGCTCGAGATCGCCGCGCTGTCGCACCGCTACCCGGGTGCGGCCGTGCAGGCGCTCGCGCAGGTGGGCTTTCGCGTGGCGCCCGGCGAGCGGGTCGGGCTGCTGGGTCCGAACGGCGCCGGCAAGTCGACGCTGATGCGACTGGTGTGCGGGTACCTGCCGGTGCAGCGCGAGGCCGCGACGCGGGTCCGGGTCGGTGAGGTCGAGGTCGCGGGCGACTCGCTGCGGGCGCGCCAGTTGGTCGGTTATTTGCCGGAGCAGGTGCCGCTGTACCCGGAGCTGCGGGTCCGCGAGCACCTCGACTTTCGCGCGGCGATCAAGGGCGTACGTCGGCGGGCCCGCCCGCCGGAGATCCTGCGGGTCGCGGAGCGCACGGGCCTGTCCCACAAGCTCGAGGTCCCGATCCAGCAGCTTAGCCGCGGCTACCGTCAGCGCGTCGGCATCGCGGACGCCTTGCTCGGCGCCCCGCCGCTGGTGGTGCTCGACGAGCCGACCGTCGGCCTCGACCCCAACCAGGTGCTCGAGATCCGGGCCATGCTGCGCGCGCTCGGCGGGACGCAGACGTTGATCTTCTCGTCGCATATTTTGGCGGAGGTCGAGGCGCTGTGCGACCGCGTCGTCATCCTCGCGGGTGGCAAGTGCGTCGCCGACGAGGCGGTGGCCGAGGCGCTGCGTGGGAGCGAGGTGATCGTCGCGTGGGTCGGGACTTCGGCGCTGGCCGGGGCGGCGCTGGCGAGCGCGCTGCGGGACCTGCGGGGCGCGTCGGGAGACCTGTCTGCAGGGACAGGTTCGGAGCACGCGCTCGCGCAGGCCGACGAGCTGGCGCTGGGGCTGGTGATCGGCGCGCCCGAGGTGCGCGGCGAGCTGTGCCAGCTCCGCATCACCTGCGGCGACGCGGCGGCGGCCGAGCGCGTGACGCGGGCGATCGGGCGGGCGAGCGCGGCGGCCGGGCTGCCCTTGGCGCGGCTCGAGCTCGGCCGCGGGCGGCTCGAGGAGCGCTTCGCCCGGGTCACAGGAGCGGTGGCCGAGGCATGAGCATCTCGCCCGTCGAGCCGCTTCAGCGTCCGGGGCCGTGGCTGCGCGGGGCGTATCACGTGGCGCGTCGCGAGCTGCTCTCGCTGTTCGTCACGCCGCTCGCGTACCTGGTGGGCACGCTGTTCCTGCTCAACCAGGGCTGGAACTTCGCGCTGCTGCTGCGGGTGCTCAACGACCCGCTGGCCGCGCCCGGGCCGGTGATGCAGTTCTACTTCGGCGGCAGCTTCTTCATCTTCTGGCTGCCGGTGATCTTCATCTGTGCGGCGCTGAGCATGCGACTCATCGCGGAGGAGCGGCGCCAGGGCACGCTCGAGGCGCTGCTGACCGCGCCGCTGTCGCCCTCACAGATCGCGCTCGGCAAGTTCGCGGGGGCCTACGGGTTCTATCTGGCGCTGTGGCTGCCGACGGCGACGTTCTATCTGCTGCTGCTCGGCGCCGGCGCGCGCCCCGAGGCGGGGCCGGTGCTGGCGGGGTACCTCGGGGTGCTGTTGGTGGGCGCGAGCTTTATCAGCGTCGGCCTGCTGGCGAGCGCGCTGGCCCGCAGCCAGCTCGCGGCGGCGGTCAGCACCTTCGTGACCTGCACGATCGCGGTGATGGCCGGGCTGCTGTCGGAGCAGGTCCAGGCCGGCAGCGCGGCGCAGGCCCTGCACTTCACGAGCCTGCTCGTGATGATGCAGGAGCTGGCGCAGGGCATCGTCGATCCGCGCTGGCTGTATCTACACCTCGGGATCACGGCGGTGCTGCTGGCGGCGACGGTGGTCGCGCTCAACCCCCGCCGTCGGCGTGAGCACGGCGCGCAGGTGGTGCTGCTGGCGCTGGCGCTGGCGCACCTGACGGTGTTCGGCGCGCGTCATGGGTCGCGTGGTGACTGGACCGCGGGCCACGTGTACACGCTCAGCGATCGCGCGCGCGAGGTCCTGGGCGGGCTCAAGACGCCGATCGACGTCAGCGTGATCGTGCCGGCGACGATCGGCGGCGGGCGGCCGAACCCGTTGTTGGTGGAGTTGCGCGAGGTGCTGGCGCGCATGGGCGCCGCGGCCCCAAACCTGAGGATCCGCTTCGTCGATCCGGACCGCGACCACGCGCAGGCGCAGGCCAGCATCGCCGAGTTCGCGCTCGGCGGCCGCGAGCTGGCCGACGGCGTGGTGCTGCTGCGGGCCGGGCAGGGGGCCAGTCTGCGTAAGGCGCACCTGCTGCCGGGTGAGCTGGTCACCTTTGCGACCGGGGGCGACGTGCAACAGACGGGACCGCGGGTCCGCGAGTTTCGCGGCGAGGAGGCGCTGCTCTCGCGCTTCCTCGCGGTCAGTGATCCGCGGCGCACGGTCGTGTGCGCGACGCAGGGCCACGGCGAGCCGGCGCTCGACAGCCTCGAGCCCTACAGCGGCCACGCGCACCTGCGCGATCTTCTGCGCGACGCTGGCCTCGAGGTTCGCGTCGCCGACCTCGACACGCCGGGCGGGCTGCACGGGTGTGACCTGCTGGTGATCGCGGGGCCGCAGGGCCCGCTGCCACCGGCGCAGGTCCGGGCGATCGATCGCTTCGCGGGCGAGGGCGGCGACCTGTTGCTGCTCGCGGGCGCGGTGATCCTGCGCGGCAAGAGTCAGCTCGCGTCGCATGGGCTCGAGTCGCTGACGGCCAGGCGTGGGATCGGCTTCGGCGAGCGCGTGGTCGTCGACCCGAGCCCGATGGCCGGGGCGACGCCATTTTTGGCGTTCACGCTGCGCGACGGCTGGGGTGAGCATCCGGCGACCGCGAGCCTGGTGGGCCAGCCGATCTCGCTGTTGCAGGTGCGCGAGCTGGTGGTGTCGGCGCCCGCGAATTTCTTGATCCAGACCGGCGAGGAGGGCTGGGCGGAGGCCGACATCGCAGGGTTCGGGCGCGGCGAGCTGCCGGTGTTCACGGATGGGCCCGATCAGGCGGGGCCGCTGCCGGTCGCCGCGGCGGCCGAGCTCGGGGGATCACGGATGATCGTGATCGGATCGTCGGACTTCTCGCTCAACGCGATGCTGCGCGAGGACGTGGTCTACGACCGCGGGCGCGACCTGCTGCTCAACGCGGTCGGGTGGTTGACGCAACGCGAGGCGCTGCTCGGCCTGCGACCGCGGGCCCGCGAGCACGTCAAGCTGGTGCTGCAGGAGGACCAGCTCGCGCGCATGAGCCTGATGTGCATCGTCGGTCTGCCGGGCTTCGCGGTCCTGCTCGGATTCTGGGTGCTGTGGAGGCGCCGGGCATGAGGTCGCCGACGGGGGTCACACTGGGGCTGGTCGCGGCGGCGGTCGCGATGGTCGCGCTGGTACACGCGGATCCGTGGGCGGGCGCGGGCACGTCGGCGCCGATGATGTCGACGAGCTCGGCCGCGCGGCGGCTGTTCCCGGCGCTCGCGGAGGCCGACCTGGCGCGCGCGACGATCGATCTGCGCAGCGGGGATCGATCGCTGCGGATCGCCCCGGCTGACGACGGCCTGCATCGTCTGTGGGACGGCGAGGTGGAGCTCGGCTGGGTCGACGGCGAGGCGCTGGCGGGGCTGTGGAGCTCGCTGCGCATGGCGACGACGCTGCGCGCGATGGCCCCGGACAGCCCGCTGGGGCCGCCTCGCGGCGAAATCGCGATCGCGCTCGATGGCCGCAGCTTCGGCGTGCAGGTGTTCGGCGCGGCGAGCGACGGCGCCGGCCTGCACGGGGTGCTGCCGCACGAGGACGGCGCGGCCTGGGTGGTCGAGCAAGAGATCGGCGAGGTGCTGGACCAGGCGCCCGAGGCGTGGCTGCTGCGGCGCCTGCTGCCGGTCGAGCCCGGTGACGCGCTGGCGGTGCGCTGGGACGGGCTCGAGCTGACGCGCGGCGTCGATGGTCTGTGGCGGGTCACGGCGGGCGCGCCGAAGCTGCTGCTCGCGGATCAGGCGGTCGCGGTGCGGCTGGGGCAGGGGCTCGCGGCCGAGTTCGACCCGCTGCTGCCGCGAGCCGAGGCGGCGCGCTTCGGGCCGTTCGTCGATCGCCACGCGGTCACGGACGTGAGCGGACATGTGCGAACGATCCTGTCCGGAGGGCCATGTCCGGGGCTGCCGGATCGGGTGGTCGTCGACCGCGGTCCGGGGCTGCTGGGCTGCGTCGCGGCCGAGGCGCTCGCGGCGTGGCCGGTCGCCGACCCGGACGCCGGCCTGGTCGAGCCGCTGCTGCTGCCGCACGCGTACGGGCGCGTGCTGGCGATCGCCCAACACGCGCCGCACCAGCGCAGGCTGCGTCGCTTCGGCGGGAGCTGGGTGGTCGAGGAGAACGGCAACCTCGTGGAGGTCGCCGAGCCCGAGGTGTTTCGCTGGTACAGCGCGCTGCAGACGACCGAGGTCGAGCTGACCCGCGAGGACCTGGCCGGCTTCGTGCCGAAGGATCGCCTGACGATCGAGACGGACAGCGGCCAGAGCCTGACGCTGGCGTGCGGGCCGGCCGGGTCGATCACGCTGGCCTGCGCGCGCGACGAGGGCCCGCCGCTGCGGATGATCGGACGACCGCCGGAGCTGGCCTTCTCGCGCGAGACCTTCGCCGATCGCAGGTTGCTCAGCTTCGCGTCGGGCGAGCTGCGCAGCCTCGAGCTGTTGCCCGGGCCCTCCGGTGACGGGGTGCGGCAGTCCGTTCGCCTGGATCTCGGCGTGTGGCGACTCGATGCCCCGGCCCACCCCGACGGCGCCGCGGTGCTCGACGAGGTCCGCCTCGAGGCCGTCATCGCTGCGTTGCAAGGGCTGCGCGCGGAGGCGTGGACGCCGGCGCCGACGTCCGCGCCGGCGCGGACCCTGCGGATCGAGCGTGGTCGCGGCGGGTCAGGCGACGATGGATCGCTCAGCGTCGAGCTGCACGTCCCGCGCCCCGAGCTGCCGGCCCTGTGCGTCGCCCACGTGCCCGGCCAACCGCAGGCCGCCCGCCTGTCCGAAGGGACATGTGCGGCGCTGCAAGACGACCTGCTGTACAACGACCCGCTGCGCTACTGGCTCACGCACGCGCGCAGCGTGCAACTGACCGACCGCGGCGGGGCGGAGCGCACGGCGATGCTGCGCCGCGAGGGCCCGGCGACCGAGGCGGACGCGTCGTGGTCGGTCGAGTCCGGCGACACCACGCTGCTGGCCGAGCTGCCGCGCTGGGTCGGGTTTCGCAGCGCCGGCCTGCGCTCGGGCGAGCCGCGCGGGGCGACCGCGATCGAGGCGAAGATCTGGCGCAGCGGCGCCGCTGCGATCCGCGTCGACCTCGGGCCGATCGTGGATGGGGCGCCAGCGTGGGTGCGGATCGGGGGCTCGCCCTGGTACTACCTCGCCGGCCCGCCCGAGTTCGACGGGCAGTGAGTCACGACGCGGGTCGCGGCGAGCGGGCGCTACTCCTTGAGATAAAGCGTCGCGGAGGGCATGCCGGGCACGACCTCCTTGCCGGTGCGGGCGTCGACGTTCCGCGTGGCGAGGCCAGGCGGGCGCACGCGGGGGAGGGCGTCGTGGGGCACGCCGTCGACCACGGTGGTCATGTATTGCCGCCACAGCGGCACGGCGGTGGTGTACGAGGCGTCCTCCTCGCCGAGTGAGCGCGCGTAGGTGTCGTCGCCCATCCACGCGGCGGTGATCTGCCGCGAGGTGAAGCCGACGAACCAGGTGTCGGTGACGTTGGTGTTCTTCGAGGCGGTGCCGGTCTTGCCTCCGACCGGCACGCCGATCCGCCCGGCCTGGCCGCCGATGCCGGCGGTGACCACCTCGCGCATGAGGCGGGTAATTAAAAATGCGGTGCGGTCGTCGACGATCTGGCGCGGACCCTTGAGGGCGATCGTCCCCATGCGATCGAGGCGGCCGGCGATGTCGACGGCGGGGTCGTCGGGGCTGCGCTGGTCGAGCAGGACCTGGCCGCGCTTGTCGACCACGCGGCGCACGTAGGTCGGGTCGACCCACGAGCCGCCGCGCGCGAAGATGGCGAAGGCGCGGCTGAGCTCGTCGATGTGTACGCACGAGGCGCCGAGGGAGAGCGCCCGGTCGGCGATCAGCTCGCTCGTGAAGCCGAGGCGACGCGCCCAGGCGACGACCTGCTCGGCGCCGAGGCTCTGGAACAGGCGGATCGACGGGAGGTTGAGCGAGCGGATCAGGGCGGTGCGCAGCAGGACCTCGCCGTCGAGGGTCTGGCCGAGGTTCTGCGGGTTCCAGGCCTCGCCGGGCTCGGGCACGTAAGGACGGTCCTCGAGCACGGAGTCCATGCGCCAGTGGTCGCCGTCGAGGGCGAGCGAGTAGTAGATCGCCTTGAACACCGAGCCGGGCTGGCGGCAGGCCTGCGTGGTGCGGTTGAACTGCGAGCGGTCGTAGTCGAGGCCGCCCTCCATCGCGTCGACGTAGCCGCTGTCGATCGACATCGTGTAGAGGGCCGCCTCGACGCGCGGGGTCTGCCCGAGCTCGAGCACCAACAGGCCGCTGTCGGCGTCGAGCTCGGGGGGACTCGGCGGCTCGACGGCATGGGGCTTGATCGGCTCGGGCACCGCGCCCTCGGCCTCGGGCTTCGGCGGGTCGTGGCTGTCGTCGCCGGCCTCGATCGTCGAGAGCGGCTTCTTCTTCTGGGCCGGGCGCACCCACACGACGTCGCCGGGCTCGAGCGCCTCGCTGACCTTGGCGATCGTCGCGTCGTTGAGGGTCGCGTTGTGGTCGTAGCGGGCGGCCCAGGCCATGCGCTTGACCGGGAGCAGCGCCTCGCCGCCAGCGACGGTGACCTTGGCCTTCCTGGCGTCGACCTCGGTGACGAGGCCGAGGCGCCAGCGTAGTGGTTCGCGGGTCAGCGGGTCGGCGCCGTACTCGGCGACGGCGCGCTCGCTAAACGTGGCGCGGGCCTTGTCGTCGGCGAGGTGCGCGACCGGACCGCGCCAGCCCTGTCGGCGGTCGAGCTTGCGGACCGCGCCGTCGATCGCCTCGTGGGCGGCGGACCCGAGCTCGAGCTGGGCGGGCGTCTCGATCTGCAGGCCGTCTTGCAACACGGCCGCCTCGCCGAAGCGGCCGCCGATCTCGCGGCGCACGTGCTCGGCATAGAACGGGGCGCGCAGGCGAAACACGTCGACGGGGGCGACCAGGCGCAGCGGCTCGGCGATCGCGGCGTCCCGCTGTTCGCCGGTGATGTAGCCGGCCTCGACCATGTCGTGCAGGACGACGCGGCGGCGGGCGAGCGCGCGCTCGGGGCTGGTGACCGGGCTGTAGCGCGAGGGGGCGCGCGCGAGGCCGGCGATCATGGCGGCATCGGCGAGGCTGAGCTCGTCGAGGTCCTTGCCGAAGTAGCGGCTGGCCGCTGCGGCGACCCCGTAGGCGCCATGGCCGAGGAAGATCTTGTTGAGGTAGATCTCGAGGATCCGGCGCTTGCCCAGGCGGGACTCGATGCGCACCGAAAGGATCGCCTCGCGGAGCTTGCGGTCGAGGGTGCGCTCGTCGCTGAGGAAGCCCTTGGCGACCTGCTGCGTGATCGTGCTGCCGCCCTGCACGACGGTGCCGGATCGCAAGTTGGCGAGCACGGCGCGTCCGAGGCCGCGCCAGTCGAGCCCGTTGTGGCCGAAGAAGCGGCGGTCCTCTGCGGCCAGGAAGGCGTGTACGAGGCGCTCGGGGATCGCGTCGATCGCCGCGTACGAGCGATGCTCGCGCGCGAGCTCGGCGAGCACGCTGCCGTCGGCGGCGTAGATCCGCGTGACCCCGGGCGCGATCGAGTCGTACTGCTCGACCTGCGTGAGGTCGGGCAGCTCCGCGGCGTAGCTGCGGTAGGTCTGATGCCCGACGAACACCGCGGTGACGATCAGGCACGCGACCGCGAACACGTAATACCGCAAGAGCCAGCCGATGAGGCCAGCTCTCGCGGGATTGAGCACCCAGACGCGGGTCCCGGTGCGCTGGGACCCCTTCATGGGCATGCGCGCCATACGACGGGGCGGACTACTCGGCGTCGGCAGCGGGGCTGTCGACGTTGGGGTCGTCCGAGTAGCGCTTGAGGGCCTTGAGGGCGCGGCCCTCGGCCTTGCTCATCGCCTCGAGGCGCTCGTTGATCCGGCCGAGCAGCGAGCCGACCACGATCTTGGCGTTGTTCTCGGGGTTGAGGCCGACGATGTAGCCGTAGATCGAGCCCTCGGGGGAGAGCGGCTGGATCTGGCCCTCTTCGGTGCCGACGGCGGCGAAGCTAGGCGCACCCGCGGTGTCGGTGCGAATGTTCCAACCCGCGGGCTCCTTGCCCGCTTCACACGGGGTCGGGGCCTTGGGGTCGCCACATACGGGGTCGAGCAGCTCGACCAGGGTGACGCCCTTGCCTCCGAAGCGGACCGCGAAGCGCTGCGGGCCGCCGGCCGCCAGCGCCTTGACGTTGTTTTTGACGAAGCCGGCGAGGTAGCCGAGGTCGACCTTGAGGCCGTTAGCCTCTTCGTAGAGGTCGAAGGTCCGCTTGATGCCCTCGGGGAAGACCGCGGCGAGCTGCCAGCCGAACAACTGGTCGACCTGCGGGGCCTTGTCGAAGTTGGTGGTCAACAGGGTCACCAGCTCGTCCCCGCCCTTGGCGGGGTCGGTCTGGATGGTCTTGTTGAGCTCCTGCATCTTGAGCGAGATGCCCTTGCGCATCTCGGCGACCTTGCTGGCCTCCTCGAACATCACGGCGCCCTTGGCCTTGCCCTGGGCGACGAGCGCGTTCTTCGAGGAGATCTGGTTGCCGACGTAGCCGAACAGGATGCCGACGACGAGCGCAGCGCCTGCGGCGAGCGCCACCAGGCCCTTGTTGCCGCGCGCCTGGATCTCGCCGCCGCCGTCGCCGATGATGCCCGCAGACGGATCGAAGGACCCGCCGCCGGTGGCGAACGGCGCAGCGCCCTCTTCGGCCTCGAACGAGCGACGCGACGGGGCTGCGGGGGTGGCCGCGCGTGGTTGCGCGACCTCGCCGGGCGCCGGGATGTCCCTCATTGGGGCTTGCTCACCGGGCGCCGGGATGAAGGCGTCGGGGGCCTGCTCGCCGGGCGCTGGGATGAAGTTCGGATCGGCGGCCGGCTTCTTCGGCACGCCGGGGCGCGCCGCAGGAGGTCGTGCAGCAGCAGCAGCCGGAGCCGCGACTTCGGCCGCTGCCGCGGCCGGAGCAGCGTCACCGCCGGCCTTCTTCGCGAGACGCGCCTTGAGAGCGCTGAGGTCAGTTCCTGGTTTCTTGGGTGCGTTCAAGACCGGATCCCCTTATGAGAGACGAGCATGGCTGTTGGCTGCGGTAACTGTGGTGGCTGTGGTGGCTGCGGTGCCGCCAAAAACGTAGAACCGCGAGGATAGAGACAAGGTTTCGCACCGTCAATGCCGGCGTTGCCGGCCGTGGTGGCGCGAAATGGCAGGCTTCGCAACGCAGGAGGAGGCTTTGCGGCGTGTTTCGTGGAGCGAGCGCGGGATCTCATGCGAGGCGACCGCCGCTGGCCAGCTCGAGCTGCGCCAGCGCGCGCGGCGACAGGGCCACCGCGAGCACCTGCGGCTGGGGATCGGTCATCGGCACCAGCTCGGCCTCGATGGAGTGGATGCAGTGGACGCCGTGCATGAGGGCGCCAGAGCCAGGCGCCGCGTCGCCCGGGATCAACAAGGAGACGGTCAGCGTGGCCGGGGCCCGCTGCGAGGTCCCGCGGCGACCGACCGGCTGCGAGGCGAAGCTCGACAGATCGGCCACGACCCGCGGCGCCAGCAAGCAGCCGCCGACCACCGCCAGCGGGGAGCCGGGCTCGCGTACGTTCGGCCGCAGCGGGGCGCCGAGGCCGGGCGCGAGCCGACGCAGGACGACCTGACCGCGCGCGCGCAGGCCAGGAGGCAGCGCCGGGTCGAGCAGGTCGAGCAGGTGCAGCAGCAGTCCCGCGGGCGCGCTGCTCAGGGTCCGGACCAGCGCCCAGCCGTGGCTGGTGCTCAGGCCGAGCACGAGGTCGGCCCGGCGATGGGCGGCGGACAGCAGGCGACCGGTGCCATGATCTTCGGTGACCACGGGCGCCAGGGTCTCGCGCGAGCGGCTGCGGCGATCGAGGCCGTGGGTGTCCCCCTGGTTGCGCTCGAGCAGGCGCAGCGGCGAGTACTCATCGACGATCTCGCCGCGTAGATGCGTCGGCAGGCGGGTCGTCCGCGGGGTCGTGGTCGCGTGCCAAAAGCCCGGATCGCGGGCCGGCGAGGGGATCGGTGCCAGCGGGTCGCGCATATCATGGGGTGTCGCACGCGTTGGCGGACCGGCCAAAAACTTCGCCAGATCGAGGAGGTGGCGTAAGCCTCGCCGGTGACGATCGACGCCTCGCCCCCTGTGCGCTCCGGCCTCGACCGCCTGGCCCGCGGCGATGGCCCGGACCTGCGCGGACGACCGGTCGCGCTGCTGTGTCACCCCGCCTCGGTCACGGCCGGTCTCGCGCACGCGACCGACGTGCTCGCGGGGCCAGTCGGCGCCGACGTGGTCAGTCAACTCGGCCCTGAGCACGGGCTCGACGCCGCCGCGCAGGACATGGAGGTCGTGGCCGCAGGGACATGTACGAGCGGACATGTCCCAACGTACAGCCTCTACGGCGACGACTTCGCCAGCCTGAGTCCGACGCCGGCGATGCTGCACGGGGCGCAGTGGCTGGTCATCGACCTCCAGGACATCGGCGCCCGCTACTACACTTACGTGTGGACGGCGGTGCTCGCCGCCGAGGTCGCGCTGGCGGCCGGCGTCAAGGTGCTGCTGCTCGACCGCCCGAACCCGCTCGGTGGCCTCGAGGCCGCGATCGAGGGCGGCGCGATCGATCCGGGGCAGGAGAGCTTCGTCGGCCTGCACGACGTCGCGGTGCGTCACGGCATGACGCTCGGCGAGCTCGCGCGCATGGCGATCGTCGAGCGCGGCCTGGCGGATCCGGCGAGGCTCGAGGTGCTGGCCTGCGCGGGCTGGCGCCGCAGTATGCTGGCTCCGGCGACCGGGCTGCCGTGGGTGCTGCCCTCGCCGAACATGCCGACCCTCGACACCGCGCTGGTGTATCCGGGGCAGTGTCTGCTCGAGGGCACCAACCTCAGCGAGGGTCGCGGGACCACCCGGCCGTTCGAGATCTTCGGGGCGCCGTGGCTCGACGGCCGCGCTCTGGCCGATGCGCTGCGCGGCGAGCCTGACGCGATCCCCGGGCTCGCGGTGCGGCCCCTCGGGTTCAAGCCGACCTTCCAGAAGTTCGCCGGGCGCAGCTGCGGCGGCGTGCAACTGCACGTACGCGACGCGGCGGCGGTCCGCAGCCTGCAAACCAGTTGGGCGGTGCTCACGGCGGCGTGGCGGCTGGGGCAGGGGGCGATGCGCTGGCGGACCGAACGCTACGAATTCGTCGACGACCGTCCGGCGCTCGACCTGCTCGCGGGCGGGCCGTGGCTGCGCGCGGCGGTCGAGGCCCAGGCGCCGCTGGCCGAGCTGCTGGCTGCGCAGGAGCCCGGGCGCCGCGCGTTCATCGCCCGTCGCCGGCCCTTCTTGCTCTATCCCGAATAAATCCGCGCGGCCCGGCGGCCGGGTAGCATCCGGGCCGTGAGCGGTTACGACCTGCGGATCGGGATCATCGGCGCCGGATGTGCCGGTCTGGCGGCCGCGGAGGAGCTGCGCTCGCTCGGCTATCGCAAGATCACGATCCTCGAGGCGCGCGGACGAGCGGGCGGGCAGTGCGTCTCGGAGACGACCGAGGACGACGGCGGCCGGCCCCTCCTTTATGACAGCGGCACGGTCTGGGCGATCCCGAGCCCGCACATCACCCGCTACGCGCGCCGCCACGGGCTGGCGGGGGATCGCCTGCTGCGGAGGCCCGGGCTGCGCTACGTCGACCTGCGTCAGGGCGGCAAGGTCACCCATCCCTTCGCTATCGCGGGCGCGGGCCACGTGTCCGTCGCGCGCCGGGCCCTCGAGCTCGGCCGCTACATCGTGACGATGGAACGGTTCCGCTGGCGCGACCCACCTGGCTTCACGCGGTCGATCGACGATCCTCTGATGACCGGCACGATCGACGAGTGGTTCGCGGCCCGCTCGCTGAAGTTCCCGTTCGACGCGCTGTTCCCGATCGTCGGCAACGCGCTGACCGGCGGCTACGTCGCCAGCGTGCCCGCGATCTACTACCTCAAGATCCTCGCGCTGCTGCAGCGCTTCTCGCTGCCGACGCTGCTGCGCCTCAAGCTCCCGCACTTCGCCGCCGGCAACGACGCGCTGTGGCGTCGGATCGCCGAGACCCATGACCTGCGCTACGGCGAGGCGGTGCGCCGGGTCGTGCGCGGCGAGCGGGTGCGCGTCGAGACCTCGCGGGCCGTGCACGAGTTCGACCGCGTGATCTGGGCCGCGCCGCTCGACCGCTTCGCCGAGATCGCCGACGCGACGCCCGCCGAGCGCGACATCTTCGGGCGCGTGCGCCACACCTGCCGGTCGGTGGTCACCTGCCGCGTGCAGGGGCTACCGCCGCGGCCGGTCATGTATCAGGTGATCGGCCTGCCCGAGCGCGTCGAGGTCCTGCCGTACTCGTTCTACGAGGTCCGCGCCGGCTCGGGCGTCTACAACTTCTACTCGCACCTGCGCTACCCGGACGACGAGACCCCACGCGTGACCCTCGACGAGGTCGTGCGCGGCATCGAGGCGCTGCTGACCCGCTTCGACGCGACCCTGGTCGAGGTCCACAAGGCCCGCGTGTGGGACAAGTTCTTCCCGCACTTCGCGGGCGACGACCTGCGCGCGGGGATCCACGCCAGGATCGACGCGATGCAGGGGCGGGGCGGTCTGTACTTCGTCGGCGAGCTGCTCGCCAACGTGTCGGTGCCGCTCAACGTCGAGTTCGCGGTCGAGCTGGTACATCGCCACTTCGGGCAGCGCATGCTGCCCGCAGCCTGATGAGCGACGCTTCGGCCGCCTGGCGCAGTGGTTACTCGAAGCGACCGTTGGCGTCCGGGCTCGTGGGCGCGTAGCGGGCGGTCTCCAGGGCCCAACTGCGGTGGCCGGAGATCATCGAGCTGAGGACCTCGACGTAGCGCTGGAGGTCGGCGTCGATCTCGATGGAGAAGGTCGGCATGCGCATGGCGAGGGCGATGAACTCGCGGGTCTCGGCGTCGTGGAGCTCGACGGTGCGGGTCATCGCCGCCTCGATGCTCAGGCCCTCCTCGTGCATGAGGACCATGATCATGTTGTTGACCTCGCCCTTCGCCATCTCCTTCTCGACGGTGTAGATGTCGTTGGCGAGGCCGACGATCAGCGAGGCCTTGCTCTCGAGGTCACGCACGGTCGGGTCGTCGCGCACGTGCGGCGGCAGGTTGATGTTGTCGGTGAGCTCGCCGAGCCGAAACCCGAAGTAAAGCCCACTGCTGACGGCCCGCATCTTGCGGTACTTGACGAACTCGGGGACGGCCTCGAGCTGGCGATACTTGGCCTCGTCCACGAAGGTGCCGAACAGGCGCTGGAGCTGCTCGCCGAAGCGGACGATCCAAAACGGCACATCGACGGCGATCATGCGCTCGCGCAGGTCGCGAAACGCCTGGGCGTAGGGGTCGATGATCTTCGGCGCGGCGCCCTCGCGAAATACATCGAGCAGGCTCTTGAGGTACACGTGCGACAGCATCGGGCCGCGGATGCTCTCGATGTGATTATCGATCAGGCAAAACAGGGTGATCCAGTCGGCGGCGATCTGGAGCGCGTCGAGCTTGTCGGCGATCGGGAAGGCCCGCGCGACCAACCAGCCGACCTTGGCCTTGTGCAGCGCCTGCACGTGCTTCTCCTCGCGCGCGAGGCCCATCGCCCGCGCCCACGCGATCGAGGCCGAGTGCACGACGGACGCTTGCGGGTGCACGGCCGGATCGAAGGGGCAGTAGAGGTCGGGGATCGCCACGTGGCGCGGGCCAGTCGGGAAGTGAGCCCGAGCGTAGATGCCGCCCTGCGTGAAGGCGGCGGCGACCGCCGGGTCGCGCACGCTGCTGGGGCTGATGGAGCTGATGGGGCTGATGGGGCTGATGGGGCTGATGGGGCTGATGGGGCTGCCGGGCATGGTCTGGGGCAGGGGGGCAGCCGTCGGCGCGCTGGCCCCCGGCGTGAGCACGGCGCCCTGCTCCTGGGCGTCCGTAGCGTCGGTGCTGCCCGCGGCCGGAGCCTCCCACGGCGAGCCCGGTGTCACCACGGCCTCGAGTCGCGCGGCAGTTGCATATTGGACGGCTTGTTCGACGCGTTGGGCCATGAGGTCGCTCCGGGGAGACAGTACATGCGTGGACAGTCTTGACTACTATGCCCCGGTTCGATCGCAACGCCTACCAGGAGGCGAGTGACATTCGACGGAGAGCAGAGCAGGTCTCGTACATGTATGTGCGTCGAATGCAGGCCGCAGGGATCATGTCGGCACGTGACATCTCGATCCGTGAAGCACTGCACGGGTTGATCCGCTTCGGCGGTGGCTGGCCCCGGGCCGAGGGATCGGCCCGGGGACCGCGAAGGTCCGGGCCGGCGTGCGGGGCACGCGGCGCGGACGGTCGCCATCGCTGCGCGATGTGGCCCGCCGCGGCGGGTGCGACAGCCCCGATCGTACGCCCGCGGGCCATGCCCGGGCCCACGGGCTCGTGATAGGGTGGTGTCGTGGTTGGATCAATGCGGGAGCAGGGGTGGGTGCGTGGGCTTTCAGGCGTCGCGTTCGGCGTGGTCGTCGGCTGTGGCGGCGACGACGGAGGTCGCGCGTCGAACGGCAACAGCGAGGGCATGGGCATGGACACGGAGGTCACCTCCGGCACGGCGTCGACGGTGCCGACCACGGGGGCCAGCGCCAGTATGAGTGAGAGCGCCGAGGGCTCGATGTCCGTCAGCGACTCGCAGACCACGCCGGGCTCGGCCAGCGACTCCACATCGGCGAGCGCGAGTGCCAGCGGCACGACCACCGGAACTGCGTCCGAGAGCGCCACGGCGACCGACACGGGTACGACTGGCCAGGTCAGCGCGTCGGAGTCGAACTCGAACTCCGACTCCGACACCGACACGACCGGTGACCCGCCGATCCCATGCGGCGGTGAGGGCATGGGTGGCTTCGACTTCAGCTACCTCTGGGTCGCCAACACCGATCAGGGCAGCATCTCGAAGGTCAACACCGAGACGCTGCTCGAGGAGGCCCGCTACTTCTCGGATCTGACGCAAAGCGGCGCGTCGAGCCCGTCGCGGACCTCGGTCAACATCACGGGTCGCTTCGTGGTGGTGTCGAACCGCGGGACCGGGTGGGTCACCAAGGTCGCCGCCAACAAGTCCGACTGCATCGACAGGAACAACAACGGCGCGATCGAGACCTCGACCGACAAGGATACGCTGCTGCCGTGGGGCACCGACGAGTGCCAGTTGTGGAGCACGCAGGTCACCGCCAACATCTTCAGCGGCGGCGCCGGTCCGCGCGGCACGACCTGGACGCCGGGCGACTTCAACAAGGAGACCTGCAAGTTCGAGAACGAGAAGGTTTGGGTCGGGTGGCTGACGAGCCCGGGCCAGGCCGTGATGGGTCGCCTCAACGGCGAGACCGGCGAGCTCGAGGCGACCGTGCCGCTGCCGAACTGGCCGCTCTACGACGCGCCCAACGGCTATGCGCCGTACGGCGCGGCGACCGACGCGGCCGGTTACATCTGGACCTCCGCGGTGTTCGCCGACAAGGTGTATCGGGTCGACCCGGTGACGCTCGAAGTCAAGGAGTGGAGCGCCGGCAACGGCGGCTCGCACTACGGCATGACCACCGACGGCAAGGGCAAGGTGTGGTTCGCCAACTGGCAGGGCCACGGCGGCATCAGCGTGTTCGACCCGGCGACCGAGATGTTCTCGATCGTGCCGGGCTCGGAGGGCAACGTGTTCCGCGGGATCGCCGTCGGCGCCGACGGCAACGTGTGGGCCGCCAACAACGGCGGCGCGCTGGGCTGCGGCCTGATCCAGGTCAGCGCCGACACGCTGACGGTCGTCACGTTCCACAAGTTCGACCAGTGCGGCACGCCGGTCGGCGTCAGTATCGACGTCGCCGGTAAGGTGTGGATGGTCGACTACAACGGCTGGGCCTACAAAATGGACCCCGATACCTACGCCAAGGATCTGGTGACCATCGCCAACATCCACTACACGTACTCGGATATGACCGGCGGCGGACTGCTCAACGCCATCATGCCGCAGTAGCAGGGCAGCGGTGCCCGCAGCAGGGATCGAACCTGCGACCTACAGTTTAGGAAACTGTCGCTCTATCCAACTGAGCTATGCGAGCGGACCCGGACAACCCGGGTTCGCGGCGCAGTGTCGCAGTTCGCCCGGCAGTTTCAAGACCCAAACCCGGCCCGGCTTTTACTTTACATAACATACATTATCGGCAAATTGAGCGAAACGGCCCCGGAGGCGCCCGCGGGCGCGCCCGCGTGCTAGAAACCCGGGCGTGCCGCGCTGGTTCAACACGGCTGGCCCCTGTGACCCGGCCGACCACTACATGGTCCCCGCCTCGCGCCGCCTGGGCGAGGTGTTCCAGCTCGTCGAGCGCAAGAGCTACTTCACGGTCCATGCGCCGCGCCAGATCGGCAAGACGACGACGCTGCTGGCGATCGCGCGCGAGCTGACGGCGGCTGGCGGCCACGCGGCCGTGCTGGTGTCCATGGAGACCGGCGCCGGCTTTCCCGACGACATCGGCGCGGCCGAGCTGGCCGTGTTGACCTCGTGGCGCAACGCGGCGAGCGAACAGTTGCCGCCGGCCCTGCATCCGCCGCCGTGGCCCGACGCGCCGCCCGGCAGCCGGATCGGCGAGGCACTGCGGGCCTGGTCGGAGGCCTCGCAGCGGCCTTTGGTGGTGTTTTTGGACGAAATTGACGCGCTGCGCAACGGTGTCCTGCTGTCGGTGCTGCGCCAGCTCCGGGACGGCTATCGCAACCGGCCGCGGCGGTTCCCGTGGGCCCTCGCTCTGGTCGGTTTGCGCGACGTTCGAGACTATCAGGTGGCGGTCGGCGAGCGCGACCACCTGGGCACCGCGAGCCCGTTCAACATCAAGGTGCGCTCGCTGACTCTCGGCGACTTCACGGTCGACGAGGTCCGCGCGCTGTACGGACAGCACAGCGCCGACACCGGCCAGGTGTTCGCTGTCGACGCCCTGGAGCGCGTCGTGCATTACACGGGCGGCCAGCCGTGGCTGGTCAACGCGCTGGCGGCAGTGGCGATCGACGTGCTGGTGCCGGATCGCAGCGAACCGATCACCGCGGCGGTGGTCGAGCGCGCCGTGCGGGTCCTGATCGATCGCCGCGACACGCACCTCGACAGCCTCGCAGAGCGGCTGCGCGACCCGAGGGTCCGCAACGTGCTCGCGCCGCTGATCGCGGGGGCGACGCCGCCGACGCTGCTCGACAACGACGAGATCCGCTACGCGATCGACCTCGGCCTGGTCAAGCGCACGGACGCCGCCCTCGCCTTCGCCAACCCGATCTACCAGGAGATCGTCAGCCGCGAGCTGTTCTTCGCGGCCCGCAGCACCTTGCCCCCGATCGATCCGAGCTGGCGCGCCGCCGACGGCCGCCTCGATCGCGCCGCGCTGCTGTCCGGTTTCCTGGCGTTCTGGCGCCGCCACGGCGAGCCGCTGATGCGAACGGCGCAGTACCACGAGATCGCGGCCCAACTGGTGCTGATGGCCTTCCTCGATCGCGTGGCCAACGGTGGCGGTGCGGTCGAACGCGAGTATGCGATCGGCAGCGGCCGCCTCGATCTGTGCCTGCGCCTCGGCGACGATCGCCTGGCGATCGAGGTCAAGGTGTGGCGCGAGGGCGAGCCGGACCCGCGCGCCGAGGGCCTCGAGCAGATCGATCGCTACCTCGCGGGTCTGGGTCTGCGGCACGGGTGGCTCGTGATCTTCGATCGTCGGCCGGGACTCGCGCGACTGTCCGAAAGGACAGTTGCCGAGCAGGCGACGACGCCTGGCGGGCGCGCGGTCGACGTCGTCCGCGCCTGAGATCAGCGGACCGGCAGCCAGAAGCGCCGCAGCGGCAGCCAGATGCGTTCGGCGCGACCCTTGATGTTGCCGCGTGGCACGTAGGGCCGCGGGCGCTCGGCGTTGGCGATGAAGTTGCCGGGGTCTTGGGCCTTTTGATAGGCGCGCGTGGCGAGGGCCAGGGCCACCTCTGTGTCCGGGCACAGACCGCCGCTGCATTGCATATGCACGACGGTCTCGGTCGCGGGCACGACGAACAGAGTTTGCGTGCCCTGCCCGACCGTCGCGGGTCCCATGACTGCGCCGGGCGCCACGGCCTCGGCCGGGCCCACGCCGGCGATCTCGGCCGCGAGCGCGGCGCGCTTCCCCTCGACGCCCTCGGCCGGGCGCCGCCAAACCTTGAGGTCCACCGAGTATGCGGCGTCGCGGATCGAGCCGTCGAGGCGCATGCGATCGTACTCGTCGCGCTCGGGCGGCGGTGTCGTCGGGGCCAGCTCTTTCCAGCCGGTGAGGTCGGCCGCGGTCAACAGCTCCGGCAGGCGGCTGCGGTCCTTGCTGGCCGCGGGGATCCGGGCCTGGATCAGCTTGGCGAGCGCGAGCGCGTCGGCCTCGCTGGCACAGCGCTGGCGGCCGCACTCGAGCACGAAGGTGACCTGCGCGCGCTCGTCGACGCGGACGAAGCCGAAGCCATGGTCATCGTGGGTGAGCCAGCCGTCCGCGCCGGCCTCGTCGACCACCTGCTTCGCGGCTGCAGTGGGCGCCGCAGCAGCGACCGAGCCGCGCGGGCTGCCGAGCGCGTGCAGGGCCGCGTCACGCACGATCGCCTCGGGCTCATCGGGGGCCCGCCAGGCCCGCAAGCGCACGCGCTGGGCCGGCTGGGGCTCACCGCGGAGGTTGCCGGGCACGAAGCTGCGCTCGACGAATTTGTCCGCTCGCGGCCCGCGCGACGACCAGTGCTGCGAGTAGCGCACCGAGCGGTCGCCCTCGAGCAGTTGGCGGGCGTCGACGCTGCGATCGCGCTCGAATCTCTCGACGACGTCGCCGATCTGCTCGGCGAGCAACGCCTCGTCGCGGCACACGGCCAGCCCGCAGCGCAGCCGCAGCACGGCGCGTCCCTCGGCCAGCAGCACGCCGACCTCATAAGCGACCTCGCCGCGGCGAACCACGATGTCCTTAATCGCGGCGCCGGACTTGCGCAGCAGCGCGGCGCGGGTCTTGTTGGCGGGGTTGTTGAGCCGGGAGTCATCGGCCCACATCGCGTCCAGCGCGGTCCGCTTGCCGGGCGCGCCGGCGGCCGGGTCCTCGCCGATCTGCTCCGCGATCGCCTCGTAGACGGCGGTGGTCCCGAGCGGCGGGTCGCGCCAGACCTCGAGCTGCATGCCGTGCGCGTCGGAGGCGTGGTCGGCCATGTAGACCACGTGGTCGTAGTTGCTGTCCTCGCGGCTGGTGAGGTCGTCGGGGCGGCTGAGCGTGAACAGCTTCTCGGGGGTCAGGTCGCGCAGGTCCTTGACGCCGAGCAGGCCGTCGGCGGTGACCGCCTCGACCTGTTTGGTCCACGCCAGGCTGTCGTGGCTCTGGTTGCGGTTGTCGCCCATGACGAGGAAGTGCTCGGCGGGCACCTTCCACTCGCCGAAGCGTCGCTGTCCGCCCAGGCGCGGGTCGGGGCTCGACATGTAGCGGACCGCGTAGCTGCGGCCGTCGATGGTCTCCTCGTAGACGGCGCAGTGGAGGACCGCCGACTCGCCGGCGTCATCGAGGCACTTCTCTTCGAGCTTGGTGCGCGCGAGCTCCTCGAATTCTGCGTCGCCCTCGCGCTTGATCGAGACCTTGTTGCCCTCGACCTGGATCGTGTCGCCCGGGAGCCCGATGACGCGCTTGATGAAGTCCTCGGAGTCGTCGACCGGATAGCGAAACACGATGACGTCGCCGCGACGCGGGGCGCCCATGAACTGGCCGACCACGGTCGAGGTCAGCGGGATCTGGATGCCATAGGCGAACTTGTTGACGAAGATATGATCGCCCGAGCGCAGGGTCGGCATCATGCTGCCGCTCGGGATCTTGAACGGCTCGTACAGGCACGATCGCAGGGCCAGGGCGACCATGACGGCGATGCCGATGTTCTCGAGGGTCTCGCGGATCGGGCTCTTGCGGGCGAAGGCGGCGTGCTGGTGCAGGAGATCGTCGAGGCGCTCACACTCGTCTTCGACCCGGTCCCAGCGCCGGGCCTCGCGCTCGCGCTCGAGCACGGCGAGGCTCTGTGCGATGGCCTCTGCTGGCGCCGCGGCGAGCCGCGCGCCGTACTTCTTGAGGATCTTACGGCCCTCTTTGAGCAGCAGGCTCGCGGCGGCCTTGACGTGCCCGACCTTGCGCCGCTTCGGCGGCGGGGTCTGGGGAGGCGCCGCGGTCGTCGGGGTCACGGGCGTGGTGCTGGGGTCGGCCTGGGTCACGCGCTAGTCGATCTTCAGAATTGCATGGAAGGCGCCCTGCGGGATCTCGACGTTGCCTACCGCCTTGAGTCGCTTTTTACCCTTCTTTTGTTTCTCGAGCAGCTTGCGTTTGCGCGAGATATCGCCGCCGTAGCACTTGGCGAGCACGTTCTTGCGCAGCGCCTTGACGGTGGTGCGGGCGGTGATCTTGCTGCCGATCGCCGCCTGGATGGCCACCTCGAATTGCTGCGGGGGGATCTCGTCCTTCATCTTGACGCACAGGTCCGTGCCCCGCTTGAACGCGTTGGCCTTGTGGGTGATGAGGCTGAGGGCGTCGACGCGCTCGCCGTTGACCAGCAGGTCGACGCGGCACAGGTCCGACTTGCGAAACTCGCCGGGGTCGTAGTCGAGGCTGGCGTAGCCGCGGCTGAGGCTCTTGAGCTGGTCGTAAAAGCCGAACACGACCTCGCCGAGCGGGAGCTCGTAGGTCAACTGGCAGCGCTTGCTGGTCAGGTACTTGAGGTCTTGCTGGATGCCGCGGCGGTCCTGGCACAGCTTGATGATCGGGCCGAGGTACTCCTCCGGGAGCTGGATCCGGGCGGTGATCATCGGCTCCTCGATGCCCAGGAAGTCGCCGACCTCTGGCATCTTGGCCGGGTTGTCGATGATGACGACGCGGCCGTCCTTGAGCGTGACGCGGTACGTGACGCTCGGCGCGGTCGTGATGATGTCGAGGTCGTACTCCCGCTCGAGGCGCTCCTGGATGATCTCCATGTGCAGCAGGCCGAGGAAGCCGAGGCGAAAGCCGAAGCCGAGCGCGACCGAGGTCTCGGGCTCCCAGGTGACGCTGGCGTCGTTGAGGGTCAGCTTGATCAGGGCGTCGCGCAGGTCCTGGTAGTCGGCGTTGTCGGTCGGGAACACGCCGGCGAACACCATCGGCAAGACCTCCTTGAAGCCGGCCAGCGGGGTCGCGTCGTCGTCGTCGGCGGCGGCCACGGTGTCGCCGACCTTGGAGTCCGCGACCTCCTTGATGTTCGCGATCAGGTAGCCGACCTCACCGGCGCCGAGGTCCGGGTAGCTCTTGATGTCCGGGGCGAAGGCGCCGACGTCGATGACCTCGAGGTGCTTGCCGGTGGCCATCATCTTGATCTTGTCGCCGGCCTTGAGCACGCCGGCGAACACGCGCACGATCGAGACGACGCCCTTGTAGGTGTCCCACCACGAGTCGATGATCAGGGCCTTGACCTTGGCGCTGCGATCGCCGCGGGGCGGCGGAATCCGCAGGATGATCGCCTCGACCAGCGCGGCGATGCCGATGCCGGACTTGGCCGAGACCAGCAGCGCGTCGCTGGCGTCGAGGCCGACGGACTCCTCGATCTGGGCCTTGACGCCCTCGACATCGGCGCTCGGGAGGTCGATCTTGTTGATGACCGGGATGATCTCGAGGTTGGCCTCGAGCGCGAGGTAGACGTTGGCGAGGGTCTGGGCCTCGACGCCCTGCGCGGCGTCGACGACCAGCAGCACGCCCTCACAGGCGGCCAGGCTGCGCGAGACCTCGTAGCCGAAGTCGACGTGCCCGGGGGTGTCGATCAGGTTGAGCGCGTACTCGACACCCTCGTAGGTGTACTTCATGCGCACGGCCTGGGCCTTGATCGTGATGCCCCGCTCCTTCTCGATGTCCATGCGATCGAGGTACTGGGTCGCCTTGTCACGCGCGGTCAGGAGGCCCGTGAACTCCATCAGACGGTCGGCGAGCGTGCTCTTGCCGTGGTCGATGTGGGCGATGATGCAGAACGTGCGGATGGTGGGCAGCTCGGGGGCCGACGGGTCCACCAAGCGAGGAGACAGGGTAGTCATGCGCGATCCAAACGGAGCCGGCGAAGTGAGCGAGAGGGCCAGAGGAGCCCGCGAAGTGCCGGCGAGTGCGGCGGTTCGTCAGGGGGCTGACGTGGCGGGAACACGTAGCACAAGACCGGCCGCCTCGCCCCGGAAGCGCCCTGAGCACGGTCACATCGGACCCCGCAACTTGCTCGCCCCGCCGCTTTGGGCCTACAGTGGCCCGGCCGTGCCCCGCCCGCCCCTGCCCCCTTCGCTCCCCGGTTTGCCGCGTGGCTTGGTGCTTGGGGTGATGCTGGCGGTCGGCTGCGCGGGCAAGGGCAAGGGGGCGCCCAAACCGGGTGAACCGGGCGGACCCGCCGAGGGCGCTGAGGAGGCGGCGGCGACGATGAAGTCGGCGATGCACGTCGAGCCGATCGTGCCCAGGCGCCAGGTGGCGCTGATCCCGCTAGCGGTGAACGGCCAGCACTGCGACGCCAGCGGCAAGCGGGTGCTGCAGCAGGACTTGAACCTGGATGGCCGCGCCGACCTCATCACGCTGGGCGGCGCCGACGACGGCAAGATCCGCTGCCAGCAGGCCGACCTCGACAATGATGGCCGCCTCGACGCGTTCCTCCACTACAACGAGCGCGGCGAGCTGGTGCGCGAGCAGTACGACCAGGACTACGACGGGCGCATCGATCTCGGCCGCACATACAAGGACGGCAAGATCGACCTCGACGAGCAGGACCTCGACCACGACGGCTACGTCGACGCCTGGCGCCGCTACGACAAGGGTAAGCTGACGCGGATCGATCACGACCGCGACCGCGACGGCCGCCCCGATACCTTCACCTTCTTCGTCCGCGGCCAGATCGATCGCGTCGGCTACGACACCGACGGCGACGGCAACGTCGACAGTTGGGATCAAGACGTCGCCCGTCGGGCCCAGGCCGCCCTCGCCCGCCGCATGCAGGCGCGCGCCGCTGTCGGCGATGAATTCGTGGAGGCGCCGGTCGAGCCGCCCCCGGAGGCGAAGCCCGACCCGAAGGCCGAAGAGGGTAAGAGTAAGGGCAAGGGCGGCAAAGGCTCAAAGGAGCCAGGCAAGGCTGGCGACCCCAAGGACGCCAAAAGCGCCAAGGAAAAGGACGCCAAGGACGCGAAGCCCGGCGATGCCAAGGACGCGAAGCCCGGCGATGCCAAGGACGCGAAGCCCGGGGCGAGCAAGCCGGCCGGGGTCGCGCCTGGCGAGCGTTCGCCTGGCAAGGGCGCCGGGGGCGAGCCCGGGGCTGGCACGCCCGCGGGCAAGTCGGCGACACCGTCGAAGTGAGCGGCCGGGCGGGCCCGGGCGGGCGTTTTCTCGGCTCCGTCCGCGGCCTGACAGGGATATCCTGCCGGCCATGGAGCACAAGGACCGAGCGGAGGCGCCTGAGGACGACGAGCTTGTCGGCGGCGTCGACGGCGAGGCGGCCGACGCTGACGGGGACTACGGTCCGCCCTTCGAGGCGCGCAGCTTCGGCGGCGAGTTCGTGTGGGCGCAGGCGCCGGGCTTCACGGCCAAGGTCCTGCGGGTGCGCGCCGGTCAGACCGTCGCGATCTCCACCAAGGGCCGGCGCGACATGGTCGTGATGTTGACCGGCGGCCGGGCCCTGCTCGAGACCCGCAGCGGCGACAGCGTCGACCGCATCGAGATGTTGCCGGCCAACTCGGTCCCGATCCTCGAGGGCGAGCTGGCCTACCGGCTGGTGGCGATGACCGACGTCGAGATGTTCACGATCTACGCGCCAAAGTAGTCGCGCGGCCGATCACATGCATTCGTTGCGCGGGTCGCCCGGCGCGTGACACTTGAGGCACACGCGGTGGTTGTGCGCCGCCAGCGAGGTGCAGCGCAGCGAGTTGGCGAAGCCCGGGCCGTGCGGGCTGACGTTTAGACCCGGGCCGGCGACCGAGGTGGTCGCGTGGCAGGCCAGGCAACTGTCCTCGGTGTGACAGCTCGCGCACGCGGCGATGTTACGCTGGGCCGCGAAGGCGTGGCTCTGCGGCGCGCTCGGGGGCCCGTCCCAGCCAGCAGGATGAAAGCGCAGCGGCGAGCCGACCCCGAACTTCGCGCTGGCGCTCCGCGACTCGAGCCCGAGGCGTTGATGGCAGGCCAGGCAGTCGGTCTGGGCGCGGTGGCAGGCCTGACAGTCCTGGGTCATCGCGCGGGCGTCGAGCGCGTGGGTGGTCAGGTAGTCGCCGCTGTGGATCCGCATCGGGCGCACCGCGCCGGCGTGGCAGTCGGTACAAAATGTTTCGTCGTGGCACTGGGCGCACAACTGCGGGTTGGACTTGGCCTGGCCGCGGTGGTCCTCGACGAACGCGAGGTCGTGCGCGGCGCCCCAACTGCTGCGGCCGCGCGGGACCAGTTGCGGCATCACGCGGTCGCTGAAGCTGCGGGTGACCAGAGTGCCGCGGCCGTCGGTCGGGTGACAGGCGCCGCAGCGCTCGGTCGCGCCGACGCCGTTGTGACAGCTCAGGCAGGTGCTCTCGGCCGGCAGTTGCAACACCGTCGCCAGGCGCACGCGCGTCATGTCGCCGTGGCAGGTCTGGCACTTGGCGCCCTTGTCGAGGTGGCGCTTGTGATCGAAGGTGAGGTTGGCCTTCGGGGCGCGCAGCGTGGCCACGACGCGCATCACCGGACCGGTCGGCCCGGGCGTCTGGGTGACCCGCGTATGGCACAGATCGCAGCGCGCCGGCTCGCTGGCGGGGCGCGGGTGCTGGGCCCCGTGGCAGCCGTCGCAGGTCGCCCCGGTCGGGAAGTTGAAGTCAGCGGCCTGCGTCGACGCGCCGATCTTCGTGTGACAGCGGACGCAGTCGATCTTGAGCGCGAGGTGCTGGCCATGGTTGAAGCGCAGCGGGAGGTCCTGCTCCGGATACACCGGGCTGCCGCCGCGCATGGGACCGTGCATGACCGCGGCGGTCGCTGGGATCTCGCCCTGCGTCAGCCCGCCGCCGGCCTCGACGGTCAGGCCGAGCGCCAGCGCGAGCAGCAGCGCGGCCGCGGCGAGCAGCGCCGGGAACCACATCACTGACCTGTTCTTCGGGACATGTCCTTTGAGACCGCCCGTAGCTTCGGGGTCGATGGTGGTCCGCTTCGAGCCGTGCATGTCGATCATCTCCCCACCCTCAGGGTCCAGTCGGCCGTCAGCGCCCCGAACACCCGGAACGCCTGGGTGTGGAAGCTCGTGAACATCTCCTCGCCGAGCACCGCGAGGTGGATCCCGCGCCACAGTTGCACGTTGACGCCCGCCTGCAGCGCGACGCTGTAGCCCTGGCGCGCCGCCGTGACCTCGTCGCGGTAGCGGATCGCGTAGATCCGGCCGTCGATCGCGACCCGGTCCCACGCGACCATCGTACGGGTGTCGAGGTTGCCGCCGAGCCGCAGCCCACCCTCGCCGCCGAGCCCGTAGCCGTCGAGGCGCGCCGAGAAGCGGCGGATGCGAAAGCCGGCCGTCGCCCCGCCGCCCGCGCCGACGCTGACCTTGCGGTCCGGCGCGGTGCCGAGGTGGGCGGTGGTCGCGTCGCGGAAGAATCGAAACTGGCCGCGGGCAGCCAGCGTCCAGCGGTCGCCGAGGCTGACCTGATAGACCACGCGCGCGTCCTCGAAGGCCTGGAGGTTGAACACGTTGAAGATCGAGTCGAGGTCGAAGTAGGGCCGCGTGCGCAGGTACATGAAGCGCAGCAGGTGCTTGGGCGTGAACGCCAGTTGCAGGCCGGCGGAGGTGTCGTCGAGCCGCCCGGTGCCGAGGTTATAGCGCAGCGCGACGTAGGGGTTTAGGCGCCCCTCGGCGCCGTTGACCATCGTGCTCAGGCTGACGATCTCCTGATCGACGGCGCTGGGCAGGCCCACGCTGCCGTCGTCGTTGACGAGGTCGCGGTTGACCCCGAGCGGCGAGAAGGTGCGCCGGTACGCCAGGCGCGCGTCGAGCCAGCGCAGCCCGACCGCGCTGACGGCCGCGCCGATCATCGGCGAGTGCTTGCGGTCGGCCGGGGTGCCCGCGGTGCCGTCGAGCTCGAAGGTCGGGAACCCGAACAGCGCGGTGCCGTCGACCTGGAACCCGCCGAAGACCTCGATGCCGAGGTGGATCGGGGTGCGCAGGCGCAGCCAGGCGCCGTCGAAGGCGTACCAGTCGAGCCCCGACATCTCGAACTGCCGACCGGCGCGCACGTCGAGCATGCCGCGGAGGTTGTCAGCCTCGAGGTACGCGAACATGACGTCGATCTGGCGACCGTCGATCTGATTGACGAGCCGCGCCGACCTCGAGTCGGCCGCGCTCGCGTAGTTGCCGAAGTCGTGGCGCACCCGCATCGAGGTGACGATGCGAAGCTGTCCGTCGTCGCGGTGGCGCCTGATCTCGTCGGCGTCACGCGGCGCGAGCAGGTCGTAGACCCCGAGGTTGACGTACTGGACCAGCCGCCGCCGCGACAGCATTCGGCCCTCGGGACCGGGCACGCGGACCATATAGCCCTCACCGAGGGTGCGCGCGACCGTGCGGATCTCGGCCGCGCCTGCAGCCATCGGGGCCGCGCAGATCAGCGCCGCCGTCACGAGCGGGACGAGGGGGATGGGCGGCCGTCCGCTGCGCGGCCGTCTGCGCCTCGCCGGGCCGACGCCGCGCGTCGCGATGGTTGCCCCTGGCCTCGCCAAACCTCCGTATGCTAAGCCATCCGCGGCCCGAGGTGGCGCTCGCGGAGCCGGCGGACGCCGACCGCGTGCGACCGGCCGCTGCGCCCTCGACCCGGAACTTGATGCCGTGGCCCAGTCTCCGTCCGTCGTGAAGCCTCGCCGACCGGCCCGCTCCCTGCTCACGCGCCTCCTCGGCGCCGCAGCCCTACGTACGGGGCGGACCTGCGCCGCGACCGCGCTGGCCGTCGGGATGGCCTGCATGCTCCCTGCGTGCCGCCAGCGGCCCGCCACGACGACCCCGGACGACGGCCGCGAGCCCGTGGTCTGGTACTCGGGCGACGCGATCGCTGCCCGGCCGATCCCCGGCACAGGCCGCGCGGCGCGGGTGGCTCGCCTCGACGTCCTGTTCGACCTGCTCGACGCGGCCCGCTTCGCCGACGACCCCGAGGTCCGCGAGCAACTGTGGATCGGCCTCGGCGGGACCGCCCGGGGCAGCGGCCCCGAGGCGACCCGCGACGCCGGCACCCGCCTGCTCACCGAAGCGATCGCCCTCGACGGCGACGACCTCGACGAGGACAGCCGCAGCTTCGTCGGCGGCGTCATCACCTTGCTGACCGCGGACCTCGGCCTCGTCGGCGCCGCCGACGACCTGGCGATCCGCACCGCCGCCTACCGCGACGTCGCCGGCACTGGCCACCCGCGCGCCGCCGACAACGCCCGCTGGCGCCTCTACGATCACGTCCGCGGGTGCCTGCAGGGGGCGATCAGCGCACCGCAGGAGCGTCGCGTGGACATCGCCTTGCACGGGTTGTACGCGCGCGAGGACAGCCTCGCCGCCTGGCTCGACGACCGGGCCGTGCACGCGCAGGCGCCCCTGCCCGCCCCCGGCGCGCTGTGGGCCCTGCTGGTCGACGCGCGCGCCTCGCTGGCCACGGACCCGCGATGGACCGGCGTGGTCGCCCGTCGCGCGGCGACCGACACGAAGCTCGAGCTGGCCGCTCGCACCGCCCTGCCCGCCCCACGCGACCCGAGCTGGCCGCTCCCCCGCATGCCGCAGGGCACAGGTCGCCGCGACAGCCTGGGCCCGATCGTGCGCATCGACGACCGCCTGGTCACGGTCGACCTCGGCCGCCCGCAGGTCCGCGAGGTCGAGCCCGGCGCCCCCGAGCTGGCCCGCGTGCTCGCGGGTGCGCTGGCCCTCGACGGTCGCGGCCTGGTGTTGTTGGTCGCTGCGCCGATGTTGCCCTCGCCGGCCCTCAACGCGCTGATGCGCGGCCTGCTCGCGGCCCGCGTCGCCCGCGTCGAGCTGGCGATCCGCGAGCCCCGCGTGCCGGCCGACAGCGGCGAAGTCATCCTCCAACTCCCGCTCGAGGTGCTCCACGAGGCCGATCAGGGCCCCTCTTCCAGCGCGCTGCGGACCGCCCGCTTGCACATGCACCTCTCGGGTCGCGGCGCTCGCCTGGCCGCCGACGGCAAGTGGCTCGAGCTGCGCCCCGGTGCCGCCGAGCTCGAGGCCCAGCTCGCCGTGTTGCGGCGCGCCTACCCGCGCGAGCACATGATCACGGTCGGCCTTTCCGACGACGTGCTCTACCAGCAGCTCGTCGACCTCGTGCGCGCGTTGATCGGCGGTCCGCAGCGCCGCTTCGAGGTCGTCGCGTGGCGCCCCGCGGCCGGCGCCCCACCGCCCGAGCCGGCCGCGAAGGCCGTCGCCGCCGAGGAGCGCCGGCTGCAAGGTCGCGCCGAGCTCGGCGCTGAGACGGCCCGCGCCGCCCTGCAGCAGCCCTTCCCGCTCGCCGCCGGCGATCAACCGCGGCTCGAGGCGCTGGCTCGCCAGTTGCTGCGCTGCCTGCCCGAGCTCGAGACCCCGCTCGCGGTCGGCGAGCGCGTGCTGGTCACCCTCCGCTTCGACCAGGGCCGCCTCGCCGAGGTCACCGCCCAAAAGCCCCGCACCAAGGTCCCGGCCGATCGCCTGGCCGCCCTGCAGACCTGCGCCGAGGCCGAGACCCGCGGCTTTCGTCTGCGCGAGCATCGCGACGCGATCCGCTCCGAGGTCGTGCTGGTCGCCCGCTGAATCTCTGCACCTGTCCCCGGGGACATCTCGCGAACTGCGATGTACATCTCCGCTGCGGGCGCGCTAGCGTTCGCGCCCCGATGCCCACGCTGTCCCACGAGGCGCCCGTCCAACTGGTGCGCAACGCCCCGGAGCTGGTCCTCACCCTCAACTTGCCGCGACCTCGATCAGCTCGACGCCTGGGTCGCCCGTGTGTTGACCGCCCGCGACCTCGACGAAGTCCTCGCCGACCGATCGCCGACCTGTCGCCTGTGGCACCCGTCGCCTGTGGCACCCGTCGCCTGTGGCACCCGTCGCCTGTGGCACCCAACGGAGGGTGGCACCCGTCGCCTGTGGCACCCAACGGAGGGTGGCCGACCTGTCCTGGAGGGCATCCGGCTTTCGTGGGCGACGCCGTGTGCTCTGAGGTAGGCTGGCTCCGCGATGACGCGGCCGCCCAACCGCGACCTCGAACCGACGATGATACCGCCGGCCTACGCCGCGCGCCCGATCAACTGGGACGAGGTCACGGACCCTTCACTGACCAGCGCGCCGGTCGTGCAGGTCGCCGCCACGGACGGCGAGA
>Ga0335394_10000893_pt1 | contig 32920 bp, 26 predicted proteins | sample MAT03_FD_205741 | JGI IMG/M metagenome (GOLD analysis project Ga0335394, IMG submission 205741) | Freshwater microbial communities from Lake Fryxell liftoff mats and glacier meltwater in Antarctica - MAT-03 (spades assembly) (version 2) ...
CGTTGCGGATCAGTGGAGTCCCGAAACCTTTCAGCATACAACGTACGCAGCGGCATTTCAGCGTATATTCGGGATTGATGTGTTCGGGTGTTCCGGACGCCAGCTCATGGACGTCGCCCGGCACTTTGGCGTTCCGCTGCCTGCTGATCTGCGGGAAGACCGAATCGACGACGTATTGAACGTCATGCTGGCGTTTGCGATTGAACCTCAATTGGGCGGGACCTCGGAGAGCAGCGGAATTCGTCCGGAGTTTCTATGTGACTATCCGCCTGCTCAGGCAGCGCTGGCCGTTGTTTCGGAAACGTGTCCGCAAGTGGCTCGTCGTTTTGAACTGTATATAAAGGGTCTGGAATTGTGCAATGGATACCAGGAACTGACGGATGAACCTGAACTGCGCCGACGGGACGCAGTCCGGAATCAACGACGCATCGTTGAGGAGTCGCCGGAACTGCCCGGTGCGTCGCGATTGCTGGCGGCGATGCAGTCCGGTCTGCCACCCTGTTCCGGGGTTGCCCTGGGATTTGATCGTCTGGTGATGGTGGCTACCGCGTGCCGGGATATTCGTGAAGTGATGCCGTTTCCTGAAGATCGAGCGTAAGTGCGAATCTGAGGCTCGCCTTAAACAGCGCTGGACGACCGTATTCAACTCACGGAGCAGCGACGATTGCAGGACTTGCGGGGCCGATGCCGGATTTCCGTTTTGCAATTCGTTCGATGTCGAATAGAATGCGTTGGGAAAGGTATCTCAGACACTTTTTTCAACCACAATCAGGCATCACTCAGGCGAGGACAAAATGTACCAGGACAATAACCCGTACGCTGTCAACAGCGATATGTTTGCGGTCGATGCGGCACTCAGTGAGCGACTCGCATTTCTCCGAAAAGTTTATCTGCATGTTTTCGGTGCGATACTGTTCTTGATCGGGCTGGAATTCCTGTACTTCAGCACACCGATGGCCGACTCGATTATGATGCTGTTCGGCAGGCGCACATGGTGGATCGCGTTGATCGGGTTTATGGCGGTCACCTGGTTTGCTCAGCGTTTGGCGTACAGCGGTGCGTCTCAGACCTCGCAGTATCTTGGACTCGGCATGTTCACCGTCGCCGAATCCGTTTTCGTCGTGCCAGCGATCTGGTTTGCGCTGCGGATCAATCCCAACCTGATAGGTCAGGCTGCGTTTCTGACGTTGCTGATCACGGGTGGACTCACACTCTTTGTCGTGTTTTCAAAAGCCGACTTTTCGTTCCTCAGAAACTTTCTGTTCGTCGGGGGGATGGCGATTCTGGGTGTCGGACTTCTTTCAATGTTCGGTCTGTTCGGCGGACTCAATGTCGGAACGATGATTTCCGGTGCGATCGTAGCTCTGATGTGCGGCTACATACTGTATGAGACATCACTCATCATGCACCATCTTCCGACCACCGCACATGTCGCCGGTGCAATGATGATCTTTGGTTCCATCGCACAATTGTTTCGCCATATCCTTTTTCTGTTAATGCGTTTTGGTGACGACTGATCGCACCGCTTCACTGCATTGAGTTGAGTTTCCGAAGGGTCTCCAGGAATGTCGCTGTCGTCCGGCAAGCGTGATTCGCTGATCCGCTACACCTCTCGCCTTGCAGACGAACTGAATGGACTCAGGTCCGGAGAGCATCGGATGCTCGCAGCAAGAATGCTGAGAGGGATCGGACGGCGGTGCGATGTGGATCACGTTCATCTGTATCTCGCTCGGCTCAAAGACAAACCTCAGATTTCGCTTTACAGCGAATGGTCCCGCCTGAAGACTCCGTCGCTTGCATCAAAGCTGCAACGGGTCGAATTGGCAATTATTGGTGAACAGCCATCGCATCTGCTCCCGACAGGAACCGCAGTTTACTGCGGGACGAACGGACAGTCCGAAGCGTGCAGTCGGCTGATTACCAGCATTCTGAGTGACCTGACCTGTGCTGCGTATGAAATGATTCCGATTCTGATCAGCAGACGATTGCGCGGCGTGATTGCGCTCGGGCATGATCAGGGTCCGCAGCATCTCGATTCAGTGTGTCATCATCTGCTGCAACTCACGGGCCGTGTGTTTATTGGCAGCTACCGTGCGACACGTCTGGAATCCAGGCGAAAACAGATTCATCGTCAGTGGCGAAATATCGCCAGACTTGCCTGCGACTTTGCGCTGGTCCTGGATTCGGCATTGGAAATTGTCAACGTCGTACCGTTCAGAAATCAGACTCCGCCAGCAGCCATTGGACTGCGTCTGCAGGACATTGTGGCACGCACCTCATACGCACCTGTCCAGCAGTTGATCAGGGACGCTGTCAAGTCAGATAATGCTTGTACATGCGATTTTCTGCTGCTCAAGGGAAACGGAAAGCCCGGCTCATTCAATGCCCGCATCGAGCCTGGCGGTGAAACCGCAAACTGTGCCTGCACGCTGTACCTGACAAACAACGACGTCGAGCGTGCCGCTGCCGATGAACTGACTCAACTTCGTGAACAAGTGACTCAGGCGTCAAGGCTGAGCGTTATCGGCAATCTTTCGGCAGAATATGCTCATCAGTTGACACAGCCTCTGCAGGTGATCGAGTATCAGTCTTTTATCCTGAAAAATCGACTGAAGAATGGGGGATCGACCGTTGAAGAAATGACACAGAATGTTTCTGCGATTTCGCACAGTGTCGATATCGCGTCTGAAGTGATCTTTAATCTGCGAGACTTTCTGCAGGATCGTCGTGCCAGACTTGCGGCAACAAACCTCGAAAGGATCATCGATCAGGCGACAAAACTGGTGCAGCTGCGTCCGGACAGTGTCCCGGTCAGAATCACAGTTGAAGATAAGGAAGCACTGCTGGCACGGGATCCTCCGCTGGAAGTGCATGTCGATCGGGTGCAGACCACGTATGTGCTGATTAATCTGTTTGTCAACGCAATCGAAGCCTGTGCAAATGCGGAGACTGCTGAGCCGGAAGTTCGCATCCAGCTGAGATCCCATGCGTCTGAACAGTATCTTGTGCTGTCTGTTTCCGATAACGGGCCGGGCCTGCCGGAAGGCGATCCGGAGAATGTCTTCAAACGATTCTTTACGACCAAGCAGCACGGCTTCGGATTCGGGCTGGCGATCTGTCGTGACGTCATCGAACGCCAGCGAGGAAAGATTCAGGCAAAGAACAATCCAGTTGCCGGATGCACGTTTACTTTTTCAGTGCTGCTCCAGAACGACGAAGCAGAAGCGGAAACCCGGTCGCTGGATGATGCCGCTGATGACTTGATGGATGATGCGGATTGACATAAGCACCCATGCACGAGTGATCGAGCGAAGCCTGATTCGCCACGAAAACAGTTGTCGCTGTCTGAAGAGCCCGCCGAGTACTTGCCGCTGCGTAACGCGCCGGACTTCTGCAAGCATCCGCACGGCTGGACGAATCGACTGGTGGCGGGCGATTCGATGCTGGTGATGAATTCGTTGCTGGAAAAGGACGGCATACCGACCTGCTGACGGATGATTTCAAGAAAAAACGATCGAGCAATGAGAGTTCCTGCCTGATTGGCCAGCCGGATGTTTCGCTGCGAAAGTTTCACAAAGGCCCTGATGCCGGATTGTGGGAAGTCGAGGTTCATGGCTTCGATTACGACAACCCGACCAATAGCAACATCAAATCGGGCGATACATCGCGTATCGCGACGTGGTTACTGGACACAGGCTACGATGGCCGCAGTCTGCTGCCTCGCCAGGTTTTCTTCCCCATGAGCGGACCCAAAGACGGCTGGAGTCGTCTGGCGAAAAATCTGAAAGCGGAAATCGACGAAGAACTCATCGACGCCTACCGAGGCACCGTTTCCCTGCCATTTGCCGTGGGCAGTTTCAAGCGGGTGGCGGCAAAAATCATCGATGACCGGGGAATTAAGAGTTTGAAGATTTTGCGTGCTGAGTAGAATCAGGCGAGCGGCAGGGCGTCAGCCCTCCGAGTGTATTTGAGGTTAACGTTTACCGGTGACTCACGCCACCGGCAGAGGTTGCGTCGGGCCGCCGGCCCTGAGTCACAACGGAACTTCCCTGCTATGATGTTCCGACAATTTTGAAATTTGCCCATCGTTAGCAGTCCGCAACATGCCCAAACGCAAAGTCCAACTCAATGCCGGCGATCTGATCCTGAACTCACCCTTCCGGGAACCGTCGCGGTATTGGAGCTATGATCGCAAGCACCGGGTCTTTACCGAGATTCACGGTCGCAGACCTGCAGGTTACGTCGTCGCGACTCCGAACGCTCAGGGCTGTGACGATCCGGGGCAGTTTATTGAGCTGGACCTTGTGAACAAGATCCGCCCAAAAATTCAGGCATGGCGGGAAGCGAATTACCCACATGTGACTGGCATCACGTGTGGATTGCTGGAACACGGGAATGATCCGGATCAACGCGAAGGCCGTCGCTTCTTTTTTTGCCAAATGGAAGCCATTGAAACACTGATCTGGCTGACGGAAGCGGCTCCGGCGGAACGCAGTGGAATCGAGTTTCAGATCGTTCCCACCGGACTCGGAGATCTCAGCCAACCAGAGAGTCAGAGAGTTTCAGGACCACGAGTCATTCCGTGGCTGGCTGACAGACACTCTCTTTGGTATGACCTATGAGCAGTGAGCGTGCTGTCGGGGATGTCGAAATGAAATCCCTTCGATTCAGACATGGCTCTCAGTTCCAACTTCAACCAGGCGGCTGCAACCGTCATCTCGACCACACAGGCTGTTTTTACCATGAATCCACTCGACAAATCCCGACGTTCGTTTTTGAAATCCTCTGTCGCACTTGCCGGGTCCACACAACTCATGGACGGTTTACTCCACGCACAGCCGGGAGAATTCGCCGGACCACTGCTCGCTTATGTGGGAACCTTCAGTTCTCCGCTCCGCGATGTGTTGCCGACTCAGGTGGATCTGCCGCCGGGTAATGGCCGTGGGATTCATATTTTCCTGGTGAATCGCGACACTGGGGCGATGACGCCCGCTGGCATTCACGAGATGGGGACAAGCCCAAGCTGCCTGGCTCTGAATACTTCCGGAACCTTCCTGTATTCGGCCAATGAAACGGATCGAGTGGGCGAAGACAAGGAAGGCACCGTCAGTGCCTTCGCCATCAATAGAGCTGACGGAAAACCGGAGCTGCTCAACACCGTTCGTTCCGGTGGTGCCGGTCCCACCTATGTGAGCGTGCATCCGACCGGACGATTTCTGTTCGTCGCCAACTATTTCGGGGGCTCTGTCGCAGTGCTGCCGATCCTGCCCGACGGTCGTTTGGGCAATGCCACGGACATCAGGAACGATGCCGGCAAACTGGGTCCGACCACGGCGACGAACGCTCCGCCGGGCAGCTTTGCCTTCAGCGGACATGATCGGACTCATGCGCACATGATTCAGGCCGATCCCTCCGGTCGCTTCGTGCTGCATGTGGACCTGGGTCTCGATCAGATTTTCGTCTGGAAGTTTGACGAGGAAAAGGGCGTGCTGACTCCAAGTGAGCTCCCTGTGGTCTCGCTGCCACCTGGAGATGGACCTCGGCATTTCCACTTTCATCCCAATGGACGCTGGTTCTACTCAATCCAGGAGGAAGGCTCGACCCTCGTCCTGTTTGACTACGATGCCGCAACAGGACGGCTGGCGTCACGACAGACAATCTCCACACTGCCGCCCGGCTTTGCGGGTAGTAACTTTTGCTCCGAAATCCTGATTTCAGCCGATGGACAGTTTGTCTATGCGGGCAATCGACTGCACGACAGCATTGGGATCTTTTCTGTTGGACCAGACGGTACACTGACATTTGTCGGGGAAGAATGGACACATGGAAACTACCCGCGCAGCTTCAACTTTGACCCCACCGGCCAGTTCCTCTATTGTTGCAATCAGCGTGCTGACAACATCGCCGTCTTCCGTGTGGATCGCACGTCCGGTGGCCTCAAGTTCACTGGCCATTACACACCTGTCGGCAATCCGTCGATCATTGTATTCCTCGATCTTGCAAAGGCAGGTTGAATGTTATGCATACTTGTGGTCACAGTCCTCTCTGAACCGGAATGCAAATGATGACACCAAACCAACCTGGATTACTGCTTTGCCTGTGTGGAACAATCGCTGCCTGCGCATTGTCCGACAACGTGTCAGCGGCCGAACGAACCCGCATTTCATGGACCGCATCACGCTTGATCGGTTCGCCGGATCCTCCGTTGCCTTATCGAGTGACTCGGGCCTATGAAAAGCTGCCCTTGTTTGCGCCGGTTTATCTGCGACGAGAACCCGGCACTGATCGCCTTTTCTTTGTCGATCACAAAGGCGACTGGAAAGAGCCCGGCGGACTGAGAGTTTTTCAGGATCGTGACGATGCCGGTTCCAGCCAGCCGCTGCTGCACATGGATCGTCTGATCTACGGATTCTGCTTCCATCCAAAGTACGAAGAGAACGGATACCTCTACCTGATCAGCAATGGCCCGATGCCGGAGACCAACAAGCAAAACCGGATTTCCCGGTTCAGCATCGATCGAGGCCGGGATGGCGGACTCCGGGAAGAAAGCGAACTCGTGATCCTGGAATGGGACTCGAACGGACACAACGGAGGTGATCTGGCATTTGGTCCCGATGGATACCTGTATTGTCCGACAGGTGATGGAACGAGTGACAGCGACACGCTGGAAACCGGCCAGGGTCTGAACGATCTGCTGGCCGTGATGCTGCGGTTGGATGTGGATCATCCGGCTGACGGCAAGCCCTATGCCGTGCCATCGGATAATCCGTTTATCAACACTGCAGGAGCGCGTCCGGAGATCTGGGCCTACGGTTTCCGCAACCCGTGGCGCATGGATTTTGACCATCAGTCAAATCAGCTATGGGTAGGACAGAACGGGCAGGATCTTTGGGAACAGGTGTATCTGATTCACAAAGGAGAAAACTACGGTTGGAGTGTGCAGGAAGGCAGCCATCCGTTTTATCTGCAGCGACCATCAGGACCTCAGCCAATCACGGCTCCCGCCGCAGAGCATCATCATTCAGAATCGCGAAGCCTGACAGGCGGAATTGTCTATCGAGGTTCGCAGTTGCCGACATTGGTTGGCTGCTACATTTATGGGGACTATTCAACCGGCAAGATTTGGGGCGTGCGACACGATGGCACTCAGGTGATATTTCATCAGGAGCTTGCCGACACATCGCTTCAGATCACAGGCTTTGCAACAAACAATGCTGGAGATCTGCTGGTGATCGATCATGCGGGTGGCTTCTATCGGATCGAGCCCAGTCCTCCCGTTGAACCAACCGTGTTTCCTCGCAAGCTCAGTGAAACGGGATTGTTTGAATCCGTGCCGGACCACAGGCTGCTGCCGTCGGTGATTCCGTATTCAGTCAATGTGCAACTGTGGTCTGACGCGGCATTCAAGCAGCGCTGGCTGGCGGTGCCAGGTGAGGAAAAGATTCAGTACACGTCGAACCGCGGCTGGAATTTCCCCAATGGGTCAGTGCTCGTTAAGAGTTTTGCCCTGGAACGCGAAGCTGGCCACGAAGAGACTCGCCGTTGGATAGAAACGCGTCTCATGGTCAGAGAACAGAATGAGTGGGTCGGATATTCGTATCGCTGGAACGACGAACAAACCGATGCGGAACTGCTGGACGCTGCCGGAGCCGACATCTCGTTTCAGATCAAAGACCCAGCCGCGCCGGAAGGAACTCGCACACAAACATGGCGCTATCCCAGTCGCGCCGAATGCATGGTGTGTCATTCGCGAGCCGTCAACTATGTGCTCGGTCTGACAGAAAAGCAGATGAATCGTCTGCATGACTACGGCGACGTGAAAATGAATCAGTTGGAAATGCTGGCTGACATGGGACTTTTTAAGGAACCATTATCAAAGCCCGTGAATGAGCTGAGTCGCCTCAGCGATCCGTTTGACTCGTCCGCCGATTTGCACACGCGAGCTGTGTCGTATCTGGACGCCAACTGTTCGAATTGCCATGTGGAAGCCGGTGGAGGGAATGCTCAGTTCTCCACCGAGATCGATGCCAAACCAGATCAGATGCGAATGTTTGATGCACGCCCGGTCCATGCCACGTTCGGGATTGCCGAAGCGCGACTCGTGGCTCCCGGCGCTCCTGAGCGATCCCTGCTGCTGGATCGTATGCAGCGGCGAGGCCATGGCCAGATGCCACCGATCGGAACGAATCAGATTGATCGGTCGGCCGTCGAACTCATTCGCGAATGGATTCAGAAGATGCCGTCAAAGAGCGGAGATCCGAAAACGGAGTAGCGCACTGTCAAGGCTCAGAAAAGGGGTCAGGAACCAATAGCCAAACGGCCCGACGGGTGCTCCGCACTATTGGTTCCTGACCCCTTTTCTGAGCCACCGATCGTCGTGGAATGCCGAAGACAAGACTGTTATGATTCCGCGACACTCGGTCGCGCTGTACCTGCAATCTCAGGTCGGCAATGACCGAGACATTGAATTTGAATTTCACTCAACGTCATTTCACTCAACGTCATTTTACTCGACATCATTTTACTCGACATCATTTTACACAGCCTCGAAAGACGACCGCATGGCCAAATCCACTTGTTCCGTGACTCGTCCCGAATTCATCAACGAAGCCAAGCCCGTTGAAATTACGGTGAACGGTATTCCCATGACAGCCGAAGTCAAAGAGTTTTCGACCGGCTCGCTGGGTTGGTATCTGAACGGAAAGACGAATGTCAAAGTGGGCGACAAATCCGTCAGCGTGCAGATCGGCATGAACCTGACCATCGTCGGCTCCAAGGAGCTACCGAAGGACTAAGATTGGTGACAGGATGCTCCGTCTAAGGAAGTGACGTCCAGACGCTACAACGTCATTTGGAATAATCACTGGAACTGATCATTTGAATACTATATGAACGATTTTCTCGCGGGAACTAGTCGCATTAGTATCAAAAAGCACTTCCTGGAACAGACCTGCAAACATAAAGTATCAATGAGTACTTCTGTGAGCCGATCATGTCCTTAGCGAGTGAGACGAAACGGCAGCTCATTCGCGAAGCGTGTCACTCGGATCGCTGGATGATCAGCGGAAGAGCGGCACGCTGGCTTGGGTTGGTCGGGATTCGTCACGATGTTGCGGTCAAAGCTCTGATTCGGCACATCGACGATGAATGCCTGATTCACGTCAAAGTTCTGCATGTACCAGTCAGTTATCATGGAAGTCTGTTTCTGGATCCACGGGATTCGGAAACTGTGTACTTCGAAGTGAAGATTCTGGACGATCGAATCCATTTGAGCCGGGTCTGGCTGCAGGTTCATCCGCATGATCCTGGCTACCCCATTCTGCCAAGGGAGTAAAATGTCAAACGCCCCCGTAAACACGATGTGCATCGACTGTAATCGCGGAGTGTGCCGTGAGGTGACAGAACCATACGAAGTTCAACTCCCGGATAGTGATGGTTTCACAATTCCATCGTTGACGATGTTGCGCTGTGATGTTTGTGGTGAGTTTTCTATTCCCGCAGCATCTGCCAGAGCGATCGATGCCGCGATCCTGGAATACTCGGATACGGTGTCAGTGGAAATTCTTAAAGAATTCCTGACCAAATTCAATCTGGATCAGACTGAAGCGGCCGAAGCGTTGGGGCTCGGTGCCAAGACTTTTCACCGCTGGGTGCGAGGCACACAGCGAGTCAGTCGGTCAATGGGATACTTTCTGCGAGCAATGGTCGAATTCCCAGAGGCCTTTGAGTGGATTCAGCAACGGCGATGGCGGAAAGAATATAGTGTCGGGACTGAGTCAGCCCAGCGACCTGCTATCGAAACAGAAAGCGCAGCGATCCCATAGGTTGGTCCCGCTTAAGGCGGATCGTGGCACACGATTTAGGGGCGGGGCAAATCAACGGCAATGGTTAGGGTCCAGCCGTTCGACCGCTGCATTCGTGGCGAATTGGAATGTGGATGATTTCTTTGCCGAACGACACTTTAGCCTGTTGCGAATTCTGTGTCGCAGTTTCACAATCCAGGCAAGTGCCGGATAGTCGTCAGTTTTTCTGCTTCAGTTGCTTCGTATAGGATTGTAACCTCTGCGCTTAACGTAACCAATTCGACCTTGCTCACGCCAATCCCGCGAGTTTCCTTCCGGTCCAGAACGCGCCGAGCAGCACGACGATCATCGCGCCCCAGGCGGGGTGGCTCCAGAGGCGGAAGCGGCGGATGATGGCGTCGGGTTCGGGCATCGAGGCGATGCGGGTGACCAGCGTCTGGATTTCGGAGAGCGTCGTAAGCTCGCCGCGCGTCACCTGGGAGATTTCTTTGAGCACATCAATGCGTGCAGGTTGGCCGATGAGTTCTTTTTCCTGGCCAAGGACGGCGATGATGGTCTCCAGACGGCCGCCGGTTTCGGCACAACTCGTGACGAGTTTGTATTGGCCACCTTCGGTTGGAACGAAAGTTCCCGTGAACAGGCCCCACGAATCTTCACCGGCGGGGGCGAGTCGTACGGAATCTGTTTGACCGGATGGCGAAACAGTTTGCACCACCACCGTGCCGGTTCGCAGCGGATCACCAGCGTTGCTCATCACGTTGGCGTTCAGAGTTAACACGTTGCCGGCTTCCGGGCGGTCCGGTGAATAAAACAGCCGCATGGCCTCGCCCTGTGACATGTTTCGCTGATACGCCATCCAGCGCACAACCTGGCCCCAGAAGCGATAGTGGTACAAGTCTTCAACGCCCTTTCGCCAGCGCCAGGCTCCGTCGGTGCCCATGAACAGCACTTTGCCGGTGCCGACCGTGCGTGTCACAATCAGGGGGACTCGGCCAAACGATGTGGAATCAGAATCATGTGTCGCCAGTACCTGCGCGCCGATCTTCGCCCGCTGAGCTGCCGCGTGCCACTGAAAGCCGGGCAGCGCATTCCAGACACGTTCGTTCTCGTTATCGTCGGGTTCCAGTCGAGTCAGCAGGCTGCGGCGTCCGGCTTCAGTGAGCGAGAACCGAGCCGGTCGCGTTGAACCGTGGCCTTTCGGATTCGCCTGATCGAGCACCACCGGAAGCAGCTCATCCAGTTCGCTCGTTTGCAGTGAATTCTGATAGCCTCGAAAGCCTGGCAGGAATACCAATCCGCCTGCCTGGCTGCGAACGAGCTGTCGGAGGTTAACGCAATCCTGCGGCGTGAGCTGCTTTGAGCCAATCCCTACGTCGCCCAGAAACACCACATCGTATTCAAACAGTTCTTTCTCGGTCGGAAATTGATCAAGATACCCACGACCACCACCGACGCCTTCCAGATCCGGATGAAACAACAGGCAATTCACATCGACACCCGGATCGCGCTCCAGCGCATTTCGCAGATAGCGATATTCCCATCGAGGATACGATTCGACTATCAGCACCTTCAACTCTTCGTCACGAATCGTGATCGGGATTGTCAGCTTGTTGTTGTCGGGCAGAGTCTCAGTTTCATCGACGGGGATCTCGAGTGTCAGAGAATACTCACCGGTCTTTTCCGGTTTCCAGTCGATCGTATCCTGCTGCTGCCCCATACCGGAGACACGCACTGTCTTTTCGATCGTCTCACCGCGCGTCCCCGTCAGTGACACCTTGACGTCGCGATCGGCAGGAAGCCAACTGATGATTCGAAACGGGATCCGCAGCGACTTGTTGACAACGCCAAATGTCGGCGCGTCCGAAGCCGCGAGTTGCATATCCGGCAGTCGTTCTTCACTCCCCACTCCGACCGCAAATACCGGCACATTTTTGACGCGTAAAGCTGACGCCGCTGTTCCGGGAGATTGTCCGATGTTCCAGTCTCCGTCGGACAACAGCACGACGCCTCGCAGATTTGGGTATTTGTCGGCGGTGGATTGCAGAGCGGTGCTGAGGTCAGTTCCTTTTTCACCGGTTGGCGGCTGCGAAGAAAACGGTTCAAACACAATCTTCATGCGGCCTTCGAGAGGCTTCCAGACTTCCGGCCGGATCACCGGGGCGACTGAGTCGGCACGTGATTTCGGCTTTTCAGCAGGTGCCTGTGAATTGATCACATCCTGAGTCTGCATGCTGCCGGAGACATCGTGCAGCACGACGAGAGTCGGTTGCTCCTGAGGTTTGATCTCCTGAGTGAATTCCGGCTGATTGAGCGTGATCAGGACCAGTGCGATGAGTGCAAACCGAAAGATCTCGAGCCACATCATCGACCGCGAATATCCGCTGCGCCGCCAACTGATAAAGCAGCAAATCGCCGCCGCGATCAGCACGATCGTGGAAATAATGAGTGTGGCGAATGTCCAGACAAAGGTCATGTGGTTTTCGTTTTCATGGTGTTGATGTTTGGTCTTGTGCCCCAACGGGGCAGAGAATATCAGCCCAGGGCAAGCGAATCCGCGCTAGCGGTTCGCGCCGCCCTGGGTTTGTGTGGGTGGTGGAGATTTGCCCCAACGGGGCAAGGGATATCAGCCCAGGGCAAGCGAATCCGCGTCAGCGGTTCGCGCCGCCCTGGGTTTGTGTCGGTGATGGAGATTTGCCCCAACGGGGCAAGGGAATCTTTGCCATGTCGATTTCCTGTGCCCATTCAGGGCACGTTTCAAATGTCATTGTTTCCTGGGGCGGCGCTTTGCCGTTGTCACGGCCACGCTTGCCCCAGGCTGGTATCCGGTGCCCCGTTGGGGCAAATCACGGCGGAACATTGCCGAGACCGAAACTTAATTCAACTACGAAGTCATCGACACTTTCTTTGGAAATGGAGTTATCTGTGTTTGCGGTTCGCGCTTTTTCGGTTTCTCTTCTGCGGTTGGCGGAGCTTTCTCCGGCACACACAATAACGCTTCGGCCATGAGCGCGATGACCATCAGGATCAGAAACGTGCGCCAGACTTCGCTTGCCAGCGCCATTGTGCTGCCGGCTTTGTCATCGATACGCGTGTAATTCAGGCCGCTCAGGACTTGTTCCAGAGTCCCGTCGTTAAGTACTTCAACACGGTCTTCGGTCAGCGGGCGATTGAGGGCGAACGAGGCTTCCGGAGTTTCATATAAGCCACTATTCAGCGTTCGCTGAGACAGCAGAACCGTGTCAGAGATTTCATCCAACGGCACCCATGTCTCTGCGACGCCGGCTTTGAGAGTCCCGCAGTCATACTGCCGAGCTTCGCCCAATGCGGCGGCACCGCGGGCGACCGCACGCTGTATCATGACATAAAACGTGATACCGTTGCTGACAAAATTTGAGCATTCAGTCGTCGGCAACGTGCTGCAGAACCAGGCGGCACCCAGATCTGTGGTCGCTCGAAGAACCAGCGGCGGGCCCTTTTCCAGTTGCGCCAGCACAGTGGCCTGCTCGTTCTGAACATCGCATGTGCGATATGTGATCACCTGTCCGACAGGCAGCGGCGTGCCGCTGAGTGTGTTGCTCAACAGATCTGCATCGGTTCGCCATCGTGACACGGCGAAGTGATCGCTGCCTTCGGGTTCTTTCCACTGGCCCCAGCGTGTTCCAAATAACTGCTGTTCGTCGGGCGATTCCGGCGGAAAAAACATCGCACATCCACCTTGCTCCACAAACGATTCCAACTGTTTCGCAACAATGTCCGTCGGCAGCGGAGCCTGCCACAGCACGAGCGCAGTCTTGTCCCATTCAATGACGGCCGCCTGCGACGACGGTACGACCATCGCTTCATAAATAAGACTTCTGTCCGAAGGTGTGGCCGCCGCCAACCGAAGCAACTCAGCGACCTGCAAATCATCAGACACGACGACTGTCCGCTGCACTGCGGGCTCGGCATACACAAAGTCAAAGACATTGTCCGACGAATTCGCATCGCGCGGCAATTCCACGCGTCCCCAGCCGCGTTTGGATTCACGATCGATCGGTATCGTGTGACCGTTTCGCACGAGCTGGCTGCCGGTAAGTTCCAGATCTACGGTCGAACGAGCACCACCAATGACAAAGGTCACGGGGACTCGCAGAGGATCGCTGGTGGGTGACGATCGAGTGAGCTTGAGATCCATGACCAGTTCCGCACCCTCGATCGTTTCGCGGCGATGAACTCCACTGACAGACGCGCACAAGTTGTCCGGGGCCAGATCCTGATACGCCAGCAGATAAAGTCGCACGCCATCGCGGTCTCGAAGTTGTTCCCGGACGGATTCCCAGCGTCCACCACTCGGATTCCAGTCAGATTGACGCAGGTCGGAACAGATCCAGACGTCAGTGCGGCCCGCTTCATTCGTGAGAATGTATTCCGCGGCTTCCTGCAGCAATGCCGGGATGTCGGCGGCGGTTGCGGTGGGAGCAGTTTCGGGCAGCCGGGTAAGAGCATCGGGTGTGACAAGATCGTGCCGGTCGCCAGTCGCGCTGTCAAAGAGGACTACGCGCGTATTGCGACCGAGGTCTTTCAAAACACTGGAAAGTTTCTGGATTGCGGTTTCACGTTTGGAACGTCCCGTGCCTGGATCCTGCTCTTCCATGCTGACAGAACGATCCAGAATAACAACGGTGAGTTCCGGCGCTCCACTTGTAGTCAGACCCAGCCAGCCGCCGGACATCGGTCGGCTGATAGCAAAGATCAGCCCGGCGACCGCCAGCATCCTGGCCACCATGATGAGGATATACCTGAGCCTCGCCATGCCTCGCGCCATGCGTCTGGCCTGCAGCAGAAACATGGTGGCCGCCCACGGAATCGTGCGATGGCGATTCTGATTAATCAGATGGATCAGAATCGGCAATGCGATGAGTGGGAGTGCAAAGAGAATGAAGGGTTGGAGGAATGTCATGAGACTCAGGTGACCGATTGGAGAATGATCTCTTGGACCGTTCGTATGTAGGATGGACATTCATGTCCGTCGTTATACTTTTAAAAAGGGGTCAGGAACCAATAGTGCGAAGCACCCTCTGGGCCGTTAGGCGATTGGTTCCTGACCCCTTTTTTAAAGCCTGCTTCTGAGAAATCCTCGACGGCGAACTCGGACATGAATGTCCAAGGTACAGGATTCTTCGTTATTTCCCTCAAAAACGACACCACAGGACGAATCGATCTATTCAGATTTTTACAGATTTTCCAAACTTTCAGCGCGAACTGCAGAAATGTACAAGTCACAATGTACGGAACCCGGAATCGACTGAAACACGGGTTGTCCGATGATGTAGACTTTTCGCAGCACGCACCTGGAAAAACGGTCAGGAACCGACAGCCAAATGGCACGCATGGTGCTGCTCTGCAAAAGAAGAGAGTTGTGTATTCCTGAGAAAACTTTTTTGGCGACGCATCATTTTGAGGCCGACCAATGTAGGCCGACTTCGCCGAAGTCGGCCCAGCAGATTTCAGCGAAATCTGCCTACTTGTTTCGGTTGCGGGCGAAGCCCGCGCCAGGCACGATTGGTTCCTGACCCTTTTTCCTGGCATCGAAGCCTCACGGATTCGGACGATTCGCATGTCAATGGTGCTTGAAAAGCCTGAAACTCTTCCTGGTTCAGAACCAGATTGCGGTCCGCAACTGCCCGACGCAAGCGTTCTGGAAGACCGTACACCGGAGTGGATTCGCACCACGCCGACGTCTGCACTGTTCGTGCTGCTCATCGGAGCCGTGTTTGCCGTCATGGCTAACCGTCCACTGTGGCATACCGACCTTTGGGATCACCTGAATTACGGGCAGAACATTATCGCGACACGAACCATCTTCGACACTGAGCCGCTCCTGCATCTGTGTCGCGGCGTGCGAATGATCAACATCCCGTGGCTCGCTCAGGTCGGCATGGCAGCCATCAACAATCGGTTTGGGCTCACTGGCCTGCAGTTCGGCTACGGCCTGCTGATCGCCATGTGCCTGGTGGTCATAGCGTGGCGCAGTGTGCGCATGAGTCATTCCGCGATCGGTGGCATCATCGCGTGTGCGATCTTCCTCAAGGTGAACCTCGGTCAGCTGCTGGTGATTCGTCCACAGTTGGCCGGCGTATTGTTCTATTGTGTCGTCGTTGCCTGGATGTTTGGGCGACAAAAACATTCGAAACTCAGCTGGATCGCTATGCCATTGATGTATGCCCTGTGGGCGAATTTTCACGGATCGTTTGCGATGGGGCTGATGCTCATGGGCTTGGCGGGAATCGGTCGCTTTGGAGATGTGCTGGCTATTTCAAAATCAATTCGTGTCGCATTGCTGGATCGCGAATTTCATCGCACGATTTTGCTGACTCAACTGTGTGCCGCAGCAGCCTTGCTCAATCCTGCCGGTTTTTCCATCTATCCGGAAGTCTTTAACGTCGCCGGCAATTCGAACATCGGATCGATGTTCGAATGGGACGCCCTGACGCTGCGATCGGTCGAGGGACAATCTGCGGTTGCCGCTGCTCTGCTGGCATTCATGGCGATTAAACTCAGCCCGCGTCGCATGCACTGCGGTGAAATGCTTGCCTTTGTAGTTACGGGACTTCTTGCGATGTGGTCTGGCCGGATGCTGAACTGGTGGGCGCCGATTGCAGGAATCGTGATCGGAACGCACTTGGTCGCTTCGATTCGAAAGACAACGGCATGGCTCAGAAATCCGCAGTCCGGAAAACCGACCGGGTTGTGGACCGTGGTCAATCTGGGGCAATTGTGGATCCTGTTTGCGTTCACGTCGTTTGGCGTGCAGATGATCCACGGTCGAGTTCCGGGGGCAGAGAAATTAGTTTCAAGCGAAACACCACTGGCGGCAGTCGCATTTCTGGAGTCATCGGAAAAGCTGCCACACGGGATTTCGTTTATTCCTGCAGAATGGGCAGGCTACGTAATGAACCGCGGCCCCAAGTCAGTCGAGCCGATGGTTAATCTGCATGTGCATTTGATCCCGGAACAAGTGTGGAGCGACTACATTCGCCTTGTCAACGGTCCCAGCGACTGGAATAGTCTCATGGACGAATACGGAATCAACATGGCCGTCGTCGATAAAGATCGTCAGTCCGGGCTGACAAAACGCATCCGCGAGAGTGGCGACTGGACGGCTCAGTATGAAGATCGCCAAGCCGTTGTGTTTGTGCGAAACAAAGAGATTTAGAAATCACAATTCGACGATTGATGTTCCATGAATCCGAATAAAAGATCAAAAAACATTGTCACCTTCCGTACATGGCTGTCGGTCCAGTTAGTCTTTGGAGGAGCATTCGCGGCGTCATGGTTTCTGCTGCCGGGAACTCAGCAGCAGGAAGTGCTCGCGCACATCCGTCATCAACCGTATCAGCTTGATGTTGCGCTGAAGTCGGAAAAGGCAACGACCGTGGAATCGCTTTACGACGAAGCTGAGGTCGTCTCCGATGGAGAGCTGGCGGCGGTGCTGAAGAAGATCCTGCCGCGTTTCAGCCGCGATCACCTGCGTCCCAACCTTGTCGAGCACGCGCTGCGAACCTGGGGCTGCGATATTGAATTTACGAATCCGGAGATTATCTCAGGTCCGGAGATGAAAGAGTTTCTGACGGACATGGCAAAGTTTGTCGATTCCTGGGGCAAAAACGCCAACCCCCTGATGATTGCCAACGACGACGGTATTCATGTCCGTTTCGCGGAGGATCGATCCGGTTCGGTGCACCATGATCACACACTCGCCGCTCTGACAGAAGCGGGCTTGTCGCTCGATGACTCCGTCTTCACGACTGCGCGTGAAATGCACGTCCGCAACATCGTGATCGAAGCCATGCGGGACTTTCGTCTGGACGAACGTGAAACCGAATGGTCCGTCATGTCGTTCGCACTCTGGCTGGCACCGCAAAAGACAGCGACATGGCATAACGGCGAAGGACGGCGGATCACGTTCGATATGCTGGCTGAGCGACTGATGCGAAATCACAAACGAGACGGCGTCTGCCTCGGAACCCATCGAGTCTACTCACTCATGTTGCTGGTTCGCCTTGATGATCAGAACAGAGGACAGCTTATCACGTTGGAAACGCGAACGCAGATCATGGAGTATCTGACGTCTGTGCGTGACCTGATTGCTGCGTCGCAGAGAGCCGACGGTTCCTGGACATCGAACTGGACGGACGGCGCCGAATCGGAATCGAAGGCCGATCCCGGCGAGCCGATGTCAAAGCGCGTGATTGCGACCGGGCATCATCTGGAATGGCTGTCCATCGCGCCGATCGAACTCCATCCGCCACGCGAGCTGATCCTGAAGGCCGCCGACTGGCTCGTTGCCAACGTCGAAAAAACGTCACAGGACGAGATCGATTCAAATTACACGTTCTATTCGCATGTCGGAAAGGCACTGGCCATGTGGCGTCACACATCACCGGCCGCTTTCTGGACGCAATGGCGGAGCGGGCACCCGGATTGTGAAGTGTTTGAGATGTCGCGGAAAAAACCAGATACCGTTCAGCCAGATGCATCTGAAGCTGCACACTGAAAAGTGCGTGAAGCGAATATGTCGTAGAGGAAGTAAGGGACTTATTTTTTTGGTTGACTGGAAATTTTCTGACAGGTTACAGATAGTCCCCGTTGGTTCACACCGGAGCACGGATGACGAATGAGTTCGATGCGTTTTGAAAACCATCAGGGACAGGTGCGGGAATATGGTCACTTCAGCACGACAGGAATTTCAGCTCCTGATCACCGATGACAACGCCGCCTTTCGTCAGGTGTTGCGTGAAGTCCTGCAGGATCGTCCGTTCCTGGTCCTGCACGAAGCTGAATCCGGCGAAGAGGCCGTCGATGTTGTGCAGCGCCGTCGAATCGACATCGTGCTGCTCGATATGCACATGCACGTGATGACCGGGATTGAAACCATGAGAGAACTCAAACGCATGGACTTCACTCGTCCGTGCATTCTGATCACGTCCGACACCAGCGACGAAGTTAAACGCGATGCCCGCGAAGCTCAGGCGTTTTCTGTGCTGAAAAAACCAGTCCACCGTCGGGAACTCGTCGAAACTGTCGCAAATGCCCTTGTGACCGCCTACAACGCCTTCGACGTGAAGCCACTGTGCTGAACGTGGCGTAAGCTTCCGGGCTGAGATGCGCTAAATAAGCACCCACGCACAAGTTTTCGCACACAACTTGTTTAACCGCGTGCCCATCGAGCCGCGTTTTACCTGCGAAAGCGCGGGGCGATGCCCACGCGGTTAAACGAAGTAACTTAGAAATGGGTACTTATCTCACGAAAAGCCGGAAGCATGTGCTCCGCCATGGTCTGATCTTTGGGTAAGGCTCAATCCAGATTCTTAGTCACGGTGACGCACTATTTACAACACACGTCGCACTTGACGATTTACACCAGTTCGCGCATTGGTTCGCGGACGTCCACAAGGAACTGCGGTCGACCGGTGGGGTCGGTCAATGTTGTGCTCATCACATCAATGCCGAGATTGTGATAGGCGGTGCCGATGATTTCCTGCATATCGACAGGTCGGACCACGGCATATTCGCCCAGTCGATTTGTGGCACCAATGGCTTGACCGGTCTTCATTCCTCCGCCCGCCATCAGCGCGCAACTCACTTGAGGCCAGTGGTCTCGACCGGCACCCGCATTGACACGCGGCGTGCGTCCGAATTCGCCCCAGACCAGGATCGTAACGTCGTTGAGCATGCCGCGTTCTTCCAGATCCAGCACCAGAGCGCTGACCGCCTGATCCAGCTTGCCGCCGTGATCCCGCACAAGGTCAAAATTCTGGCCGTGACTGTCCCAACGTCCATACGAAAGCGTTACCGATCGAACTCCTGCCTCGACAAGCCGTCGCGCGAGCAAAATGTGTTCATTGCAGGTAGGAGCACCGTCGTACTGATACTCGTAGGGTTTGCCGTCACCGTAACGTTGGCGAACTTCATCCGGCTCTTTGGTAATGTCCAGTGCCTCGGCAAGGCGGCTGGCGGTCAGCACACCGAACGCAGCTTCCGTAAATGAATCCATGCCCTTCATTGTGCCTGTTGCATCGGCAGAGCGTTTGAGCTGATCCAGACCCTTCAGGAGCGACCGTCGGTCTTCCAGGCGGTCCAATGAAACTCCATTCAGTGTCAGGTCTTCCATGCCGTTGCCATTCGGTCGAAACGGCTGAAAGGCCGATCCCAGGAATCCTGAAGAACCAGGTTCTGACCACGGGCCATGCTGCGTCTTCTCCGCAAGCGCCACGGCTGGAGGAATTCCAGCATCGCGTGGTCCATACATTTTGGATAACACCGAACCAATCGAAGGTCGGCCACCGATCGATTCGATACTCTTACGTTCCCAGCCGGTCATACACTGAAACGCATCATGTGCGCCGGAGCAGCCCACAACGGATCGTACAACAACCAGTCGATCCATGATCGCAGCAAGTTTCGGAAAGCATTCACCAATCTGAATCCCCGGCACGGCAGTTTCGATCGGACTGAATTCTCCCCGGATTTCGCGAGGTGCCTCGGTCTTGATTTCCCACATATCCTGGTGAGGTGGACCGCCACCGAGGAAGATGTTGATGACAGACTTCTGCGATCCGGAATTTGCGTTGCTGAGCGTTGCTTCTGCACGCAACATGCTGGCGAGATTCACGCCGCCCGCAGCGCCCATGGACAGGCCGCCGATCTTCATAAAGCTGCGACGAGAAACTCCGTCACAGTATCTGGTTGGTTGTCCAAGCAGGGTCAGCATTTGAAATCTCCGGCCAATAAGGCGAGGAACCGGAACATCATAAGCAGTTCGGGGAGAACGGCTGGTAACTTTGAGGCAGGCTACAATTCACATCGACCATCGAGATACCAACAGTTTGACTTGAATTGTACTCGTCTTTCAATCCTGGGTCAAAAAAACAACTGAACACCAGTAAATCCGAGTTTCACAATGTTCAGGGTAATCGTCTGGAGCGGCCACGTCAAGAAAGGTCCGGTGTTGACGGATATTCCGGGAATCCTGCCTGGTGAATCACATCAGCTTCATTTGTTTGTTGCAGGATGAGTTCCCTTGCTCAATTCAGCTTCCCATTCATCCAGTAGAGGCCAATCGACTGCACAGGTTCCGAAGTCGGCCATGTGCTGGTAACGGTCCAGGCGATCGATGGCTGACTGCAACAACGTGCGATCGTTGCGAAATGCCGGACCGTGACTTGGCAGCAGCCACTCCACGCTGCTGGCCTGAATGCGTTTGAGCGATAATATGAACGCAGGAATATCCGACCCGTGATGACAGTCAATACTGCCGACGCAGCCGTCGCGAAAAATATTGTCGCCGGAAAACAGCAAATTACCCAATCGGAAAGAGAGTTGACCGACCGCATGACCGGGCGTATCCCAGACCTGCAATTTCAGATCACCCAGTTGAAGCACATCGCCTTCTGATACTTCCTTGTCGATCACAAACTTCGGCATCTCAATCGAAATCCCCTGCAACGGAATCTCAGCAAAAGATGCGATACGATCTCCGGATTCCAGAATATGCTTCGCTTCAGAATGTGCCACCAGTTGCGAACCGGGCAGCATCTCTTTCGCTTTCTGGAAGCCCTGAACATGATCAGCATCCGCGTGAGTTGCCACCAGATACCTGCAGTTGGCCAATGGAAAATCCAGTTGCCGAATCAGATTGATCAGTTCATCAACCGTGTCTTCGTAACCGATATCCAGCAGCATCCAGTCCGATCCGGAATAAATCAGGTAGACGCAGCACCCCATCCGTCGACGGGCCTGAAAATTGAGTTCGATCACGTTTGGGAAAAGTTCGCGGCGTTCCAGCATGCGTTTGCTCGTAGACTCTCAATCAGGTCTGAAGGTTGGGCTTGAAACAGCCTGAAACGTGAATGGTAGACGCTCGCTGGGTGTTGATTCAGCGCAGTCATGCGTCGTGCGTGCAGCGATAGCGCAACACACAATTTTCTTTCGATTTTCCATGTGGAGCGTTGCGATCCACTGCACACAGTGTAGGTGCAATCTGCTCTATCGGCAATCCTCTCCGCGAGCAATGCCGTTGGGTCGTTTTCGAAGCCATTCTGTCAGATCCGAAAAAATTGCGGCTCGATCTGGTTCGAATTCCAGCGTATGGCAGGCATCCGGAAAGCAGACGCTGGTCAGGTGACTCGTTCCGAATCGGGTCACCAGAACGCGTGTTTTGCTGTTATCGATAATCCTGTCACGACCGGCGAGCAGCAGCAGGACCGGACAGCGAATGTCGGCAGCACGTTCGGCAATCAACTTGTCCAGATCTCGCCCCGCATTCAGCAGGCTGCTGGTGACCGTATGCAAGGCCAGTGGATCATTCGCGATAAACAGTTGCCACTCGAGGGTATCCGTGAACAATTCCGCGGCACGCAACGGAATCGGGATGTCAGTTTTTGTGATTTCAAAGCGGCGTGCAAGGTTCAGTCGAAATCGTTGCCATGCGTTTGGAAGAATTCGCGGGTGCAGACCAGGATACAGCAGCGCCAGTCCATCAAACTCTGATGGAAACGTCGCAACAGCGGCAGCGGCGATCTTACCGCCCCAACTGATCCCCATGATGACCAACGGCAGCGGACCACTATCGACCTCTGACGTTCGTCGCTCATCCCGCGCCAGTGCCGCCAATGCGCGGACGTCATTGATAAGTCGCATTCCGTGCGCTGCATGACCACGCTGAAATCCATTCAGACCTGAACCGCGTCGATCGGCAAAATAGACGTCAAAGCCAGCATCGGCCATGGCACGAGACGAAGCAGCGTACCATCCGGAATGACTTTGAATTCCATGCAGCGCGATGACGATGCCACGAGGCGTTTGAGACTTCCAGTGCCGAAAGTGAATCTGGCAGCCATCTGATGCCGTGAAACTCCGAATTGACGGCTCGCTCATCGCGGCACCACTTCCTCCACTGCGCGGGCGAACGCACCAAATGCTCCCTGATCGAACAGCACAAACCTGACGACCGCCGGTTTCTGATGCCAGCGCACAAAATCCATCGTTGTCTTGATCAGATTCGCTGCGGCCAGATCCAGTGGATAGCCATACGCTCCGGCACTGAGCGCGGGAAAAGCGATGCTGGCACAGTGATGCTTCACCGCCAGCTGCAGACAGGCGCGGCATGCCATCGCCAGTTGTTCGGGTTCGCCCTGTCGGCCGCCTTTCCAGATCGGTCCGACGGCATGAAACACGAATTTCGCGGGCAAGTCGCCGGCAGCAGTCGCCACGGCATTGCCGGTTGCACAGCCCTCCGGATAATTCTCGCTGGTCTCCTTCAGGATTGACGGTCCTCCGGAATCATGAATCGCCCCGTCAACGCCGCTACCTCCGGCAAGAGCCGCGTTGGCCGCGTTGACAATGGCATCGACATGCTGTTGAGTGATATCGCCCTGAATCAATTCCAGACGACAGGGACCAAGTTTAACGATCATTGAGAAGTTCACAGAGTGGGATGACGTCGTGCAGCCAAAAAGATCAGCCATTTTAAAGAGCGCAGAGTATATTCTCCCGCCCCCGAAGCGGATCTTACAGATTCCTACTTCGCCACGTTTTCGATGGATTCGGATGGAATCCATGTGTCTCGCGACGTCTGACTGTCAGCAGATTTTTCCGGCGGGGCAATCGGCGTTTCATCTGCTCGTCCGGCGGCCCAAAGACGCAGACTTCGCAAGGCACGCTGGCCACGCAGGAAATACAGGTCGTCGAGTGCCAGCAGGCGGTCTCGACATTCCCGCACCGCTTCGTCTTTCCAGTTGGTGTTTGTTTCCGATGTAATATCGACTGACAGCATCCATTCGGCGATCGATATCGCAATATCCTCGTGGCCTCGAAACGACGGATGCACATGATCCACCAGAATTGCATCGCCCGCGACACCGTTTCTGCAACGGCGAGAAAGCAATTCATGGGCATCAATCAGCGGCACAGATTCCAATGACGCAGTGTTGCGCATGGCAGATTCGAGCGGCGTTGTCATTCGCAGGGGACACACGTCTTCGTCCTTCGCTCGCAGGAAAGACGTGCCTGCGGCGGCGAAGTCCAGAGCGGCCAACTGCAGTTGCCCAAGCTCGTACCACGTCATCGCAAAACGCGGGTCGCTGCGGGATGCTTCTTCGAGCAGCTGAATCGACTGAGGAAGATCGCTCCCGGAAAGTTTCCTTGCTTGTTTCAGGAGTGATGTGATCTCAGCCTGATCAGCGATTGTTGTCGATGCGGAGAATTCTGACTTGAATGGCGGACAGTCGCTCAGGTTGGAAGGCTGTAATATGAACAGCAGCGGCACCTGATGTTGCCGACTGAGCGTGGCCATCGATCGCAGGTCTGCGGCGAACGATCGGGCAATCAGTTTTGCCAGTTTGTCGTCGCGATGGTACTTTGCCAATCCGTTGTGTTGATCGAGCAAAGTAGTCACTTCGAGCGGCAGCGTTGCTGATCTGCCACCGGCGGCTGGCGCCGTGCCGCTTATTTGATTCGGGATGGCATTGTTGTTCAGCCAACGCTGCAGTACGCGGAAACTCCGCAGTTGACTGAGAATTGAATGAGCCCGTCCGGTAAGGACTGCGGATTCGCGGACTTCTTCGAACGAGATGTGTTCCAGAAACTGATTGTGTCCGCCGCAAAAGACGTACAAATCCGGCTGGTAGTTCAGACATTCCCGCAGCACGGGAAGTAGTCGGTAACTGGCATACGATACACCGCCGCAGTTCACGACTTTCCACGGTCTCAAAGAGTCCGCTTTTCCGAGAGCAATCTGCAGGTACGTCGGGAAACTGGTTTCAATCGAAAACGGATTGCCCTGCGCCGTCGATTCGCCGAATACGAAGATTCGAAATTCATCGCGCGGCTTTTCAACCGCAAACGACACTTCCTTAAAGTAGCCTCTGCGCGCAGGGGACGTGTGAAAGTCGCGACCGTCAGAAGTCTTCTCAAACAACGGTCGGACAGATTCGAAACCGATATGCGGGTCGTCACCGAACTGCAATTCACCCCAGCCCGCCGCGATGCAGACCAGTTCCAGCAGCACGAAGCTGCTCAGTCCCAGCGCCATCGAGAGCAGACGGAACATCCAGAGACGGCGTCGGGACACGATGGCAACAGTGTCGTCACTGGCGGGGGTCATTGCAGGGATCGCAGCAGGCCATCGATTTCATCCAGAGGCATGACGCCGACGAATTCTCCGACCTGCGTCCCGTGGCTGAAGATACGAACATCGGGAATCCCGTTGACTCCGAGATGTCGGGCGATGTCCTGATTGTCATCGACGTTCACTTTGACGACTTCCAGCTTGTCGCCCCATTTCTTCTTAGTCGCTTCCAGGGCTGGCGATAACTGTCGGCAAGGGCCGCACCACGGTGCCCAGAAGTCGATGAGCACCAGCTTCTGATCCTTGCGATCAACAGCTTCAAGAAAGCCGATTTCTTCCAGTGCCATTTCACCACTTGCCGTAACCACCAGGATTTCGGCGACGCCATCAGGAGTTCCAGCGATTGACGTTCCCGTGGTCGGAAGATTGTTGCAACCCGGCACGGCGCACAAGACGATCAACACGCCAATATGCAGCCGGAAGTAGTCTTGCACCTTCATTTTGAAATTCCTTAGCCGTACTCTCCGGGGAAATTATTGAGGCATCTCGTTCCCAGCGGGTACAGGATTGCGTTATTTTTGCAGTTTGACGCAACAAAGACGTCCTGGAGTGCGGGAATCTTGCAATTTCGGAACTTTTCGCCTGTAAGAACGCCTGCTGCAAGTCTAAATTTCATGAAATGATGTGCGTTGTGGCGCGCCGACGGCGATAACCAGCCACAGCATTCATGTTTTTACTGACAATCCTTGTAAACGATGTTTTTGGGAGAAGCGATCACATGTCGGTAACACTGACGGTTGCAGCAGCAAGTGAAATCAAACGTGTCATGTCTGAACAAAACCGCCCGGAACTGAAGTTTGTCCGCGTCGGCGTCGCTGGCGGCGGATGCAGCGGATTTCAGTATTCGTTCGACTTCACAAATTCCTTCGATGAATCAGCAGACGTTATGATTGAACATCATGGCGTGGGCGTGGTTGTCGATAAGAAAAGCGATCTCTTTCTGGACGGCACTGAGATTGACTTCTACACGGGCCTTGAAAAACGTGGATTCACATTCAAGAATCCAAACGCCGTCAAGTCCTGCGGATGCGGCAGCAGTTTTTCTGCCTAAAGCGTTCTGCAGATTCATGCATCGCAGCGAATACTCAAAAGCCCTTGGCATCACCACGTTGCCAAGGGCTTTTTTTCGAGGCACTAAAGCCAGCGACGATTTCCTCAGCCAGCGACGATTTCCTCGATCACGGGCTTTATGTCGAGTGCGCCACCTGTAGCCTGGACATTCATGTCCGAGTCTTCGCCAGACACCGTCGCTCGGGCGTAAAACTTCCAGGAAACGACAGCATTCGCTTCGGAAACGCTTTCTGGCCATGCGACGGACATGAATGTCCATCCTACGTGAGAACGCTGCCTCGTTGAGTTGCTGGAAAACCTCGTCGGCGACAGACAAACACACCTCTTTACGTCACCGGAAACGGCAATGCCGCAGCTTCGCCATCGACTGCGACACCAAACACCTTTGCGTACAGATTGTAAAACGTCGGCACAAGGACGAGCACGAGCACGGTGGATGTCATCAGGCCGAAACACAGACTCGCTGCCATCGGGATCACGAGCTGTGCCTGGAACGATGTTTCTGACAGGATCGGGGACAAGCCCGCGATTGTTGTCAAAGATGTCAGCATAACGGGGCGGAATCGCCGTGCGCCGGCTTCGACCACCGCCTGATTCAGCGGCATGCCGGATCGCACAGAACTGTTAATGAAGTCGACAAGCACGATCGAATCGTTCACCACAATCCCGGTCAGGGCCACCAGGCCCAGGACACTGAACAGCGTCAACGGGAGCCCCATGTACCAATGGCCAAGCACCGCACCGACAATACCGAACGGGATAATGGCCATGACAACTAAAGGCTGTCCGTACGACGTGAATTCCATAGTCAAAAGAACATACATGGCAATCAGAGCAATTCCCAGACCGATTCCCAGGCTGCGTACGGACTCGGAGTCCTGCTCCTGCTGACCTTCCCATCGGATTCGCAATGACGGATACTTCTTCATCAGCTCCGGGATGAATGTCGCCTGCAGGTTTGTAACAATTTCTTTTGCGTTTCCTTCTTTTTCGTTGATGTCGGACGATACCGTGATCGATCGTTTCTGATCGATTCGGTTGATTTCCGAGTAGCCTCGGCTGACGGAAACATTCGCGAGTTCGGTGATCGGTCGCTGCACGCCGTCGCCGCCATCGACTCGAATGTCATCAAACCGTGCCAGTGATTTGCGATCTTCTTCGGGATAACGCACCATCAGCTTGACCTCATGCCGGCCGCGCTGCAGTCGCATCACTTCTTCACCGTAGTACGACGCACGCACTGTCCGCGCGATGCTTTCCAGCGGAACACCCAATGCCACAGCGTTCTCTTTTTCACGAAGCTGCAACTCCCACTTACCAGGCCGCGAATCATCCGACACATCGAACACGCCTTTGTAAGTCGCCAGCTTCTGCTTGACTTCTTCAACCGCGTTTTCCAGGTCCTTCATATCTGTCGCCGGAGCCAACAGTTTGAACTCGATCGGTTTCCCGCCCGGTCCGCGTGATTGGGAACCGAAAGTCAGTGTCTCGACACCGGCGATGGACCGAACTTCATCTCGCCATTCCTGCACAACCTTGTCGCTTGTGACATCGCGAAGTCCGCTATCGACCAACTGAGCGTAGACCGAACCAGCATGGCTGCCTTCGGTCGTCTGGCCTCCTCCAGGTGCATCGTCCTTCACAATGCCCACCATGCGATGAGTTGCCAGGATCAGCGGTCGTTCCGGAGTTGAGTATTTACGGTTGATCTCCTGAATTGCCTTTTCAATTCGTTCGGTCGCCACCTCGGTAATTCGACTTGGCGTGCCATCGGGAAAAATTACCTTCGCCATCACTTCAGGTGCATCCAGCTTGGGGAAGAAAATACTGGGGACCGTGCCGCTCTTGACAAGACTTGCCGTCAACAGCAGGAATGTGATCGCCGAACTCACGGTGATTGCCGGATTGTTGACACAGAACACAACCACTGGCTGATAGACTCGGGTGATGAATGCGTCCAGGACCCAGTTGGTGAACCGATTCAGGCCGGACGTCAGCCGCGAAGGTTTTCCGGAACCACGAGCGAGGTGACATGGCAGAACCAGCGTAGATTCCAGCAGTGAAATGATGAGAATCGCAATCACGGCCAATGGCATGACGGCAAAAAACTTCCCCATCACACCTGTCACAAAGAACATCGGTAGAAAGGCGAAGACAGTTGTCGCCACGGAAGTGAATACCGATGGAACCACTTCGATCGCTCCGTCGATCGCGGCGCGCAGTGCGGACTTTCCCATATTTCGATGGGCGTACACGTTTTCGCCGATCACAATCGCATCATCAACCACGATCCCGAGTGCGATCAGAAACGAGAACAGCGAGAGCATGTTCAGCGTCTGATCAAACTGCCACAGAACAGCGCACGCTCCCAGCAGAGAAATGGGAATCCCCAACGCAACCCAGAACGCCAGCTTCAAATCCAGAAACAGCGACAGGATGACAAACACCAGAATCAGGCCCTGCACGCCGTTTCGCAGCAGGAGATTCATACGGTCACGGACCTCAATCGACGTGTCGCCCCATGTGGTGAATGCATAACCGGCTGGCAGTTGTTTTTCCTTCACATACTTATTGACGGCATCCGCCATCGCCAGCAGGTCTTCTCGAGAAGCAGCATTCACATCGATTGCCAGCCCTGGTTTTCCATTGATCCGACTGATCGAGGTGGTATCCACGAATTCATCTTTCACTTCACCCAGTTCGCCCACGGTCAGCACAACGCCGTCGGCACGGGTGATCAATGGAATGGTTGCGATCTCTTCGCCAAGCACGCGTTTGTCTTTGCCGCGCAGCAGGTACGTTTCGCCCTGATCGCGAATTGTGCCACCGGGAAGTTCCAGATTACGCAGCCGAATTCGGCGTGAAACATCCGTGAGCGTCAGCCCGTATTCCCGCAGAGTTTTCTCCGCGATTTCGACATCGATCTGGAATTTTCGTTCACCGTTGATTTCAGCCTGCGAAATCTGAGGGATCAGTAACAGATCGTCGCGGACCTGTTCTGTGATTTCACGCAACTGCAGCTCGGCATCGGGAGCATCTGAGTTCTCCTGAATAACTCCGACCGTAATCGCTTTGTTGCGAAACGTGATTTGCTGAACATTTGGTTCTTCTGCCAGATCAGGGAAGCTCGGAATCCGATCAATCTGCGACTGCACTTCATTCAGCACTTTCTGAACGCTCGGCACGTCGCTGCGAACTTCAATCACCACATTGGCCGCACCTTCGGCAGCGACGGACGTCACTTTCTTGATGCCGTCCACTGAACGCACGGCTTCTTCGATCTTCTGGCAAATGCCGCTCTCAACCTCATCCGGACTCGCACCCGGATACGGGACGGAGACAAGAATGATCTCCAACTCAAACTGCGGAAATACTTCACGTCGCAGCATAAAGGCCGAAAATGTTCCGACCACAAGGACAGCCACGACAATCGTATTCATCGCAGGAGTATTACGAATCGCCCAGCGCACCATGGAACCACTCATAGCTTCACCTCGCTCGTTGCCGCATCCTCAGGCAATGCAGGCAATGGGTCCGCGGTGACTGCAGCCCCGGGATCTGTGGTCACCGCCATGCCATCGGTGATCGAAGCTAGCGGAGAGATGATCACATGGTCGCCCGCCTTCAACGCCGATCTCTCCTGCCGCACGAGCGCCGAATCTCCATCAACTCGAACCAGCGAGACCGTGACGATCCTGAGCTTTCCATCACGTACGATCCACAACTGTTCGCCAGGACGAATGGATTCGGCTGGCACTCGCAACAGCGGAACCGGTGAATTAATAGGAATCCGCACGGTCACATACATCCCACTCAGCAAAGTCGGCGGTGATATACTCGTTGTTCCGCCGTGTGCTCTGACGCGAGTCTTTTCAGGCGCATCCACAATCGCACGAAAGGGGAACGTGCGCGTCGCGCGGTCCATGCCGCTCCCTTCATAGCGAGACAGATAACCGTCCCAGACGGTTTCCACGCCGTCGAATTCGAAAGCGATTTCACACGGAATCGTCGGCATTCTGAATGGATCACGCTGCTTGCCTTCAGACGATTCAGCAGCCGACGCGGCGGATTCGGAAGTGGCGATCGGTGTGGGATTGAGCTGCTGTCCATGTTGCCACACCCACGCCAGTTCTTCACTCTTCAGACTGCATTTGATCTCCATCCGACTGGAATCGCTGACATGCACAAGTGGATCGCCAGGTTTTACGTAGTCGCCTTCTTCCTTCAGATCATCCACGATGCGACCTGTAATCGGCGACACAATGCGACAGCGCTGAAGATCAATCGTCGCACGTTCCAGTTCGGCCTGAGCCAGTTTCAGACTGGCCTCTTTGGTCTTCTTCAACTGAATCATGGCTTTGCGTTGGTTCCGCTGAGTCTGCAGCGCGTTTCGCGACGTCAGCTCCTGGCGAGTCGCCATGTCCATTTCGCTTTCAGAAGTCGCCTTGCGCTCAAACAGTGTGCGAACGCGCCCCAGATGATTTTTCTGAAGCTGGTTCTCTTCTTCTGCCAACGCGACCAGCGTTTCGATATTCTCAATATCAACCTCCACCACTTTTAACTCTTCACGTGCCTGTGCGACACGAGCCTGCAGCCGCTGCTCGTCAAGCTGATAATTGACTGCATCAATCTCAAACAGCAGATCGCCCTTGTTGACAAAAGTCCCGCTGCGAGTCGTCTCAGGCTTATCAAGCACCCGTCCCGTGACTTCTGAGCCCACGGTGAGGACTCGATATGTGGCTGCTTCGCCGTCGATGTCCAGGTGGAAAGGCTCGTCCCAGGCCTTGACATCGGCAACTTCCACCAGAGGCGCGACATGGAAAGCGTTCTGCTTCGAGTCGTCAGTAGGCACTTCAGGAGCTCGCCCGAAGTACAGAAACCCAAAGACACCAAGCCCCATAATGAGGACCGCCCCACCCACATTTGCCACAAGATGCACCCGACTGCTGCCAACGGCCGCGTGAGATTCCTGGACAGCGATCGACACGGCCGCTGATCTTTCAAATGGGGTCATTCTGGTGTCCGACGATTAAATTTTGTGTTTATATGCACGATCGCAGTCCGGACCAGCGATCAATTACGAATTTTCAGTGTTCCTGCCGCCGTTAACCGTTCAGTCAGGATTTATGCATGCGAGGCCGCATCGGCCCATGCCGGTATCCGGTCTGAAAACTGCAGCATCTCCTGATCTGGCCCTGAAAACGCAATCGATTCGGCGTGCAGGCACATCACAGGTTCCATCGGCAGCAGAGTTCGATTACTCCCGAGTTTGCCGCCAGGGAGGTACGCAGGGTCGCCGCAGATTGGAAACCCCAGTGACCAGAGGTGTATCCGAATCTGATTCGTCCGACCGGTCTTCGGGAAACAACGAATCAATGATGTTCCGCTTCTGAATCGCTCAACCACCTCGAATCCCGTATACGCATCATCGCCTTGAGGATCGAGGATTCTGACGCCGCCGTGTTGCGGCTCACGACTTAACGAAGCGTCGCAGGAGAATGCATCCCGTTGTGGATGCCCGTAGACTCTCGCCAGATACGACTTTTTCACCGTGCGGTTTTCGAACTGCTTCTGGACGATAGAAGCGATGCGTTTGCGTTTGCACAGCACCATGACACCAGACGTATTGGCATCCAGACGATGCACGATGTGTGGTCTTTGAGGAAAATACACCAGGTTCAGGATGTACCGCAACGTGTTGCGATGAAACCGCCCGCATTCGTGAATCGGCAGCGGAGCAGGTTTCGACAGAACCACAAATTCGTCATCTTCATGCAGGATGTGAATCTCCGCATTCACGTCGGGTTCGATGGAGTGCGGCTGTAATTGATCAAAACGCTCACCTTCGCGTACGATGCGCGTCGGAGACAACGGGACCGCTTCTGGTACGTGCTTTGGACGTCTTCGCCGCCGAGCAGATTCTGCTGGCTCGATGATACCCGATTCAACGCGATGCAGCCATTCGGATCGTTCAATCTGTGGGTGCAGGTCACTCAGGAAGTCCAGCAGCGTCATGCCCGCACATCGCTGTGGCACATTGAGCGGACGGCGATTCAACCACGGTGTGCTCCCCGGCAGCGGCGTCGTGATTGTCTGGATCTGCTGCTCACGCAACGCGATGATGTCGGCCATCTGCTGTGCGTCGTTGCGATAGCAGGCGGGGCAGGATTTCCCCGCCACGTACTGCGGCGGCTGCTGTTGTTCGGATGTCACAACAGCCTGACAAACGTAACACTGCGTTGTCGGGGTTTCCTTCAACGCAGGATCAACGGCGACGCGCTGATCAAAAACAAAACATTCTCCGTGGTAATGTTCGCCGCCCACTTCTTCAAAGTATTTCAGAATTCCGCCATCCAGTTGGTAGACGTTGCGGAAGCCAGCCATCTCCATAAACGGTCCCGCCTTCTCGCAGCGGATACCGCCCGTGCAGAACATCACAATCGGTTCGTCCCTGAGTTCTTCCGGCAGACGTGAGATCGCTTCAGGAAACTCACGGAAATGGTCCAGGCCAAGTTTGATGGCATTATCAAACGTGCCCAGGTCATACTCGTAGTCGTTGCGCGTGTCGAGCAGATGAACTTTACGACCTTCGTCCAGCCACCGGCGAAGGTCGACGGCCGACAGCTTGCGTGATGTGCGAACCATCGGGGCTACGCCTTCGATGCCGAACGCGATGATCTCCTGCTTAATCTTGACCAACATCCTGTTAAACGGCTGATACTCGCTGACGCTTTCCTTCGGCTGAAGATCTGAGAACGCAGAATCTTCGCGCAGGAATTCGACGAAGTCACGAATTGACTGTTGCGGCCCCGCGACGAACAGGTTGATGCCCTCCGGGCTGAGCAGCACCGTTCCCTTGAGATTCAGTTCCACCGCG
>Ga0335394_10000894_pt1 | contig 32916 bp, 21 predicted proteins | sample MAT03_FD_205741 | JGI IMG/M metagenome (GOLD analysis project Ga0335394, IMG submission 205741) | Freshwater microbial communities from Lake Fryxell liftoff mats and glacier meltwater in Antarctica - MAT-03 (spades assembly) (version 2) ...
GCGCACCGTGATGTCGGAGAAGCCGTGCTGCTCCGGCGGCAAGGCGCACCCGGACTCGCCGACCTGGACCACCGCGTCTGGCGTGCAGCTCAGCGAGGGCCCGGCGTCGCAGGCCTGCAGCGGCAGGGCGCCCTTGCACTCGACCGGCTCGCCGTCGAGCTCGAAGGCGAACACGTAGGTGCCGGGGACCCAGGGGGTCGCCTTGGTCAGCGTCATGCGCACCCCGTTCTCGCAGCCGATCTTCGTGCAGGCCCGCTCGCCACCACCCGCAGAGTCGCCGGGGCCGGCCGGACCGGGCGTCTCCTTGGCGCAGGCAGGAAGGGCGGTCAGCAGGGCCAGGAGGAGCGGGGCAGGGCGCAGCATGGCCAGCAGGGTGGCACGACTTCGTCGCGGCGCAAACGCCATGGCACGCAGGGGGTGGGTGCAGCGCGGCGCCGCGGGGTCCGGCGCGTTCATTCGCCGAAGACGCGCGCGAGCGTGAAGTCCGGGCCGATCGCCGTGAGTGCGGTGACCATGGCGCCGCGGTTGCGCCGCCAGAACGACGCGAGCGCCTCACCCTCGCGATCATCGAGCACACGCAGGACCTCGGCGAACGCACGCAGCGGACCGGCGAGCGCGGGCTCGCGGATCGGGTCGTTGTCAAAGCGCGGGGCCAGGCAGTTGATGTGCCAGTTGCGGGTGCGAAACAGGGTCGGCTCCGCGGGGCGTCGCGGCTCGATGAGCAGGTACAGCGCGGCCGGCTCGCCCTGGCCGGTGAAGGCCAGCTCGAAGCAGAGGAAGCCGAGGCTCTCGGGGTCGTGCTCGGCGATGTCGCCGCCCGCGAGGCTGGCGGCGCGCCGTGTCGCCGCCGCGTCGCTGACGGCCGCGTAGGCGAGGTTGCGGACCAGACCACTCGTCAAGATCAGGAAGGCCTTTTGCGGGCGAAGCTCGGTGTCCTCGCGCAGCAAGATCCGCTTCGACTCCCAGAAGTAGTCGTCGCGGGTCAGGGTCTGTTGATAGTAGAAGCGGACCATCCGCAGCAGGTCGCCGAACAGCTCGGCGTGGTGGCGCTGGTAACGGGCTGTCACGGTGGCCTCGTCGAGCTCGCCGCGGTGACGCGCGAGCAGCAGCTCGGCCGCGTGGAAGCCGGCGTGCATCGCCAGGAACACGCCCGTCGACAGCACGGGGTCGATGAAGCCCGCGCTGTCGCCGACCAGCAGCCACCCAGGGCCGGCGACGGCGCGCATGCGGTAGCTCCAGTCGCGCTGGGTCCGTACGGGTGTGACCCGCTCGGCGTCGCCGAGCACCCCGGAGAATAACTCGCTGTCGCGGATCGCGGCCTCGAAGCGGGCGGCGCGGGTGTCGTCGTCCTCGCGGGCCTCGCCGGGGTCGAGGCGGACCATGCCGACCGAGGCGCGCGTCGGCGACAGCGGGAACAGCCATAACCAGTGGTCGCGCTCCGCGACGAACAGCGCCTGGTGCTCGCGCGGCGCGGGCAGCCGGCCTGCGGCTTCGAAGTGGGCCCACGAGGCCTGGTGTTGCAGGCCGGCGATCGTCTCGCGCAGGCCGAGCTCGCGGGCCAGCACTGCGGCCTGTCCCGAGGCGTCGATCACGGTGCCGTGCGACTCCTGGTCGTGTACCTCGCCGCGTCGCCGCCAGCGCACGCCGACGCAGCGGTCGCCGTCCCATACGGTCGTGCGCGCCGCGGCATGCATGTGCGTGACGGCCCCGGCCCGCGCGGCAGCGGCGAACAGGATCGCGTCGAAGCGGGCGCGGTCGACCAGGTAGGCGTGGTCGTAGGCGTCGGTGTCGGAGAACCACAGGTCCCAGCGCGGCGTGGCGCCCCACTGCCAGTGGGTCGTGCCGGTCTTCGGCGTGAAGCCCTCCGCCTCGACCTCCGCGAGCGCGCCCATGCGATCGAGGATCGGCATGATGCCGGGCAGCAGGCTCTCGCCGACGTGGACGCGCGGGTGGACGTCGGCCTCGAGCAGCAGCACCCGCATGCCGCCACGCGCCGCGATCGCGGCCACCGTGCTGCCGGCAGGCCCGCCGCCGATGACGATCAGGTCCCAGGTGTCCACGACGGCGCCAGGCTACGTTCGCCCTCGCGAGGGTGTCAACCTTGTTGTCTAGTGCCACCGACAAGGCCACCCAAGTTGTCGCCTGGAGGCCGAGAGTCAACGCACAAATGCAATAAAATCAATAAATCCGTGATGGTACAGAGGCTGCAATCGCTGGAGTGTCCCTCGAAGACCTGGAGACCTCCCATGCGTACCGCCACCGCCACTGCCAACAAAGTTATCACCCTGACCCTCACCGCCCTGCTCGGCGGGTGCCTCTCGCACCCGGTGGAGGAGGTCCGCTACGACAAGATTGAGGTGGTGCCGACGATGCTGCCGATCGACCTCAACCGCGATGTCGACATCCTGTTCGTCATCGACAACTCGGGGTCGATGGCCGAGGAGCAGGCCCGGCTCGCGCGCAACTTCCCGGCCTTCATCGACAGCCTCGACAACATGGGCGCGGACTACCGCATCGGCATCACCACCACCGACGTGGCGCACCCGGGCTGCACCAAGGACGCCAGCCCCGAGGACGGCGGGCTGGTCCTGCGCAGTTGCACGGAGGCCGTCGCCGAGGGGGCGTTTCAGTTCAACGAGACCGACGCCGCCACGGCGTGCACAGATCAGTGCAAGCTGGCCGGCGACCAGTTGCGGGTCACGCCCTCGCACGACGGCGCGGTCCACCCCTGGCTCGAGTCGATCGCCGGCCAGCAGAACCTGCCCGCGGGCGTGACGATGGCCGACGCCTTCGCCTGCTTCGGCCCGCAGGGGATCAATGGTTGCGGCTTCGAGTCGCCGCTCGAGGCCATGCGCCTGGCGATCTCGAAGGCCCGCGCCGATAAGGGCACGGGCTTCATGCGCGACGAGGCGCTGCTGTCGGTCGTGCTCGTCACCGATGAGGCGGATTGCAGCAGCAACCAACAGCACGGCGACATCTTTACGACCAACCCCACCTTCCAGAATGACACCGCCCCGACGCTGACCAGCGCGACCTGCTGGCGCGCCGGCGTGGCCTGCACCGGCGAGGGGCCGGCGTTCAAGGAGTGCCACGCCGAGGACTACAGCGCCGACGGCGAGCCCGGGGCCAGCGACCCGGCCGACGCGGTGCTGCACCCGATCGACCGCTACGTCGAGTTCCTCGACAGCGTGCGCGAGTCCAAGAACCAGCTCGACGACGGCGGCCCGATCGCCCGCGATGTGCTGGTCTCGCTGATCGCCGGGGTGCCAATCGGCTACGACCAGGGCACCGCGGAGATCGAGTACCGCGCGGCCGAGGCCGGGTCTTTCCAGGACGTCAACTTCGGCGTGGCGCCCGGCTGCACCAACACCGAGGACGGCACCAACAGCACCGCGATCCCGCCGGTGCGCGAGCGCGAGGTCGCCGAGGCCTTCGCCGGCTCGGACGGCGCGCGCAACATGTTCTCGATCTGCCAGGACGACTACAGCCCCGCGCTCGAGCAGATCGCGGCGACCCTGCGCCGCGCGCTGCCTCCCGCCTGCGCCGGGGCCTGCATCGCGGACAGCGACCCCGAGACCGATGTGCTCGACCCGGTGTGCAGCGTCAGCGCCGACCTGGCCGACGGCGCCAGCGAGGACGTGCCGCGCTGCGCCGTCGACGGCGAGACCTGGGCGGTGCCCGCGGGCGGCTCGGTGTGCTTCTACATGCTCGTCGACCCCGACGGCCGCACGCCCTTCAAGGGCGACGACATGACCCGCGTCATCAACGACGACGGCGAGTCGGCGCCGGCCTGCAGCACCGACGAGGAGAACCTCGAGTTCAAGATCCTCCGCGCCGGTCCGCGTCGGGCCGGCCTGACCTACAACGCCGAGTGCGTCGCCGCCGCGAAGAGCCAGTGCGCCGCCGACTGAGCGCGGCGGGCGTTCACGCCCCGCGGCGGGCGTGGCGAGCACGGCTGGATCGGGTAGCATGGGCCGCGGCATGTCCCAGTTCCCCTCGCTCCTCCTGCGACACGGCGGTGTGTCGGCCCAGGGCGCCTTCGCCGAGGCCCAGGCCGCCTTCCTCGACCCCGATCCCGCGACCGTGCAGCGCCTGCAGGATCTGCTGCAGGCCAGCGAGGCCGGGGTCGTCGCCCACTTCTACATGGACGCCGAGCTGCAAGGGGCGCTGCTCGCGACCAAGTGGTCGCGCCTGCACATCTCGGACTCGCTGGTGATGGCCGACCGCGCCGTGACGATGGCGCAGCAGGGCGCGCGGGCGGTGGTCGTGCTCGGGGTCGACTTCATGTCCGAGAACGTGCGCGCCGTGATGGACTCGGCCGGCTTCGATCACGTCCCGGTGTATCGCGTCACCGCGGAGCCGATCGGCTGCTCGCTCGCGGCCGCGGCCGAGGCCCCGGCCTACGCGGCCTACCTGCACCGCGCCGCCCAGACCCCGAACTCCTTGCACGTCGTCTACATCAACACCAGCCTGCGGACCAAGGCCCACGCCCAGGCGATCCTGCCGACGATCACCTGCACCTCGTCGAACGTCATCCAGACCGTGCTCGAGACCTTTGCCACCCAGCCCGAGGCGCACGTATGGTTCGGACCCGACACGTACATGGGCCAGAACCTGCGCGTGTTGTTCGAGCGCCTCGCCGAGATGGACGACGCCGCGATCGCGGCCCTGCATCCGCAGCACGACCGGGCCAGCGTCGCCGCCCTGCTGCCGCGCTTCCACTACTTCGAACAGGGCAACTGCATTGTCCACCACATGTTCGGCGCCGAGGTCGTCGCCCGCGTGCGCGAGGGCTACCCACTGGCCCACGTCACCGCCCACCTCGAGGTCCCCGGTGAGATGTTCGCGCTGGCGCTCGAGGCCCAGGGCCGCAGCCGCGGCGTGGTCGGCTCGACCTCCGACATCCTCGGTTACATCGCGAAGCAGGTGAAGGCCGCCCCGGACGACGCCGGCCACCTGCAATTCATCCTCGGCACCGAGGCCGGCATGGTCACCGCGATCGTGCACGCGGTCCAGGCGCTGCTGGCCAGCAAGCCCGGGCTCACCGTCGAGATCGTGTTCCCGGTCGCCGAGGGCGCGGTGCTCGCGACCGGCGACGCCGAGCTGCCGCTGGTGCCCGGCGTCGCGGGCGGCGAGGGCTGCTCGACCGCCGGCGGCTGCGCGACCTGCCCGTACATGAAGATGAACTCGCTCGACGCGCTCATGGCCGTGCTGGAGCGCCTCCAGACCCCCGCGGCGCTCTCGGCCCACGCGCCCCGGATCTACCGCGAACAGATCGACGGCCAGAGCGTCGCGCAACTCGGCGAGCTGCCGATCCGCCACATGCGTGACTTCCGGCGCTCGGGCCACCTGCCGCCCGCGCTGGTCGAGGACATGCGGACTCGCGTCGCCGGGTGAGCTGTCCTTCAGGACAGGCCGTCCGGCCTACTGCCGGGCCTTGCCGGGCTTCGCGTCGGCGTTGAGGCGGCCGGTCGCGTAGAGCAGGCGAGCCGTGGCGACCCGAAGATCGATGCGCGAGTGTACCGCGCGCAGGCCGGCCTGGACCTGGTCACCCTCGGCGTCGATGATCTCGTTGGTGGTCGCGGCGCCGGCCTGATAGTTCTCGCTGGCGACGCGGTAGGCCTCGGCCGCGGAGGCCAGGCCGCGGGTGCTGAGCTCGATCGCCGTCAGGGCGCGCTCACGATCGTGGTAGGCCTGCGCGACCTCCATGGCGATGCCGCGGCGCATCATCTCGGACTGCAACATCAGCTCGCGCTTGTCGGCCTTCATCTCGCGGACCTGCACCTTGGTGCGCAGGGTCTGGTTGATCGTGTAGCTGAGCTGCGCGCCGACCGACCATGAGCCGCGCCAGATCTGGTCCAGCGGGAAGAAGCGCTGGTTGGGGTTGGCGTACAGCGCGTCGGCGAACGCGTCGAGGCGCGGGTAGTAGCCGGCGCGGGTCGCCCGGATGGCCTGGTGCGTGCCATCGATCGCCCACTCGAGCGAGCGCAGCTCGAGGCGGTTCTGGTGCGCCTCGGCGATCATCTCGTCGACGGAGGGCAGGGGGCCGAGGTCGGGCGGCGGGGCCAGCAGGTCCTCGCCGACCACGAACTCCCGCGGCGGCTCCTTCATCATGATCGACAGCGAGCGCTCCGCGACCTTGCGAAACGCGCTGGCGTCGGCGATCGCGGCCTGCTGCGAGGACACCAACGCGTCGACGCGCAGCACGTCGGAGCGGGTGGCCGAGCCGGCGTCGAACAGGTTTTGCACGTCGGTCAGCCGCGACTGGGTCCGCTGCAGCGAATCTTCGATGACGATCAGCGACGCGACGCCGCGCAGCCAGTTGAAGTAGGCCAGGCGCGCGTCGGTCTGGATCTTGATGCGCTCGGCGTCGCGGGCCAACATCACCGACTCGCGCGCCGCGTGCGTGCCCTTGCGGGCCGGCGCGAGCGAGAGGATGTAGTCCGAGATCGGCACCGCGATGTTGGCCGACAGCGAGTACGCGTTGAGCGGGATCTGGATCTTGAAGGGCGGCGTGACGATCAGCGGCTGTCCGCTTGGATCGAGGGCGCACTGGCCCGTGCCATCGGGGCAGTCGCCGACCTTGACCGGCGCGAAGGCATCGGTGCCCGTGGGACCGCTGAGGGCCCCGACGCCCGCGCCGCCGCCGAAGTTGATCGCCGCCTTCGAGAGCCGCGTGTAACCGGCATTAACGCCGACCGTCGGCAGGAAGCTGACGATCGTCTGGTCGACGCGCGCCGCGGCGCGTTCGATCGCCACGTCCTTGATCTCCAGAGAGGGCGAGACCTCGACCGCGCGGGCGGCCACGAAGTCGCCGGTCAGGCCGCCGGCCACCGGCGCGAGGCCCTTGCCCAGCGGGCTGTCGCGCAACTGGGCGTCGAGCGCTGCCGGGTCACCTGTCCCTGAGGACAGGGTCGGCATCGCCGAGGGGCCGGTCGGGACCCGCGGCGCGGGGGCTGTGCGGGACCCCGGGGGCGCGATGGGGTCGGTCGGGGGCGCCTCGGTACGTCGCGCAGCGGGGGCAGCGGGCGCAGGCGCGGCCAGGATGGCGGCGAGGATCAGGGTCTGGGCGGTCATGCGCGGGGGCCTGGTTTGACGATCGAGGGGATGACCATCTCGATGCCATGGTTTTCGAAGCTGGTCGAAGGGACAGGTGCATGCGTGCCGGCGGTCGCGGGCACGTAGATGTCGTCGAGCGACTCGGGCGGCGCGTCGGGGTCGATGCCGAAGAACTTGCGGCCGATCCAGCGCATCGAGCGACCGGTGGTCATGCGGTCGAACAGCAGGTAGGCGACCGGGACGACCACGAGGGTGAGCACCGTCGAGGTGACCATGCCGCCGATGACGATGACGGCCATCGGGGCGCGGGCCTCACCGCCCTCGCCGAGCGCGAGGGCGACGGGCACCATGCCGAAGATCGTCGCCAGGGCGGTCATGACGATCGGCCGGAGTCGGATGCGCCCGGCCTTGACCAGCGCGTCGTGGATCTCCGAGCCGCCGGCGCGCTCGTTGTTGGTGAAGTCGACCAGCAAGATCGCGGTCTTGGTCACCAGGCCCATCAACATGATGAGACCGATGAACGAGAAGATGTTGAGCGTCATGCCGGCGAGGTAGATCCCGCCGAAGGCGCCGACGACGGACAGCGGCAGCGAGATCATGATCGTGATCGGCTGGATCAGGCTGTCGAACTGCGCCGCGAGGATCATGTAGACCAGCACGATCGCGAGCGCGAGCGCCAGCAGCATCGCCGTGAAGGCCTCGATCATGATCTCCGCGTCGCCGAGATAGCTGGTCGTCAGGTGGGCCGGCACGACCCGCGCGGCGGCCTCGTTGACGATCTCCTGGGCCTCGCCGAGCGTGACGCCCTTGATGTTGGCGAGCACGACGATCTGGCGCAGGCGGTTCTGCCGCTCGATCTCGCTGGGGCCGCTGGTGCGGCCGACGCGGACGACGCTGGCGAGGTCGACGAGCTGCCCGGTCACCGCGCGCACCTTGAGGTTGCTCAGCGCCTCGACGTTGGCGCGCTGCTCCTCCGGCATCTGCAAGATCACGTCGTAGATGTCGGAGCCGTCCTTGAGGTCCGAGATCGGGTCGCCGGCCATCAGCGCGCGGATCGTGCGGGCCACCGAGGCGACCGGCACGCCGAGGTCGGCGGCCTTGTTGCGGTCGACCTGGATCGCCACCTCAGGCTTGCCGCCGCGGTAGGTGATGTCGAGGTCGACGAACACGCCGGTCGCGTCGAGCTCGGCGCGTAGCGCCTGGGCCGCGGCGGTCACCTCGTCGAGGTCGGTGCCGCGGATCGAGAACTGCACCGGCTGCGTGCGGAAGCCGCCGTCGCCGCCGAAGAGGTTGACCTCCTCGACCGTGACCATGACGCCGGGGGTGCCGGCGTAGCGCTCGCGCGTCCACTGCATCGCCTCGTGCTGCGAGTAGCCGCGCTCCTTACGGTTGACCAGCGTGACGGTGGTCGAGGCGCGGTTGACCTGGCCCTGCGCGCCGCCGCCGATGGTGGTGAAGGTGTCGCGATAGCCGACGAGGTTCTCGCGCAGGTCCTTGGCGATCGCCTGGGCGGTGGCGACGGTGGCGTCGAGGCCGGTGCCGGTCGGCAGCTCGACCGAGATCGAGAACTGCGACTGGTCCTGCAGGGGGATGAACTCTGCGGGCACGCGGGTGACGAGGGCCACGGCGCCGACCAGCGATCCGATCGCCAGGAACACGGTCGTCCACGGGAAGCGCAGCGCCCAGCGCAGCACCGCGGCGTAGGTGTTCTCGACGCCGAGGAACATGCGGTTGAACACCCGCGCGAACAGGCCGGGGGCGTGGGTGTGCTGCATCCGCATGAGGCGCGACGACAGCATCGGGGTCAGCGTGAACGAGACCAGCATCGACAGCAGCACCGCCGCCGAGACGGTGAGGCCGAACTGGAAGAAGAAGCGGCCGATCATGCCGTCCATGAAGGCGACCGGCACGAACACGGCGACGATGGAGAGGGTGGTAGCGATGACCGCGAGGCCGATCTCCGAGGTCGCGTCGAGGGCGGCGCGCATACGCGGCTTGCCCATCTCCAGGTGGCGGTAGATGTTCTCGATCACGACGATCGCGTCGTCGACCAGGATGCCGATCGACAGCGACAGCGCCAGCATCGAGATGTTGTTGAAGCTAAAGCCCATGTACGACATGAACGCGAAGGTCGCGACCACGGAGGTCGGGATCGCCAGCGCGGCGATGAAGGTCGCGCGGATGTCGTGCAGGAACACCAGGATGATGATGATCGTCAGCAGGGCGCCGAGGATCAGGTCGAACTTGACGTCGTCGATCGCGTGCTCGGCGAACACCGAGTTGTCGGTCGGCATCGCCAGCGTGACGCCCTTCTTGGCGAGCTCCGGGCGCAGCTCCTCGACCGCGGCGCGGACCTCCTCGGCCAGCGCGACCACGTTGGCGCCGCTCTGCTTGCGGACCACCAGGGCCAGCGCCGCCTCGCCGTTGAGGAACGAGGCCGAGCGGGCCTCCTCGACGGTGTCGATGACCTCGGCGACGTCCTTGACGCGGATCGCCCCGCCGCCGACGCCGCGGATGACGATGTCGCCGATCTCGGCGGCGGACTTGACCTCGCCCTTGGTCTTGATCGTCAGCTCGTTGCCGCCGGCCTTGACGTAGCCGGCGGGCAGCTCGATGTTGCCGGCCTGGATCGCGCCGCTGACGTCGTCGACGGTGAGGCCGAAGCCGGTCATGCGCGCGGGGTCGACGAGCACCTGGATCTCGCGCTCGCGGGCGCCGATGAGGTCGACCGTGCCGACGCCCGCGACCTGCTGGATCCGCTGCTTGACCTCGTCCTTGGCCAGCTTGGTCAGGTCGCGGATCGGCATGTCGCTGGCGAGCGCCACCGACAGCACCGGCGCGGCGCCGGTGTTGAACTTCTGGATCACGGGCGGGTCGATGCCCTTGGGCAGGTCGCGCTCGATCGCCAGCACCTTGTCGCGGACGTCCTGCAGCGCGAGGTTGCCGTCGACCTCGAGCTCAAACTCGAGGATCACCGAGGTGACGCTCTCGTAGTTGCGCGAGGTCATGCGCTTGACGCCGCTGAGCGACTGCAAGGCCTCCTCGATCGGGTCGGCGACCTTGGTCTCCATGGTCTCCGGGTCGGCGCCCGGGTAGATGACGGTCGTGGTGATGACCGGGAATTCGACGTTGGGGAACAGCTCCACGCCGATGTTGGGCAGGCTGTAGAAGCCGAACACCATGAGCGCGGCGATCAACATCGCCGCGAAGACAGACCGGCGGATCGATATCTCGGCGATCTTCACGGGGTCTCCTTGGCGGGCGCGGGCTTCTTGCGCGCGGCGACCGGACCCTTGGCGCTCGGCGTCGGCGCGGGGTCAGTGGGCTTCATGGTGCCGGCGGGCGGCGGGCTCAGCTCGACCTCGACGTACATGCCGGGGCGCAGCAGGTTGTCCTGGTTGTCGACGTCGGCGACGATCTCGATCGTGCGGGTCATCGGGTCGACGGTCGGCTGGATGCGCACGACCTTGGCCTCGCGGGTGGCGTCGATCGCGGTGAAGTGGGCCGTGATGCGCTCGCCCTCCTTGACGTGCTTGAGCGTGCTCTCGGGGATCCGCGTGCGCAGCTCGATGACCGAGTGGTCCTGGATCAGCACCACGGTGGTCGGCGGCATCATCGTCACCGTCTCGCCGACGCTCTTGAGCTTCTTGGCGACGACGCCGTCGATCGGCGAGGCCACGCCGGAGTCGCTGGTGCTCCGGCGCGCCATCGACAGGGCGACCTCGGACTGCTTGACGCCGTTGACCGTCGAGTTGAAGGTCGCCTCGGCGCGCTCGAGCACCGCGGCGGAGATCGTGCCTTTGTCGGCCAGCACGCGCTGGCGCTCGAGCTCTCGCTGGGCGTTGTCGCGGGAGATCGCGGCGCCCTGCAGGGCCGTCTCGGCCTGCTCGACGCCGAGGCGGCTGGTCCGCGAGTCGAGGCGAAACAGTTGCTGGCCCTTCTTGACGTGGTCGCCCTCCTCGACGAGCACGGCCGTGAGCGTGCCGCTCATGCGCGGGCCGAGCTCGGCGCTGTGCTTGGGTAAGGCGGTGGCGACGTAGCGAGCGGTGACCGCGACGACGCCCGGGGCGGTGGGCGCGGCGCCGACGGAGCCGACGGACTGCGTGTCCGGCTTCGCCGGCGGGCCGGGGATCGCCAGGGCCGTCGCGGCCGCTTTGGCGGGCGGGAGCCCGACCTTCTTCTCGCTGCCGCTGTCACAGGCGAGTACGGTCAACAGCGCCGCTGCGAGCAGCGTGCGAGACGGAGCGAGCCAGGAGGGCCGTGAAGACGCAGGCCCGGAGGGCCGTGAGGTGGATGCGTGGGTCATGGTGCTTTTGCGCCCCGGAGAAACAGTTCAACGATGATGTCGGCCTTGGCGGCCAGACCCGGCGGACAGCCGGCCCGGGTCCAGGCGAGGATGGTGGCGTCACAGGCGCCCATGAGCATCACGGCGAGCTCCTCGACTGCGACGTCGCGGCGCACCTGACCGCGGGCGACGGCCTCGTGGAGGACCGCGATCGTGCGCTCGACGCCGCGGGTGTAGCCGAACTCGCTGTGGTCCTCGATCACGCGCTTCTGGGCGTGCTCGACGAAGCCGCCGAGCCGCAGGAACATCGAGAACAGCACGCCGTGCTCCTCGAGGTAGCCGAAGGCGTCGCGCAGGCGCAGTCGGGTGCGCTCGAGCGGGTCATCGACGCCATCACGAGAGTCGAACAGCGCGCCGACCTGCTCCTGGCCGCGCTGCAAGATCGAGGCGAACACCTCGTCCTTGTTCTTGAAATAATTGTAGAGCGTGCCCGCGGCGACCCCGGCCTCGGCGGCGATGTCGGCCATCTTGGCGTCGTGAAAGCCGAGCCGACCGAAGGCTCGCTCGGCGGCGGCGAGGATCGCCTCGCGGTAGGCGGCGCGGCTCTCCTCGCGCACGGCGTCACGCACGCTGGGCTTGTCCTGCCCGGGCGCTCGCTTCGCGCCTCGCGCCGTCTCCGCCGACTTTGTCATGCCGGGGTTCATTGCGATGAACGTCAGTTCATGTCAAGGTGAGATATGTTTCAATAGTGAAAAAGTAAATAATAATGCCATATTGAAAGTTCTAATGGCAGCGAGTGAAACCTGTTTCAGCCGCGACGCCCCGGGCCTCCGTTCATGGGCCTGAATGAAAATTCACGGTTCAGAACCGCGCAGAAAGGGCCCATGACCATCAGTCCGATGGTCGAGGGCCCCCGTGTCGCCACATCGTGGCGAGGTCGAAGTCGGTCTCAGCGCGCGGGTGGTGGCGGCGGGCGGGACGGCGGACGGAAGTCGTCGTCGCCGAGTTTGTCGCGCAGGACCCGGGTGAGGTCGACGCCGGTGACGGCCCGGACCTGCTCGCTGGCGTCGACGAGGCGGGCGCCGAGGCTCGCTCCGCTGGCGCCCTCACCTGTCCGATGGGGCAGGACGGTCAGGCGATCGATCTTGAGGTCGCCGATCGTGCCAGCGAGGCGTTGGAACAGCGGGACGAGCTTCTGCATGAGCAGCACGTCGCGGCTGCTGGTGCCGCCCTTGTTGTAGTTCTCGGCGATGCGCGCGAGCACCGAGGCGGTCGCGCGGCCCTGCTCGATGACCACCGAGGCGGCGCCCTTGGCCTGCTCCTCGGCCTTACGGCGGGCGGCCTCGGCCGGCTGGATGACGTCGGCGTGGAGGCGGCGGCGGACCTGCTCGATGCGGGCCTCCTGCATCGCGACCTCACCGGTGGCCTGGGCGATGAGGGCCTGGACCTCGGCCTGCTGCTGGGCGATGAGGGCGCCGCGGCGCGACTGGGCGTCGGCGACGCGGCGCTCGTTCTCCTTGGCGGCGATCTGCATCTGCGACTCGAGGGTGGCGACCTCGGCGTTGCGGGTGTTGGCCCAGCGAAACTCGGCGGCCTGCGCCTGGCTGCCGGCCTCGGCGATCAAGGCGTCGCGGCGGATCGCGGCGGACCGCTTGCGGCCCATCGCGTCGAGGTAACCGACCTCGTCGCTGACGTTCTGGATCTTCAGGGTATCGAGCACGAGGCCGAGCTTGCTCATGTCGTGCTCGGCCTCGTCGGTGAGGCGCTTGGCGAAGGTCTCCTTCTCGGTGTTGACCTCCTCGGGGGTCATGGTCGACAGCACGCCGCGCAGGTTGCCCTCGAGGGTCTCGCGCGTGGTCTTCATGATGTGCTCGCGGCCGCGGCCGAGGAAGCGCTCGAGGGTGTTGTTGAGCAGCGGCTCCTCGCCGGGGACCTTGATGTTGGCGAAGCCCTGGATATTGAGCGGGATGCCGCCCTTCGAGTAGGCGTTCTTGACCTGGACCTCGATGATCATGTTGGTCAGGTCCATGCGGTCGACGGTCTCGAGCAGCGGGATCCGGACCGCACGGCCGCCACGGATGACGCGGTAGCCGAACAGCTTGCCGTCCGCGGTGCGTCGCTGGCGACCGGAGAAGATCAGGACCTCGTTGGGCTGGCAGACGTAGAGGACGTTCTTGATGACGAGCAGGAGCGCGACGAAGGCGATGAGGCCGATGCTGAGCAGGGCGAAGATGAGGTCGGTGTTCACTTGGTCCTCCCGCTCGATGTGGCGGTGGTGGCGGTGGTGGCGAGGGCGCCGACCGAGGCGCCGGCCAGGATGGCCGGGATGTCGACGCCGGTGGTCTCGCGCAGGGCGGTGAGCACGGCGGCGACGGTATGGGGGAAGGTCGCGGCGTAGCTGGCGATGCCCGAGCCATCGCCGGGGTCGATCACATGGACCTCGCGGACCTTGATCTTCTCGACGCTCTCGACGACCGCGGAGATGAGCTCCTCGAGGTGCTGGATGACGTAGATCTCCTTGGCGTTGGGGCCCATGCTGCGCCAGGCCTCGCCGGTCAGTTGTAAGACCTCGGCGATCGCGGCGCCGTGCTCGATCGTCGGGGCGGCGGAGCCCTTGGCGCGGATGGCATCGGCGGCGCGCTGGACCTCGGCCGGGATGATGACCTCGGCCATCAGGCGCTTCTCCTCGAGGTGGCCACGCACGGTCTGGAGCTCCTGCTCGGCGGTGGCGCGGGCCGTCTTGGCGGCGGCCTCGGCCTCGCGCTCGACCGACGAGGCCTGGCCCTCGAGCTCGGAGCGCAGCTGCTGCAGCGCGTTGCGCTTCACCAGGATCGCGGTCTCGGCGGTGGCCTTGGCGACCTCGGCGCGCTGGTTGGCGGTGGCCTGGGCCTCGGAGACCTCCTGCGAGGCCTGGCTCTCGGCCTGCTCGGCGTCGCGCAGGACCGCGGCGATCTGCGGGCGGCCGAGCGAGTCGAGGTAGCCGGTCTCGTCGGAGACGTGCTGGATCTTGAGGGTGTCGAGCTGGAGGCCGAGCTTGTCGAGGTCGTCCTTGGCGCTCTTGACCAGGTTCTCGGCGAACGCGAGGCGGTCCTCGTTGACGCCCTCGGGGGTCATCTGCGAGAGCACCTCGCGCAGCGCGCCCTCGAGGGTCTGGCGCGCGACGGTCATGATCTCCTGCTGCGACTGGCCGAGGAAGCGCTCGATGGCGTTGCGGATCAGGCGCGGGTCGGAGCTGATCTTGACGTTGGCGATCGCGTGGATCCGCAGCGGGATGTTGCCCGCCGAGTAGGCGTTGTTGACAGCGACGTCGATCGACATCACCGCCATGTCGAGACGGTCGACGCGCTCGATGATCGGGACCCGCCAGGCCCGACCGCGGCCGCCACCGTGGTGCTCGTCGGACTGCCGCTCATCGCCGCGACCGAGCACGATCATCGGCCCGCGCCGGCGTCCGGTGAAGATCAGGGCCTCGTTGGGCCGCGCGATGTGCAGGAAGTTCTTGACCAGCAAGAGCAACAGGCAGATCACCAGGACGACCGCGCCGGCGCCCACGAGCGTGAGCGCGACCCTGTCCTCGGTCATGATCTCGAGGGCGGGCGCGCCCAGCAATGGAATGAAGGCGACAACGAGCTGCATCGTGCTTCTCTCTGGGCCCGGTAGATCAGGGCCCCCAGGACTGTGGAGCGAGGATCAGGAGTCGGAGCGGGCGGGGAGGCGAGCGACCACGGCGGTGGTGTCGTTCATCTGGATGACGAGCGCCTCCTCGCCGACGACGAAGGCACGCTCCTCGTCGGTGGTGGTCAGCACGTCGACGGTGGTGCCTTTGAGGGTCAGGCGCAGCTTGCCGAGGCTGCCCGGGCCGAAGCCGACGAGCACGCGGCCGGACTTGCCGACGTAGTCGCCGACGCTGGCGGCGGTGCTGGTCTCGTTGGCGGCGAGGTAACGAAACACGGCCGCGGTGCCCTGACCAATGGCGAGGCCCATGACGAGCGAGATGGCCAGGGCGACGCCGCTGTTGGGGATCAGGTCGAGGCCGTCGAGCACGAGGCCGGTCAGGCCGAAGAAGGCCAGGAAGAACATCCAAAAGCGCATCGACAGGAAGGCGGTGAACATCCCGGCGAGGCTGCCGGGGCTGGCCAGGACGCCGTGGTCGATGCCTTGACTGCCGCCGGTCTCGGCCTCGGCGTGGACGTCGCCCGCGGCGGAGGCATCCGAATCGTGTCCGCCGTCCTTGTCACCGAGCAGGATCGACGAGAGGAGCAGGAGGCCGCCGAGGGCGAAGCAGAACAGGTACAGGTAGACGAACATGCGCGGGGTGGGATGATGGCACGCCTGCGGGCCGCGTGCAGCAGTTTGCGCGAGGCGCGAGATCAAGCCACGCTTTGCGGCATCATGCCTGCGGCGAAACGCAGTTCATCGGGGCCCTCGGGCCCATTGGCGGCACAAGTTCCCCCGCCCGCGGGCGTGGTCCCGCAGTCGTTCTACGCGCGTGAGGCGTTGACGGTCGCCCGCGATCTGCTCGGAAAGCTGCTGCGCCGCGATGATGTGGTCCTGCGCATCACCGAGGTCGAGGCGTACCGGTTTCCGGATGACACCGCGAACCATTGTCGGGTCGGACGCACCGAGCGCAACGCGGCGATGTGGGGCCCGCCGGGCCGCGCCTACGTGTACCTGTGTTACGGGCTGCACAACCTCCTGAACCTGGTGACCAACGGCGAGGGCGAGGGGGCGGCGGTGTTGATCCGGGCGTGCGAGCCGGTCGCGGGCCTGCCCCAGATCCAGCGCCGACGCAAGCTGACGAGCGACCGGCCGCTGCTGCTCACGGGGCCGGGGAAGATCGGCCAGGCGCTCGGGCTCGATCCGGGCTGGTCGCATCACCCGCTGTACGAACCGGGCGGACTGACGCTGCACGACGCGCCGCTGGTGACGGCCATTTTGGCGGGGCCGCGGGTCGGCATCGACTACGCGCAGCCGTCGGACCGGGCGGCGCCGTGGCGGCTAGCTATCGCCGGGACGCGGTGGGTGACCGTCCCGGGCACGCTGCGACCGGTGTAGGCTCGGGCCTATGCCCTCCGTGTTCACCCGCATCCTCAACGGCGAGCTGCCCGGTCGCTTCGTGTGGAAGGACGAGCTGTGCGCCGTGTTCCTGTCGATCGCGCCGCTGCGACCTGGTCACGCGCTGGTGGTGCCGCGCGCGGAGGTCGACCACTGGATCGACCTGCCGGCGGCCACGGCGACGCACTTGATGGCGGTCGCGCAGATCGTCGGCAAGGCGCAGCAGGCCGCGTTCACGCCAGAGCGAATCGGCCTGCTGATCGCCGGCTTCGAGGTCCCGCACGTGCACGTGCACGTGGTCCCGACGACGGGCATGCGTGACCTCGACTTCGCCAACGCTGACGCGCGCGCCGACGCTGCCGGCCTCGACCGCGCCGCGAGCAGACTACGGGCGGCCCTGCGCGCGCAGGGTGGCGCCCACGTCGTCGATTGACCTGTCCCGAGAGCCATCTTCCAATGCACACGATCCTCCCGCAACGTCCCCGTCGTAACCGCAAGCACCCGGCCATCCGGGCGATGATCTGCGAGCGCAGCGTCGGCCCCGAGCACTTCATCTATCCGCTGTTAGTACACGCTGGCGACGCCGACATCCCGATCGGGGCGATGCCCGGGTGCAGTCGTCTCTCGCCGGCGGGGCTGCTGCGCGAGGTCGAGGCGGCGCGCGCCGTGGGGGTACACAGCTTCGCGCTGTTCCCCGCGGTGGCCGAGAGCCTCAAGACGCCGGACGGCCGCGAGGCGCACAACCCGGACGGCCTGGTCCCGCGCATGCTCAAGGCGCTCAAGGACCGCTGGCCCGACGTCGTGATCGTGACCGACGTCGCCCTCGATCCTTATAACTCGGACGGCCACGACGGCATCGTGGCGAAGGACGGGAGGATCCTCAACGACGAGACGATCGCGGTGCTGTGCAAGCAGGCGCTCGCGCAGGCGCGGGCGGGGGCCGACATCGTGGCGCCCAGCGACATGATGGACGGCCGCGTCGGCGCGATCCGGATGACCCTCGACAGCGAGGGTTTTCATGACGTCTCGATCCTCGCCTATACGGCGAAGTATGCGTCGGCGTTCTACGGGCCGTTTCGTGAGGCGCTCGACTCGGCCCCGAAGAGCGGCGACAAGAAGACCTACCAGATGGACCCGGCGAACAGCCGTGAGGCGCTGCGTGAGGCCGAGCTGGACGCGGCCGAGGGGGCCGACATGTTGATGGTCAAGCCTGCAGGGCCGTACCTCGACATCATCCGCCGCCTGCGCGAGTCGACCCACCTGCCGATCGCGGCGTACCAGGTCAGCGGCGAGTACGCGATGCTCAAGGCGGCGAGCGAACGCGGCTGGCTCGACGAGAAGCAGGCGGCGCTCGAGAGCCTGCTCGGCATCCGCCGCGCCGGCGCCGACCTGATCCTGACGTACTACGCGAAGCAGGCCGCGCAGTGGCTGGCGGGGGAGTGATGAAGAAGCGTCTCGAGTTCTGGTTCGATTTCTCGTGCCCCTACGCGTACGTCGCGTCGACGCTGATCGAGGCGCTGGCGGAGCGCGCGGGGGCCGAGCTCGACCCGCGGCCGATGCTGCTCGGGGGGGTGTTCAAGGCCCGTGGGACCCCGCAGAACCTGTCGGCGACGCTCACTCCGGTCAAGGCGCTGCACAACATGAACGACATGCGGCGGCAGGCGCAACAGGCCGGCGTGCCGCTGAAGATGCCGTCGGGCCACCCGCTGCGCACGGTCGAGGCGCTGCGCTGCCTGCTCGCCGTGGGCGCGCCGTACATGCAGTTGGCGCACCGCTTCTATCGCGCGTACTGGGCCGAGGGGCGTGACATCGGCGACGGTTCGGTGATCGATGCGATCCTCGGCGAGGCCGGGCTCGACGTCGCCGCGGTCCGGGGGAGGGCGGCGAGCAGCGAGATCAAGGACGAGCTGCGCCAGCGCACCGACGAGGCCGTCGCGCGCGGGATCTTCGGCGTGCCGGTGTGCTTCGTCGACGAGGAGATGTTCTGGGGGAACGACCGACTCGACATGGTCGAGGCGGCGCTCGGGGGCGCCGTGGCCTCGCCGCGTCCGGTGAGCGACGCGCTGGCGCCGGTCGACTTTTACTTCGATTACTCGAGTCCCTTCGCCTACCTGGCGCTCGCGCAGGCGGAGGCGGTGTTCGGGGCGGCGGCGACCTGGCGGCCGCTGCTGCTGGGCGGGTTGTTTCGCAGCGTCGGCACGCCGGACGTCCCGCTGTTCACGCAGAGCCCGGAGAAGCGGCGCCACACGATGCGGGACCTGGCACGCCAGGCGGCGCGGGCGGGGTTGAGCTTCACGTGGCCGACGCGCTTCCCGGTCAGCACGGTGCTGGCGCTGCGCATGACGATGCAGGCGCGCTTGACGGAGTCACTCGACGGTCGCGCGCTGATCGTCCGCATCGCCCGCGCGCTGTGGGCGGAGGATCGTGACATCGGCGATCCGGTGGTGCTGGCGAGGCTCGCGGATGAGATGGGCTTTCGCGGCGCCGAGCTGGTCGCCGCGGCGGGCGAGGGCAAGTCGGCGCTGTTCGCCGCGACCACCGCGGCGGAGTCCGCCGGGGTGTTCGGCGTGCCGAGCTTCGTCGTGCATGGGCCCGCGCGCGAACCCTTGCTGTACTGGGGCGTCGACCGCATGGACTGGGCGGCGAGGGCCGCGGCCGGCGATGAGACGCTGATGTGAGTGCGTGCGCGGCTTGTCCGTGGTCGGGCGCTCAGCGGTGGCGGTCGGTGGCGTCGCGCAGGGCGGCGGCGATGCCCGGCTCGAACGCGGAGTGACCGCTGTCTTCGACGATCACCAGCTCGGAGCGCGGCAGGCATTTGTGCAGGCGCCAGGCGTTCTCCAGCGGGCAGATGACATCGTAGCGGCCGTGCACGATCGTGGTCGGGATGTGCGAGATCTTCGGGGTGTCTTCGAGGAGCTGCTGCTCGTGGGCCAAGAATCCGCCGTGCACGAAGTAGTGGCACTCGATGCGGGCGAAGGCGAGGGTGAAGCCGGGGTCCTCGCAGTGCGCGAGGGTCGAGTCGTCGGCGATCAGGGTGGCGACGCGGCTCTCCCACAGGCTCCACGCGCGCGCAGCCTCGGCCCGCTGGGCGTCGTCGTCGCCGGTCAGACGCGCGTAGTAGGCGTTGACCAGATCACCACGCTCGGCCTCGGGGATGATCGAGACGAAGGCCTCCCACGCGTCGGGGAACAGCATGCGAGTGCCGCGGCCGTAGAACCAGTCGGCCTCGCGCGCGGTGAACATGAAGATGCCGCGGAGCACGAGCTCGGTGACCCGCTCCGGATAGGCCTCGGCGTAGGCGACCGCGAGGGTGCTGCCCCACGAGCCGCCGAACACCTGCCAGGTCTCGATGCCGAGGTGCACGCGCAGCGCCTCGATGTCGTCGACGAGGTGCCAGGTGGTGTTGTCATCGAGCGCGGCGAAGGGCTCGCTCTGGCCGCAGCCGCGCTGGTCGAACAGGATGATGCGGTAGTGGTCGGGGTCGAAGAAGCGGCGGTGCTTGGGGTCGGTGCCGCCGCCCGGTCCACCGTGCAGGAACACGACCGGCTTGCCGCTGGGGTTGCCGGACTGCTCGAAGTAGAGGTCGTGGCGCGCGTCGACTGCGAGGCGACCGAGGTGATAGGGCTCGATCGGCGGATACAGCCCGTCGAGGGGCTCGTCGCGCGCAGGAACGGATTCGGATCGGTCGGCCATGGTCGAAGCTGGGGGGCGGTCGGGAGCGGTCAGTCGCGGCGGACGCTGAAGCGGTCGGTGGCGTCGACCAGGGCCTCGAGGATGCCGGGCTCGAAGGCGGAGTGGCCGGCGTCGGGGACCACGAACATCTCGGCCTCGGGCCACGCGCGGTGCAACTGCCACGCGCTGTGCATCGGACACACGACGTCGTAGCGGCCCTGGACGATGATGCTGGGGATCTGGCGCAGGCGGCCGACGTTCTCGAGCAACTGTTGCTCGCGCTCGAGGAAGCCGCGGTGCACGAAGTAGTGGGCCTCGATGCGGGCGAACGCGAGGGAGAAGTCGTCGGCGGCGGCGTGGGCCATGAAGTCGGGCCGCTGGATCAGGAAGCTGGTGCTCGCCTCCCACACGCTCCACGCGCGGGCGGCCTCGCGGCGCACGGCCTCGTCGTCGCCGGTGAGCCGACGGTAATAGGCCCGCATCAGGTCGCCGCGCTCAGCCGCGGGGATCGGCGCGAGGAAGTGCTCCCACGCGTCGGGGAACACCGCGCTCGCGCCTTCCTGGTAGAACCACAGCAGCTCGCTGCGGCGCAGCAGGAAGATCCCACGCAGCACGAGCTCGCTGACCCGCTTCGTGTGGGTCTGCGCGTAGGCGAGCGCGAGCGTGCTGCCCCACGAGCCGCCGAACACCTGCCAGCGCTCGATGCCGAGGTGAGCGCGCAGCTTCTCGATGTCGGCGACGAGGTCCCAGGTGGTGTTCTCGCGGAGCTCGGCGTGCGGGGTGCTCTTGCCGCAGCCGCGTTGATCGAAGAGCACGATGCGATAGGCGTCGGGGTCGAAGAAGCGGCGCTGCCTCGGGTCGGTGCCGCCGCCGGGGCCGCCGTGCAGGAACACGACCGGCTTGCCCTCGGGGTTGCCCGACTCCTCGTAGTAGATGCAATGGAGGCTCGAGACCTGCAGCGTGCCGGTGTGAAACGGCTCGATCTCCGGGTAGAGCGCGCGACGGGTGGGGACCATCGCCGGCTACATTGGCAAACGCGAGCGAGCGCGTCTAGCGAGGCGTATGGTCGAGTATGGCTCCAGTCACTGTTCCTGCGGGATTTGCGCGATGCCGCGCGGAGCCGTGGCCGTGCGCGCAGGCCCACGAGCGCGCAGTTGGGTTCGCTTCGCGGCGGATCGTACCGGCCGGGGCGGCGATCTTGCGACGCGGCGCCGGGGTACAGTCGGCGCCGGTAGGAGATCTTGCCTTGCGCTCACGCCACCTGCTCCACGTCGCCTCCCTCTTCGTCGCCGCCTGTGCCCACGGCCGCGACCCCTACTCGACCACGGACAGCACCCTCGGACTCGACCGGGTGGTGCTGTACCGCAACGGCGTCGGCTACTTCGAGCGCAGCGGCGCGGTCGACGGCGAGGTCCTGACGATCAAGGTCCGCAAGGATCAGATCAACGACCTGCTCAAGAGCCTGACGGTGGTCGATCGAGGCAAGGGTCAAGCGGTGTCGGTGTCGATGCCGCTCGACCCGCAGGTGTGGGCGAGCGCGGCGCTGGCGACGCTGTCTCCGGGGCAAGGTTCGCTCGACCAGATCCTCGACGCGCTGCGCGGCAACGAGGTGGTGCTGGGCACCACGCAGGGCAAGATCCGCGGGCGCATCGTGATGATCGAGCCGATCGTCGACGAGCCCGACGCCTCACCGCCGCCGCACAGCGAGCGCGTGATGCCGCCGGTGGCCGGCTCGAAGGACTTTCGCGTGACCGTGCTCGACGGCAAGCGCATGCACGTGGTCCGCCTGTCGAAGGTCAAGACGATCACCTTCAAGGACGGCGACCTCGCGCTGCAATTCCATCGCAGCCTCGACGCCACCGCCGGCGAGGGGATGTTCCAGCAGGTCGCGGTCGACATCCGCCTGGCCGGCGCGAGCAAGCACGACCTCTCGGTCAGCTACGTGGTCGAGGCGCCGATGTGGAAGCCGACCTACCGCGTGGTGCTGCCGGAGAAGGGCGAGGGCAAGGCGCTGCTGCAGGGCTGGGCGGTGGTCGACAACACCAGCGGCGAGGACTGGACCAACGTGACGATGAGCCTGACCTCGGGCGCACCGATCGCGTTCCGCTACGACCTGCACACGCCGAGGATCATCGAGCGCAGCGACCTCAGCGGCAGCGGCACGTACAAGCGCGCGACGGTGGCGATGGGCGAGACCAGCTACGGACCCGCGGGCTCCGACCGCGACGGCGACGGCATCGGCGACGCGAGCGACAGGTGCCCCGACATGCCGGAGACCTACAACGGGATCGGCGACGAGGACGGCTGCCCGGATGCGGCGCCGATGGGCTCCGCGGCCCCGACCCCGGAGTCGGCGGCGGCGCCCGCCGACTACGACGATATGTCCAAGGAGGCGGTTGACTCGCCCGCCGAGTACGAGAAGGCGAAGAACCAACGCGAGACGCGGGGGCCCGCGAGCGCCCGCAAGCCGCCGTCGCCGAAGCGGATCGCGGGCAAGGCCGACGGCTACGGAGGCGCGCCCGGGGCGGCGTACGCAGAGAGGGCTGGCGGGAGTTACGGTGCGAGCTCGGGCCCGTCTGCTCCGCCGCCGCCGCCGGCGGTCGACTACGAGTCCCTGCGTCGCAGCACGCTGGCGAACGCGCGGGCGAAGGAGGTCAGCGGTCTGACGCGCTTCGACCTCGGCAACCGGGTGACGGTGCCGGACGGCAGCTCGACGATGGTGGCGATCATCAACCAGGACGTCGATGCCGAGCAGACGTTTTTGTTCAAGCCGGGCGGCGCGGGCACGGGCTACGAGCAAAACCCGTACCGCGTGATCCGCTTCAAGAACAACACGCCCTTCGTGCTCGAGCCGGGCCCGATCAGCATCTATACCGGAGGGAGCTTCGTCGGCGAGGGCATCTCGGAGGCGGTCGGCACCGGCACCAGCACGACGATCCCCTTCGCCGTCGAGCCGGGGGTCCTGGTCACCTCGACGAATCAATACAGCGGCGAGGACATGCACATCGTCCGCATCGTGCGCGGCACGATCGAGGTCGAGAACTTCCAGCGCATGACGACCCAGTGGACGATCAAGGGCCCGCCGAGCGGGACCGGCTTCACCGTGCTGGTCCGCCAGAACAAGCAGGGCGGCAGCTACGCGCTCAAGAGTAAGATCGACGGGGCGGAGGAGCTGCCGGACGCGTACCTGATCCCGGTCAAGGCGCCGCCGAACCAGACCGGCGGCAGCGTCGAGGTGGTCGAGCAGACCCCCTCGCGCACGACGCTGACGATCTGGGACAGCCGGGTGCCGATGCTCTTCGACCTGGTGCTGCGGCTGACGAACCTCGACGCTGCGACCCGCGCCAAGATCACGCCGCTCATCGCGCTGCGTAATGAGATCGGGCGCATCGACACCGAGCTCGCGGGGCTCGAGCTCCAGCGCATCGAGCTCGACCAGCGCGCCGACGAGACCCGGCAAAACCTCGAGGCCATCAAGAAGGACCCGCGGGCCAATGACCTGCGCAGCCGCCTGAGCAAGCGCCTGGAGGAGTTCACGCGCGACGGCGACAAGATCGGGCGCACGCTGGTCGAGCTGCAGAGCAAGCGCCTGGAGAAGAAGATCGAGCTGGAGGACCAGCTACAAAACCTCGACCTCAGTGTGCCCGACCCCCCGGCGGCGACGCCCGCCGCCGCCAACAAGGAACCGAAGAAGTGACGGGTGTACCCGCGAGCAACGACCCATGCAACAACCCATGGGCGAGGTGACCGCGGTGTAGGTGCGCGCCCTTCCTGGGCTGCGTACCGATCCACGGCGTGGAGGTCATGAACGGCAATAACGGCAATAACGGCAATAACGGCAATAACGGCAATAACGGCAACTCCGGCAACGGCTCCGGACCCAGCGACGCCAAGGCCGGCGACTCCGGAGCCAGCGAGGAACTTCGCAATCGGAGGTTGTCGGCGGTTGCGCTTCTGTGGGGAGCGGGTGATGCTGGGTTGGGCTCTGATGCGTATCCACCGGAGACAGCCGTGAACCGCGACTCCTCGGTCCGTCATCCGGCGGCGCCGAGCGCTGGCATTACGAATCGCAGCAACTCCAAGGCGCACGCGGGCGTCGGGACCGGCGGCGGCGTGGCGCGTGGCGCCCCGGGCCGGCGTGAGCTCGGGCGCAGCTCGATCTCCGGCAGCGAGGGCGGCGAGCCCGGGGACTGGGTCCCGCCGCAGAGCTTCGACGAGTACCGCCTGATCCGTCTGCTCGGACGCGGCAGTATGGGCAGCGTCTACCTCGCGCACGACGATGTGCTCGACCGACCGGTGGCGGTCAAGTTCATCGGCAACATCGCCCCGGACGCCGAGGACCGCGAGCGCTTCCTGGTCGAGGCCCGCGCGGTGGCCCGCATCCAGCACCCGAACGTGATGGTCATCTATCGCGTCGGTGAGCTCGAGGGCCACCCGTTTTTGATCACCGAGTACATCCGCGGCAAGAGCCTGTCCGACCTGACGGTGCCGCTGCCGTGGCGCAAGGTGCTGGAGCTCGGCATCGGGCTCGCGCGCGGGCTGGCGACGGCGCACCGCATGGGCGTGCTGCACCGCGACATCAAGCTCGCCAACGCGGTGCTCAGCGAGGACGGCGAGATCAAGCTCCTCGACTTCAGCCTCGCCAAGCTGCTCGACGAGTCAGGGCCCGAGCTGATCTCCGAGCCGGTCGAGCACGACGTCGACGCCTCAAAGCGCGCCGCGGTCTCGGCGGTCGAGCGCCACCTCTCCGAGGGCCGCTCCGGCCGCCAGGGTCGCGTCAACCGCATGGCCGAGACGGTCAAGGTCTCCGCGGTGCTCGAGGCCGCCGCGGCGGCCAGCGCCGTGGGGGCGGCCAGTTCCGCGGGGGCGGTCAGCTCCGCCGCGGTCCAGTCCGAGGGCTTGGGCGCGTGGATGCGGCGCTCGTCGCTGACCCAGGCCGGTACGCTGCTCGGTACGCCGCACTACATGGCGCCCGAGCTGTGGCGGGCCGAGGCGGCCTCGCGCTGCTCCGACGTGTACGCGCTCGGGGTGCTGCTCTACATCCTCTGCGCGGGGCGTCCGCCGACCGAGGCGACGTCGCCGGTCGAGCTGGCCACGCGGGTGCAAGAGCAGGAGCCGCGGCCGCTGCTTGAGCGGGCGCCGCGGGTCGACCCGCGGCTGGCGGCGATCATCGATCGCTGCCTGCGGCGCGACCCCTTCGCCCGCTTCACCTCGGCCGACGACCTGCGCAGCGCGCTGGAACAGTTGACGCCGATGGGCCGCGAGTTGGCGGTGCCGGAGGGCAACCCGTACCGCGGTCTACAGGCCTTCGAGGCCCAGCACCGGGCGCTGTTCTTCGGCCGTAGCTCGGAGATCCGGGCGGTCGTCGAGCGCCTGCGCGGCGAGGCGCTGGTCGTGGTCGCCGGCGACTCGGGCTCGGGCAAGTCCTCGCTGTGCCGCGCCGGTGTGTTGCCCTTGGTGGAAGAGGGCGGGCTCGAGCCGGGCCGCTCGTGGGCCAGCGCCGTGATGACGCCCGGCCGGTATCCGCTGCAGACGCTGGTCGCCACCCTGGCTGGCCTCTTCGACATGACCGAAGAGACAGTCAGTGCGCTGATCGCCGGCGAGCCAGAGGCGCTGATCCGGGCGCTGCGCAAGCAGCTCGGGGACGTGCGCGGGCGCCTGCTGTTCATTGACCAGCTCGAGGAGCTGGTGACCCTCGGAGAACCCAACCAGGTGAGCATGGTCGGCACGGTGCTGGCGCGCCTGGCCTCCGGCATCCCGGGCCTGCGCCTGATCACCACGGTGCGCGGCGACTTCCTGACCCGGGTAGCGACGATCCCGGCGCTGGGCGACGAGATCGGCCGCGCGATCTACTTGCTGCGCCCGCTGTCGCCGGAGGGCGCGCGCGAGGCGATCGTCGGGCCCGTGACCACCAAGGCGGTCAGCTTCGAGAGCGAGGCGTTGGTCGACGACCTCGTCAAGGCCGGCTCGCGCGGCAGCCTGCCGCTGCTGCAGTTCGCGTTGGCCGAGCTGTGGGAGATCCGCGACAAGGCCTCGGCGCTGATCACCGCGGCCGACCTCACCAAGATCGGCGGCGTCACCGGGGCGCTCGCTCGCCACGCCGACGGCACGCTGGCCCAACTGCTGCCGGCTCAACGCCGCGCGGGTCGCCGCGTGCTGATGCGCCTCGTGACCCTCGAGGACACGCGCGCGAGCCTCACGGAGGACGAGCTGACCGCAGGCGAGCCGCCCGCGAAGGCGGCGCTCGGCGCCCTCGTCAACGCGCGCCTGGTGGTCGCCCGCGAGGTCGGCGAGCGGGTGGTCTTCGAGATCGCCCACGAGGCGTTGCTGGCCGGCTGGAGCACGCTGCGCGGCTGGCTCGACGAGGAGCGCGAGAGCCGGGCGGTGCGCCACCGCCTCGAGCTCGCGGTCACCGACTGGGACCGCCTCGGCCGCAGCCGCGACGGCCTGTGGACGACCGTGCAGCTCAAGGAGACGGCGCTGCTCGAGCCCGAGACGTTGCGCCCGCACGAGCGGGAGTTCCTCGACGCCAGTTGGGCCGGGATGGCCCGCGGCCGTCGGTTGCGCCGGGCGGCGATCGTGCTGCTGCCGGCGATCGCGTTGCTGACCTACGGCGGGATCTGGTTCAAGGGACAGCTCGACCTCGGCCGCACGATCGACGCCCACCACGCCGCGGCCGCGACCGGGCTCGCGGACGCGGAGCAACTGCGGCGCTCGTCGGACGGCGCCCACGCGCAGGCGCTGGAGCTGTTCGCCAGCGCCAACACCTCCGCCGCCGAGGCCCTGTGGGAGCAGTACCGCGGCGACCTCGAGCGCCTCGACGCGACGCTCGGCAGCGCCGCACAGGAGCTGGAGACCGCGCTGGTGCGCGACTCGTCGCGCGACGACGTCCGGGCCCGCCTCGCCGACGTGCTGTATCGCCGGAGCCTGGTGATCGAGGAGCTGCGTGAACCGGGGCGACTGGCCGAGCTGCTCGCGCGGCTTCAACTGTACGACGCCAGCGGGGAGCGCTGGGCCCGCTGGAACGCGCCGGCCGAGCTGCGCGTGGCCAGCGATCCCCCGGGCGCGGTCGTCACGGTCGAACGCTACGTCGCCGGTCCGAAGGGTCGCCGCGTCCCGACGCTCGAGCGCAACGTGGTGACCGGCCAACCGACCGCGGTGTCGCTGGCGCCGGGCTCGTATCGGTTGATCTTACAACAGCCGGGGTACGAGACCGTGTACTACCCGCTGAGCGTCGCGCGCGACGAGCGACTCGACGTGACGGTGCCGATGCCACGCGAGGACACCATCCCCGCCGGCTTCGTGTACGTGCCGCCCGGGCGCTTCCTCTACGGAAGCGGTGACGCGGCGGCGCTGCGCGCGTTCCTCACGGCGGAGCCGATGCGCGTGATGCAGTCCGACGCGTTCCTGATCGCCCGCCTCGAGACGACGAACGCCGAGTACCTCGAGTTCCTCGAGGCGCTGACCCCGGAGGCCCGCGCCGCTCGCCTCGGGCCGGCGGAGGTCGCCCACTGGACCACCGGCCTCGGCCTCTCGCAGCGGCCCAACAGCACCTGGGAGTTCGAGCTGCAACTCGACGAGGAGCGGCAGGTGGTGTCGCGCGGCGACAAGGTCCGCCTCCCGCGCGAGGGCCTGGTCGACTGGACGCAGCTCCCGGTCGCGGGGCTGAGCTGGGCCGACGCCGAGGCCTATGTGGGTTGGCTGGACCACAGCGGCAAACTTCCGGGCGCCCGCTTCTGTAGCGAGCGTGAATGGGAGAGGGCCGCGCGGGGGGCAGATGACCGCACCTATCCGCATGGCGACAGTCTGGCGATCGGCGAGGCCAACTTCGGCGGGCAGCAGGCCGGTGTGGTGCTGGCGCCGAGCCCTGGAGGCACGTATCCGGCGTCGCAGAGCCCGTTTGGCGTGCATGACCTGGCCGGCGGCGTGAACGAGTGGGTGTCGAGCATCGATGACAGCCAGGGCAAGATTGTCCGCGGCGGCGGTTATGCCTTTAATGTCACGAGCTGCAGCGTGATCAACCGCGCCCCGATCGACCCCAACTTGAGGGTCGTGAAGCCCGGTGTGCGTGTGTGCGTCTCGGTGCCCTAGACGGGCTGAGGAGGCCATGTAGGCGCAGCGCCGACGGGCGTCGGGACGGGACATGTCGGACATCGTGTCACAGATCTTTTCCGGCTGCTGTGCCCATTCTGGAAGCTCTGGTAAGGTCGCGAGGTTCCTGGAGGGTTCGTGTATGTGGGACTTCAAGCTCGTCGTACCGGTGGTTGTCCTGTCTCTGTCCGCCGCTTGTTATTCGGGGGTCGACGGTGACCTCGTCGACGAGATCACGGAGATCCGCGGCCAACAGACCAACGCGTTGAAGTGGAACGGGCTGAAGTGGAACACGCTGAAGTGGAACGGGCTGAAGTGGAACGGGCTCAAGTGGAACGGATTGAAGTGGAACGGGCTGAAGTGGAACGGGCTCAAGTGGAACGGCATCAAGTGGAACGGCCTGAAGTGGAACACCAGCGAGCTCGAGGGCTCGGCGATCGTCGTCAAGCGCAAGGTCAAGGGCAAGTGGCAGCGTCACAGCGGTGAGGCCCTGATCGGCATGGAGATCGAGATCCAGGCCGACGTGACGGACGAGCAGGGCAACGCCAGCACCGCCGACTTCATCATCCGCGCCGACGACATCTACACCAGCCCGGTCTACGACGACATCTACTACTACGACCTGTCCATCAGCCTCAAGGGCAGCAACGTGTGGGAGCCGCTGTGTGAGGACGGCGTGCCGGCGATCCCGATCAGCAACTACTGGGACGAGACCACCGGCAAGCGCATCGACGACAAGGACGTGGTGACCTTCGCGTGTACCACCGGCGTGCTGGCCCACTGCGTCGAGTGGGGCTACCGTCCGTGGGCCACCTCGCAGGAGTGCTTCGAGTACAAGGTCGGTAAGAAGAAGACCAAGAAGTTCTGCTACGACGTCTCGCTCGAGGACCATCACCAGGCCTGCACCCGCATGGCCCGCGCCGACTACTGTGGCACCGGCGAGGCGTGGACTGTTCCCGGCACGCCGATCGACATCTACGACGGCCTCTCCCCGCAGATCGAGGCGCCCGAGACCGACTGGCCCGTCGAGGCCGAGTGGAACCCCAACGGCGCCTACTGCCTCGACGACATCCGTCAGCAGGGCTGGAAGGCCGAGGGCAAGTACCCGCAGTGCAAGTGGCCGAAGGCCAAGGAGCTGAGCGACTGCGGCAGCCTCAAGAATCACCGCGCCCTGCTCGTCAGCAAGTTCGAGCCGGTGCCGTGAGCCGCGCGCGTGCGCGCGTGAACTCTCGATGAACGAGGGCCCGGCGCATCCCGCCGGGCCTTTTTCATGGCTGGCGTCGGCGTTGGTGTACCCTGGCCTCGCCATGCCGACCGTGGAGTTTGACCGCGAGAAGACCGTCGAGGTCGAGGACCTCGACCTCACGCTGCTCGAGATCGCCCGGGAGGCCGGCATCCCCCACGCGTCGGCGTGCGGCGGTAACGGCCGGTGCTCGACCTGCCGCGTGATGATCCTCGAGCACCTGGAGAACCTCGATCCGCGCAACGCCGTCGAGGCCCGCCTGGCCCGCGCCAAGGGCTTCGACGACAACATCCGCCTGGCCTGCCAGACGACGATCACGGGCCCGGTCAAGCTGCGTCGCCTCGTCATCGACGAGGAGGACCTGCAGATCGCCCAGGATGGCACGCCGCAGACGACCGGCAAGGACCGTCATCTGGCGATCCTCTTCAGTGACATCCGCAACTTCACGCCCTTCGCCGAGAGCCACCTGCCGTACGACGTGATCCACATCCTCGGGCGCTACTTTCGCAAGGTGGGCGAGCCGGTGATCCGCCACGGCGGTTACATCGACAAGTACATGGGCGACGGCATCATGGCGATCTTCGGCCTCGAGCGCGCCACCGCGGCCGAGGCCTGCCGCGACGCCGTGGCCGCGGGCCTCGGCATGCTCGACAGCCTGCGCGAGCTCAACGTCTACATCAGCAAGCAGTTCGACACCGAGTTTCGTATCGGCATCGGCGTGCATGTGGGCTCCGTGATCGTCGGCGAGATGGGCCACCCGCAGAAGATGCACTTCACGGCGATCGGCGACGTGGTGAACATCGCCAGCCGCATCGAGACGGCCACCAAGGAGCTCGGGGTGCCGCTGCTGGTCTCGGCCGAGGTCAGGGGCCTGCTCGGTGATGACGTGCAGTGGGGGCTGTCGCAGCGCGTCAACCTCAAGGGCAAGAGCGGTGAACACCTGCTGTCCCAGGTCGTCGGCCTCAACATCGAGGTCCCGGAGACCACACCGCTGGCGGGCGCGACCACGCCGGTGCCGTGATGACAGTGATGACAGTGATGACAGTGATGACAGTGATGCGACCTGGCCCCGAATTGCCGCCGTGGCTGCAGCACCTGCTGCCGCACCGGTGGTTGCTCCACACGTTACAAGCCGGCCCCGACGCCGGTCGCGTCCTGACCTTGGGGGCATGAGCCCCTGGATGAGGAGGCCCGTGTCGGCGTCCGGGTCCGGGCCTCTCAGGAAGCGGGCTTGTCCTTGCGCTGCACGGACAGGATCTGGCACACGCGGTCGACGATGGTGTCGAGGCTCGCGGGCTTCTGGATGCATCCGACGGCGCCCAGGTGGCCCTGGATCTCCATCAACTGCTCGATCGGAAGGCCGCTGAGGATCACGACGGGCAGCGGACGCACGTCCCCTACGTTGGCGGCGCGACGCACCATCTTCATCGCCGTGTCACCGCGCATGTCCGGCAGGTTGATGTCCAGCAGCAGCAGGTCCGGCTGGAATCGGAGCACCACCGCGACCAGCAGGAAGCCCTTGTCCAGGGTCTCGACGGTGAAGCCGGCCTCGGTCAGCGCGCCCTTGACCACGCGGGCGGTCGCGCCGTCGTCTTCAACCACCAGGACCCGCGGTGCTCGTGTCGTCACGGCAACAGAGGTTGCCCAGGAACGCCTGTGCCGTCCAGAGCAAACTAAGGACCCCATGTGGCCGGGCAGCCCCAGGCACTGGCCGAACGGGTCGGAGCTGGCTCTGCGGGCTCCGCCGGGCTGCACGGACGGCAGCCGGGCGCCCTGGCGCGGGTGCGCGCGGAGGGATCGCCGCGTTTGGGCGCCGACGGCTGCCATGCCACGTGTTCGGCTCAGGTGATGCGGGCCTCGAGGGCCTGGCGTACGCGCAGCGCCAGCGCCTCGAAGGTGCAGGGGACGAGCAGCGGGTCGAGCGCGGAGGCAGCGGCGCCGTGGCTCGCCAGCCATAACACGCGCAGGTCGGGCGCAACTTCGCGGAGCCGTCGCAACGCGTCGCCCGCGGCCGGCAGCCCGCAGGGCAGCAGCGCGAGCGAGATCCGGCGCGTCGGGACCTGTCCGGGGGGACATGTACTTCGGAGCAGGTCGATCGCGGCGGGGAGATCCTCGGTCGCGCGGACGTCGTAGCCGAGGTGGCGCAGCACGGCCGTCAGGGTCTGCGCGAGGATCGGGTCGTCCTCGACCAGGAGGATCGGCTCGGCGCCGCGGAGGTCGACGACCGGCGTCGGCTCGGGTGTCCGCGGGACGCTAAACACCCGCGGCAGCCGCAGATCGAGGCGCAGTTGGCCGGCGACGATCCGTTGTTGCACGCCGCCGCCGGCCTGCGCGGCGATCGATCGCGCGAGCGCGAAGCGCAGCGTGGGACCCGGATCGATCGGCCGCGCGTCGGCCCCGACCTCGGCCTGCAGGCGCAGGCGTACATACTCGCCGGCCGGCAGCGCGAGGCCCTCGGCGTGCGCGAGGTCGAGGGTCTCGGGCGCGACCTCGAGGCCGACGCGGCCGCGACCGCCGAGGCACCCGCGGGTGTGCAGGGCCAGCGAGACCAGCAGCAGCTCGAACAGTCGCGGGTCGACCCGCACGGCGCAGCGCAGGGCCGGGGGCGCGAGGTGGAGCAGGATCGGCGGGCCGAGCAGACGCGCGAGGGTCGGCTCCATGCGCGTGAGGAGCAGGCCAGGCACGAGGTCGATGGGCTCGTGGATCTGGCGGCGCGCGAACGCTGCGAGCTGACGCGCGAGGTCCTCGAGCGCGCGCGTCTGGGGCTCGATCCGCGCGAGTGCGGCGGGGTCGCTGCGGGCGGCGTTGACAGCCGCGGTGATCTCCGCGGTGATCGGCGCGAGTTCGTCGCCGACGCCGGTCGCGAGCCGGCCGAGCTCGGCGAGGCGGCGGGCGGCGTGGAGCTGCGCGGTGAGCCCGACCCGGGCGCTGACCTCATCGCGGACGACTAGCAAGCCACGGTCCGCGAGCGGGATCCGGCTGACCTCGAACCACTGCTCGCGGCCCGCAGACAAGCGCGTGACCTCGAGGTGGCGGCTCTGGGCGGTCGTCAGGGCCTGCTGTTCGCGTCGCAGCGCGGCTGCTGCGTGATCGGTCGACTCGGCTGAGGCACCGGACTCCATGCGCAGCGCGAGCTCGGCGTCGGCGCGGCCGAGCAGGTCTGGGACCTCGAGGCCGGCGCTGCGCGTGAAGGCGCGGTTGGCCCCGCGGTAGCGCAGGTCGGCGTCCTTCCAGCAGACCCGCTGCGGCAGGTGATCGAGGATCTGCCGGAAGCTGCGCGCGGCGAACCATCCGGCCATTCCCCCGGCGAGCCCGCGTAACGCCTGCTCCTGTCCCGTAGACCATGTCCCATGGGCCAGGTTCGAGGCGAGCAGCAGCGCCGCGCCGGGCGGGCCCTCGGTGGACGGGACCGGGGCGAGCAGCAGGTCGGTGGTCGGCGCGAGGCGGAGCAGCGCGCGCTCATTGGGACCGAGTTCGGCCGCGGTGCCGCGGACCGAACGACCCTCGGCGA